>ENA-UOOM01001512-UOOM01001512.1-fermentation-metagenome-genome-assembly--contig:-NODE-1512-length-22066-cov-11.360229_pt1 | contig 22066 bp, 16 predicted proteins | sample MGYA00245781_ERZ724031 | MGnify/ENA primary metagenome ERZ724031 (study PRJEB28704, sample SAMN03018317) | fermentation metagenome | biome: anthropogenic terrestrial biome; feature: soil... | reverse complement strand
GGGCAGGTTTCTAACGGAACTCAGGTAAATGTTACAGAATGCAGTTTTTCTGAACCGCAAAAAGGCTGGTATAAAGTACGTTTGTCAAACGGCTTGGAAGGCTGGGTTAACTCAGGATATGTAAATCTGTCGAATTCGGATTCGCTTGTACATGATTTGAATTATACGAATGCCCATGCAATTGGGTCAGAACTAATACGTTGGAATCAGGCGGGCGGCAGATTTTATTCAGGACTGTTTTACCGCAGACTTTGTGAAGTAAATGTATATAATTACGGTGATTATGAACCGGTAAAATATAACAAATATAATTACGATTATCCGAATTCAGCTTCAGGATTAAATTAAATAGTTTAAAAGGTGTTTTACATAAAGAGTAAAACACCTTTTTATATGTTGGATATATTAATCATCATATTTTATTTGATAAAAACATCGGTTACTATATATTTTCATGTATAAAAAAGACTGCCCATAACGGACAGTCTTTATAATTTTTTATTAAATACTTTAAATGTCACATGCACAAGATTCACATTGCGGAATATCCCCGACAAGAGGAGTGGGGTCGATGCCCTGTTTCTTATAATAATCTGAAACGGCGGCTTTAATTGCCTGTTCAGCTAAAACAGAGCAGTGAACTTTTACCGGCGGAAGTCCGTCGAGCGCTTCCATAACCGCTTTGTTGGTAAGCTTTAAAGCATCCTCAATTTTTTTGCCTTTTACCATTTCGGTTGCCATAGAACTTGTTGCAATTGCGGCACCGCAGCCGAAGGTTTTGAATTTAACATCAGTTATGATGTCATTTTCAACTTTAATATACATTCTCATGATATCGCCGCATTTTGGATTTCCTACTTCGCCTACGCCGCTTGCATCAGGAATTTCACCTACATTGCGTGGATTGGCAAAGTGGTCCATAACTTTTTCACTGTATGCCATATTAATTACCTCTCTTAAACTGTTATATAATTAAAACTTAATATTTCTTTTGACCTGAAATGATTTCTTCCCAAAGCGGGGACATTGAACGCAGACGAGCAACAATTTTAGGAAGAATTTCAAGAATATAGTCAACGTCTTCTTCTGTGTTCTCGTCGCTGAAAGTAATTCTCAGTGAACCGTGGGCGACTTCATGAGGAAGTCCGATTGCAAGAAGAACATGGCTTGGGTCGAGTGAACCGGATGTGCAGGCTGAACCGGAAGAAGCGCAGACACCGTTTAAGTCCAATGTAAGAAGAAGTGATTCCCCTTCAATACCTTCAAAACACATATTTATATTTCCGGGTAAACGCTTTACAGGATCTCCGTTTAAGCGTGAACGCTCAATTTTTAAGGCACCGTTTATCAGCCTGTCTCTCATATTTGTCAAGCGTTCTGCACGTTCATCTATTGTTGAACAAGCGTTTTTTAACGCTACACTTAGTCCGATAATGGAAGCGATATTTTCAGTTCCTGCGCGGCGGCCGCGTTCTTGGGCACCGCCTTCAATCAAATTAGACATCCTAAGACCGTTACGAATATAAAGAACGCCAATTCCTTTTGGACCATGGAACTTATGACCCGAAAGTGAAAGCAAATCAATATTTTGTTCTTTGACATTAATATGAACATTACCGACTGCCTGAACGGCATCAGTATGAAAAATTACGCCGTGTTTTTTACAAATAGCACCTATTTCAGGGATTGGCTGTATTGTACCGATTTCATTGTTTGCATACATGATAGATACTATCGCGGTATCTTCACGGATAGCGGCTTCAAGTTCTTCCGGTCTTACAATACCATTGCTGTGAACATCAAGGTACGTTACTTCAAAACCTTCTTTTTCAAGGACTTTGCAGGTGTGAAGAATAGCATGGTGCTCAAATTTGGTAGTAATAATATGTTTTTTGCCTTTTTTAGCCTGTTCGTGTGCTATGCCTTTAAGTGCCCAGTTGTCGCTTTCGCTTCCGCCTGATGTGAAGAATATTTCGTTCGGCTTTGCACCAAGGCACTCAGCAACAGTTTCACGGGCAGTCTCAAGTGCTTTTTTTGCATCTCTTCCGACTGAATATAAGCTGGATGGATTACCGTAATATTGTGTAAAATATGGCTGCATAGCTTCTAAAACAGATTTTGACATAGCAGTTGTAGCAGCATTATCAGCATAAACAAAACGTGCCATTAAATCACCTTTACTTTATATATTATCAATTTTGTAGGATTACTACGGTAATTAATATACACCAATTTGGTATAGAATGCAATAGTTTGAATAAATTATTTTAATTTTTCTATTGCGCTTACAGCGAGTGTATCACAGCGTTCATTTTCAGGGTGTCCTGCGTGTCCTTTTACCCATTTTACGGAAACCTCATGTTTTTCTAAAAGAGCAAGAAGTGTTTCCCACAAATCCGAGTTAAGCGCAGGTTTTTTGTCCGCTTTACGCCAATTGTTTTTTTGCCAATTTTTAGCCCAGCCTTTGGTTATTGCGTCACATACATATTTTGAATCGCTGCAAAGTATTACCTCACATGGCTCTTTTAAAAGTTTTAGCGCCTTAATTACAGCTGTTAGTTCCATTCGGTTATTGGTCGTATCTAATTCTCCGCCGCTTATTTCCCGTTCCACTGTTTGATAGCGCAGTACAGCGCCCCAACCGCCGGGACCGGGATTTCCACTGCAGGCACCGTCTGTAAAAATTTCTACTTTTTTCAATTATATCATCCTTAGTATTTACTGATATTTTTATTTTTCTTGATTATATCATACTAAGTTATTACAAACAATGTTATGTATCGTTTAGCATGAGCAATTTTGGCTATAATATAATTTACAGTCCGTCTTTGTAATGGCTTGACAGTAATTGCTAATCAATGTACAATTATAAAGATATTTGTGTCCGGATTTTTTATTTTTTAAAATTTAAAAAGTATTATCAGCATTATATTTAGACATTAAATATAAAATATCCGCAGTATTTGCGGTGAAAGATTGAACAAAAATATTAATAACAGTAAATCGTAATGGATATACCACGTCCGCGTTGGCACCGTTTGCCGGCGGACTTTGTTGGTTTTACCCTAATTAACAATGGAGGTTATGTTGTGACAAAAAATGATCAAAAAAATTCTGCAGAGAAAAAAGACTCGGAAAATATGCACTCGGAATCGGTAAATCAAGTGCATTCTTCCCTTTACCAAAAAGTAGTCGTACCTAAAAAAGAGGTTAATAAACAAACACCCTCGAAAAGCAGAATTAAAAAGCCTGCAGTAAGTTCGGAAAATGATGAAAGTAAAGTAAACAAGTCTATACAGTCAGAAAAATCCAAACAGGCTTTTCACACTAAACGTAAGACACAAAAACAACCGGATCCAGCGAAACAGAAACAGAGCGGTACAAGCGGTACAGTAAAATCAAAAAAGCTTAATCAGCGCCCAAAAAGCAAACGGACAAATAATAAGAAAAAACCTTCCATTAAAGCTTATTTCCTCGGTGGTTTAAACGAAATCGGCAAGAACTTCACATTATTTGAATGTGGAGATGATATGATTATTGTAGACTGTGGTATGGCATTTCCTACGGATGATATGCTCGGTGTGGATTTGGTTATACCTGATTTTACTTTTGTTGAAAAAAACATAGATAAAATTCGCGGGATACTGCTGACTCACGGACACGAAGATCATATCGGAGCAATTCCGTACCTATTGAAGAGAGTTAACCTTCCTGTCTATGGTACACCACTTACGCTCGGCCTTGTTGAAGGAAAATTAAAGGAACACGGTCTTTTCGGAAAAGTAAAACTTAATGTAGTTCACCCGGGTGAAAGTGTAAAACTCGGCTGTATGAAAATAGAATTTATACATGTTAACCACTCAATTCCTGATGCAGTCGGATTGGCTATATATTCACCGGCCGGTATAATTGTTCATACAGGAGATTTCAAAATTGACTGCACACCGGCTCAGGGCGAAATGATAGACCTTGGGAAATTTGCTGAATTGGGCAGTAAAGGGGTTTTAGCTTTATTTGCAGATTCAACGAATGCTGAACGTCCCGGTTATACAATGACAGAAAGCAAAGTAAACGATTCTTTTGACCGTTTATTTAAACGTGCAGAAAACAGCAGAATTATTATTGCCACTTTTGCATCAAACATCAGCCGTGTGCAGCAGATTATTAATTGTGCTGTCAAATATGGACGAAAGGTTGCTCTTTCCGGCAGAAGTATGCTCAATGTAATGGGCATAGGTGTGGAAATGGGTTACCTTGATGTTCCTGACGGTGTTTTAATTGACCTTGACTTAATAAACAGATATCCGAAAGAAAAAATCGTTTTGGTTACAACCGGAAGTCAGGGAGAACCAATGAGTGCTTTAACCAGAATGGCTTTTGCGGATCACAGAAAAGTTGAAGTCGGTCCCGGGGACTTTATAATAATTTCTGCAAGACCTATTCCCGGAAATGAAAAGACAGTTGGTACAGTTATAGATGAACTTATGAAACGCGGCTGTGAGGTCGTTTATGAATCCATGTATGAAGTTCACGTTTCGGGTCATGCGTGCCAAGAAGAGCTTAAGTTGATGCAGGGAATTACTAAACCGAAATACTTTATCCCTGTACATGGTGAGCAGAAACATCTTCGTAAACATGCAGGGCTTGCATATTCTATGGGAAAAAATGCGTCCAATGTGTTTATCGGCGATATTGGCGATGTTTTAGAATTAAATCAAGACTATATGAAAAAGCTTCCGCCTGTATCTGCCGGCAGAGTATTGGTGGACGGCCTCGGTGTAGGTGACGTGGGAAGTATAGTTCTTCGCGACAGAAAACATCTCGCTGAAGACGGACTTATAGTTGTTGTATGTACTATTGCGGCGGGCAACGGACATATTGTATCCGGACCTGATGTTGTTTCACGCGGTTTTGTTTATGTTCGTGAATCGGAGCCGCTCATGGATGAAGCAAAGAGACTTGTAAACTCGGTTCTTGAAAATTGTGCAGAAAACAATATTCATGACTGGAGTACACTAAAAAGCAAAATTAAAGACGAACTTTCACGTATGCTTTATGACCGTACAAAGCGAAGTCCTATGATTTTGCCTATTATTATGGAAGTCTAAGTGCTGAAGGGGTAATAATTTTGAAAAGGAAAGTATGGGTATCTTCACCGGTGTTCTTTGTTATTTCTGTAGTGATGTTAATAATGGCCGGTGTTAGCTATTTTTACAACCATATTTTATTTTCCGTAGAGCTTACGCTTGCATTTTGTTCTATTGTTGCTGTAATGCTTTCAACAGAACGTTTCAAAACGCATGTTACTACGGCGGTTAAAAGTGCACAGAAAGTTTTAACGGGCGAAGAATACAGAAATTTAATGGAATTCACCATGCCGGTTGCGGTAATCGGTGAAGAAGGCGATATAATTTGGGTAAATAATGCATTTGCCGATAAAGTCAGCGAAGAGCATGAATGCCGCGGAGAGAATATTCTTAAATTTGTGTATCCAAAAACAATAAGCCAAATTATTGCTGAAAGCGGTACGGACGTTACCGTAGGAAAAAGGCAATATACGGTTTTTGCTTCAAAAACCGAATACGGCAGTATTGTATATTTTGTAGATGACACATATTATAAAGAAATCAACTGCGAATATATTGAGCGGCGTTCTGTTATTATGCTTGCCCATTTTGATAACCGTGAAGAACTTGCCCGCGATTTCAGCGGCAGCGAAGATACCCGTATTGCATCCGAAGTTGAAAGCGCGTTAATTGATTGGGCACAGAAAATGGGCGGATTTTTAAAAAGACTAAGCAACGGACGCTATTTAATTCTTACAGACGAAATTCATATACGCGAAGCAATGGAAAAAAGATTTCAAATACTTGATACTGTAAGGTCTATTAAAGCAGGTGAACGTCTTAGTGCTACAGTATCAATCGGTGTGGGCAGGGGTGCAGAATCCCTGCCCGAAGCTGAAGAATGGGCACGAAAGGCGCTCGATATGGCTTTGGGACGCGGGGGAGATCAAGTAGCGGTTAAACAGAAGGATGATACATATGAGTTCTTCGGGGGTATTTCAAACGGAGTAGAAAAAAGGGATAAGGTTCGTACACGCGTAATTGCTGCAACTCTTTCAGATCATATAAAAAGCAGTGACAACGTTTTAATTATGGGACACCGATATTCTGATTTAGACAGTGTCGGTGCTTCTATCGGAATGTGGAGCGTTGTAACAAAAGCATTAAAAAAAACCGCTTTTGTTGTTGTTAATCAATCGCAAACTCTTGCATCACCGATGATTTCATCAATGCAGAGTGAAGAATATAAAAATATGTTTATTTCCTGTGCTGATGCCGAATCAATGGTAACACCAAAAACTCTGCTGATAATACTGGACACACATTCACAGGATTTTGTCGAGAGTGATGAGCTTTTAAATGCAGTTTCGAGAGTTGTAATAATTGACCATCATCGATTGATGGTCAAACATATTGAAAATGCCATAGTTTTTTATCATGAACCGTATGCAAGTTCTACTTCTGAAATGGTTGCCGAACTTGTACAATATATAGAAGACAATAGCCTCAATCAACCCGAAGCACAGGCCCTTATGGCCGGAATTATGCTGGATACTAAAAATTTTGTATTAAAAACAGGGGTTCGTACTTTTGAAGCGGCAGCATATCTAAGAAGCTGTGGTGCCGATACCGTTGAAGTAAAGCGTATGTTTTCCGATTCAATTGAAACATATAAAGCAAAATACGAGATTGTTTCACAGGCTGAAATATTTAACGGCTGTGCTATAGCTTTTACGGACAAAGAGTTTCCTAATGTTAGAATTTCGTCTGCACAGGCTGCCGATGAACTTTTATCAATTAAGGGTGTAAATGCATCTTTTGTAATATTTCCTACGGACAATGTTGTCAATATTTCTGCCCGCTCTTTAGGAGATATTAATGTACAGCTTATTATGGAAGTATTGGGCGGAGGAGGCCATCTTACAATGGCCGGGGCTCAACTTAAAGATTTAACAGTTGAACAGGCAAGACAAAAACTTATTGACATTATTAAAGACACAGTGGAAAAATTGTCTTAATGTGTTAATATATTATATATAATAAAAATAGGAGGAATACCAATGAAAGTAGTATTGCTTGAAGATATTAAAGGAAAAGGAAAAAAAGGTGAACTTGTAAATGTCAGTGACGGATACGCAAGAAACTTCCTTTTTCCACATAATTTGGCTAAAGAAGCAGATGCTCAAGCTATGAACGAGATAAAAAATGCAGAAGAATCAAAGGCATTCCGTATTAAGACTCAAACGGAAGACGCGAAAAAAACAGTAGAGAAGATTAACGGTAAAAGCGTAAAATTATTTGCAAAAGCCGGTCAAGGCGGCCGCCTTTTCGGTTCAGTTACATCAAAAGAAATTGCAGAAGAATTGAAACGCCAGTACAAAGTGGATATTGATAAGAGAAAAATTGTAATTGACGGCGATATTAAGGCTTTCGGAACATATAAATGTGAAATAAAGCTTTTCGGCGGAATTACAGCGGAAGTTTTTGCGGTTGTCGGTGAACAGAAATAAAATCCATTATTAAGAATCAGGAAATGAGGGAGAATAAAGAATGAGCGACATGGTTACAAGCGGTTACAGTTCGCTGAACCTGCCATTCAGCCCTGAAGCGGAACAATCTGTTTTGGGAGCTGTCCTTTTAGATTCCTCATGTATGAACTGCGTTGCGGAAATTTTACCGAGACCGGAATATTTTTATCAATCGAACAACGGCATTATTTATTCCGTAATGCTTGAAATGTTTACAATAGGACAACCTATCGACTTCGTTACTGTATTAGAGAAACTAAAAGAAACAGACGGATTTGACGAGTCAAGCGGTAAAACTTATTTGTTACAGCTTGCTCAGCTTGTTCCGTCTATTTCAAATGTAGAGTCTTATGCAAAGATTGTCCGTGATAAATATGACATAAGAACACTTATAACAACTGCACGCGATATTATTGAAGAAGCCTCTGAAGGCACTTCCGAGGCGGCTACTTTGCTTGATTCTGCAGAACAGAAAATATTTGATATCAGACGCGGTAAAAATATGCAGGGACTTCAGCGTATCGACGAGATTATTATTCAAACTTTTGACAGGCTGGATCTTCTGAATTCACCTGATGCCGACCTTTACAAAGGTGTGCCTACCGGAATAAAAGAATTGGACGATACGATAACAGGACTTAACCGTTCAGACTTAATTTTACTTGGAGCCCGTCCCGGTATGGGAAAAACCAGCTTTGCTTTGAATATAGCAAGGTATGCGGCGATAAAAGCAAATAAAAAAATTGCTTTTTTTTCTCTTGAAATGAGTAAGGAACAGTTGGCATCCCGCTTGCTTTCCACCGAAGCTTTAGTAGGCGGAACTAAACTTCGCACCGGAAAATTAAACGAGGATGAATGGATACACCTAATTGAAGCAGGTGATATTTTATCAAAAACCCAAATGTATTTTGATGATAACCCTTCAATTACAGTAGGTGAAATGAAAGCAAAAATAAGAAGATTGAAAGATGTAGACCTGGTTATAGTCGACTATTTGCAGTTAATGAATGCATCAGGAAGAATAGATAACCGTGTTCAGGAAATTTCAAGTATAACACGTAATATGAAAATTATGGCAAAAGAATTAAATGTTCCTGTGTTAATGCTCTCACAGCTTGCCCGTGACAGTGAAAAGAGAACAAACCATCGTCCGGTTTTGTCGGATTTACGTGATTCGGGCTCTATTGAGCAGGACGCTGACATTGTTTTGTTTTTATATAGAGAAGATTATTATCAGGACTCGGAAACGCCAAACGAAAATGAAGATAGAAACAGCGGTGAATGTATCATAGCAAAAAACCGCCACGGCGAAACCAAAACTATACCTCTGCACTGGCAGGGCGAGTTTATGCGTTTTACTGCGCAGGAGGTTATTCGCAGTGAATGAGAGTATAAAAAATATAGAAAATAAAATTGAAAGAGTAATCGTTAAGTGGAATATGCTTGAAAATGGCTGCCGAGTAGTTGTAGGCTTGTCAGGTGGGGCAGATTCACTGACACTTACTCATTTTCTTTTAAAATATACAAAAGAACACAATTTTCATATGACAGCCGCCCATATAAACCACGGCTTGCGTGGCAGTGACGCAGACTCGGATGAGGAGTTTGTTGTTAATTGGTGCAGTAAAAACGATGTCGAATTAAAAGTGCTTCATGCTGATATTCGTTCTATAGCGGCTGAAAAATCTCAAGGACTCGAAGAATGCGGAAGAAATGTCCGCTATTCATTTTTCAGAAGCCTTTGTGACGATAATACTAAGATTGCAACAGCTCATACTCTTTCTGACAGTGTGGAAACAGTACTGTTGAACTTAACAAAAGGTGCAGGAGCACATGGGCTTTGCGGAATTCCACCTGTAAGAGATCAAATCATACGACCTTTAATAGAGATAACCCGTGAAGAAGTAGAATATTATTGCAATTACTATAACTTAAACTATGTAACAGACAGTACCAATTTTACTGAGGAATATGAAAGAAATAAAATAAGGCTTAATATTATTCCTCAATTGAGGGAAATTAATCCATCTTTTGAATATTCTGTTTTATCTATGACAAAATGTTTAAACGAAGACGATAGATGCTTAAACGAAATTGCAGAAGAACAGCTTCAAAAAGCATCTTGCAAAAATGGGTATAATTTAAGTATACTTAATAAAATGCCTGATGCTGTTTTAAACCGTGCAATTATCATTGCTGTAAATAAAATTAAAAAAGTACGACTTGAAAATGTCCACGTTAAATCGACGGCTGATATCGTCCGCGCGGAATGTGGTTCTGTCACTGTTGCCGGTGGAATACAATGCACTGCACAGGGCAATACTCTTTTTATTAATAAAAACGAAAATAAATACAATATAGAGTGGAGCATACCTTTTTCCACACCCAAATCATACCTTCCGGACGGAAGGGAGATTGTAATACAAAAGTTAACAAAGAAAGAATACGAAAATCGTCTCAAATTTAATAATTTGTTATTTAATAATTCTGTTAACTATGATACAATATCAAGTATTACCTCTGTGAGAAACAGGCGAAGAGGGGATATATTTCATCCTGCAAGGCGGGGCGTTACAAAAAGTCTTAAAAAGCTATTTAATGAAGCTAAAATACCGCCTTTACTGCGTAACAGCGCTGCAATTCTTGAAAGTAACGGAGAATTATTGTGGATTGAGGGCTTTGGACCTTCACAGCATGCCTGTGTAACAAATGAAACAAATAACATAGCGCAAATTATTATTAAGGAGTTCTAAAAATGATAAATGATATTGAGTCAGTATTGTTCAGCGAAGAACAGCTTGCACAAATTGTCCAGTCAATCGGTAAACGCATTAGTGATGATTATAAGGGCAAAAATCTTTTAATGGTCAGTGTTTTAAAAGGTTCAGTTGTGTTTATGGCCGATTTAATGCGTGCGGTTACAATTCCGTGCAGTATTGATTTTATGTCCGTTTCAAGCTATGGCTCCGGTACTAAAACTTCGGGTGTTGTTAAAATAATAAAAGATTTGGATATAAATCTTAAAGGTTACGATTTATTAATTGTTGAGGATATACTTGACAGCGGCTTAACTTTAAGCTACATAATCGAATTACTACAATCCCGTTCGCCAAAAAGTATTAAGATTTGTACTTTGTTTGATAAACCGGACAGGCGCGTTGCAGATATAAAAGCAGACTATTCCGGTACGGTAGTTCCGGATGAATTCATAGTCGGTTATGGACTTGATTATGATGAAAAATACAGGAATCTTCCTTTTGTTGGTATCCTTAAACCAGAAGTTTATGAAAACTCAAAATAAGGTAATAAAGCAACTCAAAGGAGTGAAATTCATTTGGATAATAAAAAGACTCTAAAGAATATTGCCCTGTTTATTGGGGTTCCTATTCTGCTTTTTATTCTTATTGCTATGATTTATGGGAACCGCCCTCAAAAAATTTACAATTATTCCGACATCCTACATTACTTTAAAGATCAACAAGTTACGGAATATTCAATGGATTTGGGCAGCGGCGAAATGATTATTAAGCTTAAGGATAAAACACAAATATCTTATGTAGCACCGAATCCAATGCTGCTTTATGAAGATATTCGCGGCTATGTAGATAAATATGATAAAGAAAACCCAAACAACAATATGAAATATAACCTGAAACGTCCTGCTGAAACTTCTTGGATAGCCAGCATGCTTCCAATGCTTGTTACTTTGGCTATAATGGCATTGTTCTGGTGGTTTATGATGAAGCGCCTGAATGCAAGCATGGGCGATGCGGGTAAACAAATAAATTTCGGTAAAGCCAAGATAAAACAGATGGCTGACGAAAAGCGCAAAACAACTTTTGCCGATGTAGCAGGTGCCGACGAGGAAAAAGAAGAATTGCGCGAAATAGTTGAATTTCTAAAAAATCCTAAAAAATATAATGAGCTCGGCGCTCGCATACCGAAAGGTGTTCTTCTTGTGGGCCCTCCTGGTACAGGTAAAACTTTACTTGCAAGAGCTGTTGCGGGTGAAGCAGGCGTGCCATTTTTCTCAATTTCCGGTTCTGACTTTGTTGAAATGTTTGTCGGTGTCGGTGCTTCTCGTGTTCGCGACTTATTCGAACAGGCGAAAAAGAATTCTCCATGTATAATTTTTATAGATGAAATTGACGCTGTCGGTCGCCAGCGTGGTGCCGGCTTAGGCGGTGGTCATGATGAACGTGAACAGACTTTGAACCAATTACTTGTTGAAATGGATGGGTTTGGTGCAAACGAGGGCGTTATTATGATTGCGGCTACAAATAGGCCTGACATACTTGACCCTGCGCTAATGCGTCCAGGTCGTTTTGACCGCCAGGTTATGGTTGGTTACCCGGATATTAGGGGACGTGAAGAAATTTTGAAAGTTCATGCCCGCGGTAAGCCGATTGCTCCGGATGTTAACCTTAAAACGATTGCTAAATCGACAGCTGGTTTTACAGGTGCTGACCTTGAAAATCTTCTTAATGAAGCGGCGCTTTTGGCGGCACGAAAAAGTCTTAAAGCAATTACTATGGAAGAAATAGAGGAAGCAACAATTAAGGTTGTTGTGGGTACAGAAAAGAAAAGTCATGTAATGACTACAAAAGAAAAGAAACTGACGGCGTATCATGAAGCAGGACATGCGGTTTCAACATATTTTTGCCCAACTCAGGATCCTGTCCATCAAATTTCAATTATTCCTCGTGGTATGGCAGGCGGCTATACAATGCAGATACCGACTGAAGACCGTTCTTACAAATCCCGCAAAGAAATGCAGGAAGACTTAATAGTACTTCTCGGTGGACGTGTTGCGGAAGCTCTTACCCTTGATGATATTTCAACCGGTGCATCTAACGATATTGAGCGTGCTACTAAAATTGCGAGGAGCATGGTTACAAAATTCGGTATGACTGATGCGCTCGGACCGATTACCTACGGTCAAGATGATAATGAACCTTTCCTCGGCCGTGATATGGGGCATATCAGAAACTATTCAGAGGAAACCGCGTCAACGATTGATAACGAAATTAGAAAGCTCATGACTAATGCTTACAGCCACACTGAAAATATCCTTAAAGAGCATATGGATAAACTTCATGAAGTGGCAACATATCTTTTCCATAATGAAAAGGTTAGCGGAGAGCAGTTTAAAGAGATTATGGAGGGCAAAAAGCCGGAAGAAATAGAAGACGAAAAAGATGAAAAAAAATCTTTGGAGTCTGAACAAAATTAATAACTTAGGGGGAATGTAATTGCATTTCCCCCTTTTGTTGTGTAAAATATAGGGGGAAAAATTGTGAAAAAGAACTTAACAAGAATTTTGTTTGGAATTCTACTAATCATTGCAGCTATTGTACTTTTAGGAAATTCTTTCGGTTGGTGGAATGTTATAGATGTAAAAGGTTGGTGGACTGTATTTTTAATAATCCCGGGCATAGCAGGCATCATAAACTACGGTTTTAATGCTTGGAATACGTGCCTTGTAGTAATTGGTTCATGGTTTTTGGCAAGTGAGCAGAATTGGATACCCGAAGCAGTCTCGGATAATATATTATGGATTTGCATTTTATTGTTTATTGGTATAAAGTTAGTTATAAGTCCTTTTAAAAAGCCAAGAATTCCAAGCAAACCTGTTGTACTTGATGGTGTTAAAGGTGCAAATGATTCAAATAACACTATTAATTACACAGCTGTTTTTGGAGGAATGGAAGTATCAAATAGCTCACAATCACTTTGTGGGGGAACTGTAAGTGCAATATTTGGCGGTGCGACAATAGATTTGCGTAATGCTGTACCTGTTAACGGTGCAGTAATTGAAGTTAATGCAATATTTGGTGGAGTGGATATTTACATTCCTGAAAATTGCCGCATTCAAGCGAACGGCCTGCCGCTTTTTGGCGGATTCGACTGTAAGGTACGCAGTCAGAATGATGTGTCGCTTCCGCTGTTAACTATTAAGTATACTTCCATATTAGGTGGAGTTGAAATTAAATAATTAGTGAATATATGTAGGAGCGATAGGAGAGTATGACGAAAAAAGTGAAATACGGTAATGAAAGTATCTCTTCATTAAAAGGTGCCGACCGTGTACGCCGCCGGCCGGCTGTTATTTTCGGTTCGGACGGTATTGAAGGATGCGAACATTCTATATTTGAAATATTATCAAATTCTATAGATGAAGCGCGTGAAGGCTACGGAAAACAAATTATAATAACACGTTTCAGCGATAATTCGATACAGGTTGAAGACCATGGCCGCGGCTGCCCGGTTGACTACAATCCTAATGAAAAGCGCTATAATTGGGAATTAGCCTTTTGTGAATTGTACGCAGGCGGAAAGTATAACAATGCATCTGATGAAAGCTATGAATATTCATTGGGACTTAATGGATTGGGTTTATGCTCAACCCAGTATGCTTCCGAGTATATGGATGTTGAAGTGAGGCGCGACGGTAAGAGATATACACTCCATTTTGAACACGGAAAAAACGTAGAGGGGCTTAAACAGGAACCTTACGATAAAAAAGATACAGGATCAATAATACGTTGGAAACCGGATATTCAGGTTTTCACCGATATAGATGTTCCGGCTGAGTATTATTTAGATATATTAAAAAGACAGGCTATCGTTAATGACGGTATAAGTTTTCTTTTTCGCAATCAAGTAGGCGATAAATTTGATGAAACTGAATTTATATATCAAAACGGTATTGTTGACCATGTAAATGAAATATTGGGAAAAGACCCGCTGACTCCGGTTCAATTTTGGCAGTCGGAAAAGAAAGTTCGCGACAGGAAGGACAAGCCCGAGTATAAAGTTAAAATAAATGTGGCTGTGGCTTTCTCAAATCGTTCGAAGATGATAGAGTATTATCATAATTCAAGCTGGCTGGAACACGGTGGTGCACCCGATAAAGCAGTAAGAAATGCATTCGTATATCAGATTGATTCTTACTTAAAGCAGACAGGCAAATATAATAAAAACGAGAGTAAAATAACTTTTTCGGATGTAGAGGACTGCCTTGTCCTTGTTATATCTTCATTTTCAAATAGGACTTCTTATGAAAACCAAACTAAAAAAGCGATAACGAATAAAGGTATTCAAGAAGTTATGACTGAAATGCTAAGACATCAGCTTGAGATATATTTTATCGAAAATCCAACTGAGGCGGATAAAATTTCCAATCAGGTTTTAATAAATAAACGAAGCCGTGAAGATGCAGAAAAAACGCGCCGCAATATAAAAAAGAAACTTACAAGCAATATGGATATAACAAACCGTGTTGCGAAGTTTGTTGACTGCAGAAGCCGTGATGTAAATGAAAGGGAAATTTTTATCGTTGAGGGCGATTCCGCTCTCGGTGCATGTAAGCAGGCGCGTGACCCAAATTTTCAAGCTATTATGCCTGTACGCGGTAAAATTTTAAATTGTTTAAAAGCGGATTACGGAAAAATATTTAAAAATGACATTATTACAGATTTAATTAAGGTTCTTGGTTGTGGAGTAGAAGTAAAATCAAAAGCAAACAAAGACTTGCTGTCTTTTGATTTGTCTCTTTTGCGTTGGAACAAAATCATCATATGCACTGATGCCGATGTTGATGGTTTCCAAATTCGAACACTTATCCTAACTATGTTGTACCGTCTTACCCCGACGCTTATTCAAGAGGGAAAAGTATATATTGCAGAATCACCGCTTTTTGAAATTACCACTAAAGGGGAAACATATTTTGCATATTCAGAACGTGAAAAAGATGAAGTATTAAAGAATTTAAAAGATAATAAGTTTACTATTCAGCGTTCAAAAGGTCTTGGCGAAAATGAGCCGGATATGATGAGCTTAACTACGATGAATCCGGCTACACGCCGCTTGATAAAAGTGATGCCATCAGAAGCAAGCAGAACAGCGCAGATGTTTGATTTACTATTAGGTGACAATTTAAGCGGACGCAAAAGTTATATTGCGGAAAATGGATATAACTATATTGATACAGCTGATGTAAGCTGATGAAAATTACAAATAAATGTAGGTGAAAAATTAGGATGCCTAAAAAAAGAAAAGAGAAAAAAGGTACGGTTTCACGGGCTCATGGAATTATAGAGGGAGCGGGCTCTGTTGTTGAACAAAAAATTACAGATACACTCGAAACAAACTATATGCCTTATGCAATGAGCGTTATTTTATCCCGTGCAATTCCAGAGATAGACGGCTTTAAACCGTCCCATAGAAAACTTTTATATACAATGTACAAGATGGGACTTTTGGGTTCTGCAAGAACAAAAAGTGCAAATATTGTCGGACAAACCATGAAATTAAATCCGCATGGTGATGCCGCGATTTACGATACAATGGTAAGATTAAGCCGTGGCTATGAAGCGCTTCTGCACCCATATATTGACTCAAAGGGCAACTTTGGTAAGTTTTATTCGCGCGATATGGCATGGGCGGCTTCAAGATATACAGAGGCAAAACTTGATAATATCTGTCAGGAACTTTTTAGGGATATAGACAAAGATACTGTTGATTTTGTAGACAACTACGATAGTACATTAAAAGAGCCGACTTTACTTCCTGCATCTTTTCCGTCAATTTTGGTTAATGCCAATACGGGTATTGCAGTCGGTATGGCAAGTTCAATATGTCCATTTAACTTAGTCGAAGTATGTGAAACAACTATAGAGTTAATTAAAAATTCAGAGCACGATGTGTGTTTAACATTGTTAGCACCGGATTTTCCCGGCGGCGGTCAGCTTATTTATGATTCGGAAACTATTGAGGAAATTTATCGTACCGGAAGAGGCAGTATTAAAATTCGTTCCCGCTACTCCTACGACAAAGGTGCAAATTGTATTGATATTACTCAAATTCCGCCTACTACTACTGTTGAATCAATTGTAGAAAAAGTAATTGACTTAATAAAACAGGGAAAAGTAAAAGATATCTCAGATATACGCGATGAAACAGGATTAGACGGACTTAAAATTACAATTGACTTAAAGCGCGGAGTAAATCCGGATAAATTAATGCAGAAACTATATAAACTTACAACATTGGAAGACAGTTTTTCTTGTAATTTTAATATTCTTGTAGGTTCAACGCCTCGAGTAATGGGGATAAAGGAGCTTCTGGGCGAATGGATTAAGTTTAGAATGGGATGTATTCGGCGCAGAACAAATTTCGACTTAACCAAAAAGAAAGAGAAGCTGCATTTACTTAAAGGTTTACAGTCAATATTACTTGATATTGATAAAGCAATTTCAATAATCCGCCATACTGACGAAGAATCCGAAGTTGTTCCTAATTTAATGATTGGCTTTGGAATAGATGAAATACAAGCGGAATATGTAGCGGAAATTAAACTGCGCCATTTAAACCGAGAATATATTTTGAAGAGAACTGAAGAAATAAGCCAACTTGAAAAAGATATTGCTGAACTTCAATCTATACTTGAAAGTACAGCTAAGATTAAGAATATTATAATTTCAGAACTTAAACAAGTTTCAAAAAAATACGGCAAGCAGCGCCGTACGATGATAGTTTATAAAGACGAAATCGAAGAATACAATGAAGAAGACAATATTCCCGACTACCCTGTTAATTTGTTCTTTACAAAAGAGGGTTATTTCAAGAAGATTACTCCACAGTCACTTCGTATGAGCGGCGAACAGAAGTTAAAGGAAGAAGATGTGGTAATTCAGCATATCGAAGATACTAATACAGCGGAACTTCTGTTCTTTACCGATAAATGTAAGGTTTATAAAACAAAAGCAAGCGATTTCAGCGATACTAAGGCAAGTGTGCTTGGCGATTACATACCGGCACAACTGGGTATGGATGAGGGCGAAAATCCACTTTATATGGCTGTGACTAAAGAATATGAAGGATATATGCTGTTCTTTTTTGAAAACGGTAAAATTGCAAAAATAGATATGAATTCATATATGACAAAAACGAACAGAAAAAAACTTGTAAATGCATACAGCGATAAATCTCATATTATTTCAATTAAGTATGTAAAAGAAGACAATGATTTTATTCTTACTTCTACTGAAGGACGTATGCTTCTTGTAAATACAAGTGATATAGAAAGTAAGACAACGAGAAGTTCATTGGGAATTGCCGCTATGACATTAAGAAAGAAGAATAAGCTTTTAAAAGTTGAGGAATTTGATGAAGAAATTCTTAATAATCCCAACAGATACAGAAAAAAAATTCCGTCTATCGGTTCACTGCCCGCAAAAAATGAATCAGTCGGTGGGCAACTAAGTCTATAAAAATAAAAAACGCCGCTGAAAGCCAATAGCAGTTCAGCGGCGGGTCAAGTCAAACCGGCAAACGCATACACTTTGACAAGTCCAAATTTATATTACCCTTTTACTGCTTTTTTATGCATAAATTTTCTGTAAATACATAAAATATGCTTGCAATAGCGTGCGTTTTATGTTATTATATTCCAAGTTGTTTATCTTAGTATTTTCGGAGGTGCGCTATGTCAACAATTGAAATTATATTTGGAATTATTTTACTGATATTTTCAGTTGCAATAACCATTATTGTCCTTCTTCAAGAAGGTCATCAGCAAAATCTCGGGGCAATAACCGGGGGTGCCGATACTTTTCTTTCTAAAAATAAAGCTCGCTCGGTTGATTCATTCTTAGCCAGATGGACTAAGGTTATTACGGTAGGCTTTTTTATACTTGTAATAGCAACTAATGCATATATGTATTTTGCTTAAAGTATAATTTACAGCCCCGCTTCTGGCGGGGCTGTTTTTTATATGTATATTTATAAAAAGAAATAAAAATTATTGGACATCCTTTGACACGCATAATAATTAAAAACAAGTTTTCTAATAAAATGGGGAATATTAAGTGAAGGGATTAAGTCTACTATAATAGATACTGAAATAAAATTATGTAACACAGATTAAATATATTTTATTTAATGTAAAGCTGTGATAATGGAGGAAAAATGTTAGACGACAGTAAAATTAAGATTTTAACTTATATGCAGAGTCACCCTCAGAGCATTACTTCAAAAGCTCTTATAAAGAAGTTGAAAATTAAGGAAAAAAAAGATTTCTATGCAGCCTTAAATCAGCTTAAAGAAGAGGGTACAATTTCAATAAATAAAAAGCACAGAATACGTATCGTCCATGAAAAAAAAGCAGTAAAAGCTAAAATTGTTTCTCTTTCAAAAGGCTTTGCTTTTGCTCGGCCAATGGACGGCGGCGAAGATATGTTTATTCACAGTGATAAATTAAACAAAGCTTTTATAGGCGATACGGTTTTACTAAGCCATATAAAGCAGAGTCCTAAAGGACCGAGTGCGGGTGTTAGGCAAATTTCTGAAAAAGGAAGCCGTACCGTTACAGGTACGTTAAACTTGAATTTGGGTTCGTTGGAATTAATCCCGGATATTGCAATCCGCTATCATATTCCGGTTGAAAAAGATTCAAAGAATGAATATAATGTCGGGGATAAGGTTTTAGCTGAAATACATCATACACCGCACACGGATAAATTTTACGCAAAAATAATAAAAGTGTATGGAAATTCAAACAGTGCAAAGATATGTGCAGATGCCATTGTTGATGAAAACGGTATAAGAACAAAATTTCCCGAGCAAGTGAAACTGGAAGCAAAGAGAATATCTAAGCAAACTATAACGGAGAAAGACTTAAAGGAACGTTTGGATTTACGGGAAAAAAATATTTGTACTATTGATGGTGCGGACGCAAAGGATTTGGACGATGCCATATATGTCAGCAGGACTAAAGCAGGCTATAAACTTACTGTTCATATTGCAGATGTGAGCCATTATGTAAAAGAAGGAAGCGCAATTGACGAGGAAGCTATGGAACGCGGTACTTCAGTCTATTTTGCAGACAGGGTTATACCAATGCTTCCCAAAGAACTTTCAAACGGAGTATGCTCATTAAATGCCGGGGAAGATAAATTAACTTTTTCAGCTATAATTGAACTGGATAAGCGTGGTACAATTTTATCGTATAAATTCAAAAAAAGTATAATAAATTCTAAAGTAAGAGGAGTTTACTCTGAAGTAAACAAGCTTTACGATAAGACGGCGGACAAGGAACTCAGAAAAAAATATTCTAAAGTTATACGTTCACTAAATGCAGCTAAAGAGCTTGCAGAAATTTTAAAACAGCGTTCTATCCAAAATGGAACAGTTGACTTGGATAGTACAGAATCTCAATTTACACTTGATGAAAATGGAGTATGTGTTGATGTTGAACCTCGTAAAACAGGTGTTGCGCAGCAGGTTATTGAACAGCTTATGATTACTGCAAACCAAGCTGCCGCAAAATTCGCAAGAGCTAATAATATTCCATTTGTATATCGTGTGCACGAACAGCCTAACCCGGAAAGAGTCGAAAGCCTTATTCAGATTGTATCGGCTTTGGGACTTAATCCTAAAAGACTAAAGCATAAGGGCGAAATAACTACAGCAGATTTTTCAGATATAATGAAACAAGCAAGCGGAACGCCTGCTCAAAAAATTGTTTCACACCAATTATTAAGAACCATGGCAAAAGCAAGATACGATATAAACCCTATCGGTCACTTCGGACTTGCACTTTCTGATTACTGCCACTTTACTTCACCAATAAGGCGTTATCCTGATACAGTTATACACCGTATTATGTCAGAATTCCTGAACAGTAAAAACAAGGACGAACTTAATAGACATTATTTGAATTTTGCAAATGAAGCGGCTAAAAATTCATCCACAGCGGAAGTTCGTGCAATGCAGGCTGAACGCGCTGCAGAAAGCTGTTATATGGCTGAATATATGACTCACCATATAGGAGAAAGCTATACGGGTATTATAAGCGGAGTTACACAGCGCGGAGTATTTGTGGAGCTTGCTAGTTCAGTAGAAGGATTTGTACCTATTGACAGCTTTGAGGGTGCAGATTATAAATATGATGGTTTGATATCTCAAATTGACCAAAAGACCCATAAAAAATTAACCATAGGGCAAACTTTAAAAATAAAAGTCGCTGCGTCAGATGTAGCAAGCGGAAGAATTGACTTTATCCCCGAAATTTAACAAAAATGGTATTTTTAATCATTATTTATATATAAATATAGTATAATATTAGTAATATTTGACTATCATACTAACATAATAATAAACCGAAAGGCGGAGTTAGTATGGAAAATGTATTAAAATTAGTTCAACGTGAAGATACAACTACTTCAAAGGAGGACGAGGATAAAAAGCGATTAATTTTTGAGATTAAGGAAGTTTGCAGACTTATAGCCTGCAACGAACACTGGTTTGAACTTGAAAGTGATGAAAATTTAATTGAAGCATGCATTTATGAACGTAGCTCTTTATATTCACGTTATAGATATTTAATGAAGTTAGCAAAAAAATTAGGTGTTAGCTGTAATTCATTAAAATCTGAAAATATGGGGGTGTAACCTTGCCCAACATAATTTTAATTGTGACTTTGTGTGGGGTGTTTGCACTTTTGGTAATTATTCAGATGATAGTAAAATCGCCCAAGCCGTTTCAAAGAGCGATTGGCGGAATTATTACCGGGCTTTGTGCACTTGCGGCTGTGAATTTAACGGGAATGTTTACCGGAGTAACTTTGCCGCTCAGTCCTCTTACAATTGGAGTTTCCGGAGCAGCAGGAATACCGGGAGTTACAATGCTGCTTCTACTTAATCTAATATTTAAATAATAAAAAAGGCAGGGTATACCTGCCTTTTTTATTGTGTACAATCCACGCACCCGCGTAGGGTGCGACAGATTTAATAATATTATGCGGTCAGACTGGCTAATTTCAATCCACGCACCCGCGTAGGGTGCGACCCTAACGGTCGCAAACGAGATTGGGCGGTTAAAAATTTCAATCCACGCACCCGCGTAGGGTGCGACTTACGGTTTACGTTCCCGCGACAATCAATGTCAATATTTCAATCCACGCACCCGCGTAGGGTGCGACCTTCAGCCAAAAAGTTAAGGGGTTAACGATAGATATTTCAATCCACGCACCCGCGTAGGGTGCGACCTTATTTTCACTGATGGAAAACGCAAATATAAAATTTCAATCCACGCACCCGCGTAGGGTGCGACTATCTCATTATCTACAACTACAATCGGCTTACCGTATTTCAATCCACGCACCCGCGTAGGGTGCGACTTAATCGGGCTTGTAATGGGTACTATTATTTCAAGATTTCAATCCACGCACCCGCGTAGGGTGCGACGGTTGCATTTGAGTTATAGGCTAATATTAACTTTACTATTTCAATCCACGCACCCGCGTAGGGTGCGACATACAACGTGACTTTTTGTACAAAATTATAACAATTTCAATCCACGCACCCGCGTAGGGTGCGACCCCTCTGTCGATATAAACAAACCTGTCCAGTAAAATTTCAATCCACGCACCCGCGTAGGGTGCGACATACAACGTGACTTTTTGTACAA
>ENA-UOOM01001511-UOOM01001511.1-fermentation-metagenome-genome-assembly--contig:-NODE-1511-length-22069-cov-4.031843_pt1 | contig 22069 bp, 23 predicted proteins | sample MGYA00245781_ERZ724031 | MGnify/ENA primary metagenome ERZ724031 (study PRJEB28704, sample SAMN03018317) | fermentation metagenome | biome: anthropogenic terrestrial biome; feature: soil; material... | reverse complement strand
ATAAGTGTAGAAGGTGCAGAAATCAACAGATCTAGTTTTTACACAGTATATGGTGGACTGTTTTTCTTGGGTTTATTTATAGGTTTATTGTTTATTATGGCTACAGTTCTAATAATATACTATAAGCAGGTGGCCGAAGGTTTTGATGATAAGGAAAGATATGAAATTATGAAAAAGGTAGGTTTAAGCCACAAGGAAATAAAACAATCCATTCATTCCCAGGTAATAACTGTTTTTTTCTTACCATTAGTTACAGCAATCATTCATATTGCTTTTGCTTTTAATGTTATTACTGAATTGCTCTCTATCTTTAATTTAACCAATATATCTTTATTTGCTATTTGTATAGCTATAACGATACTTGTTTTTGTAGTATTTTATATAGCTGTTTATTTCCTAACAGCAAGAACATATTATAAGATTGTAAGTTAAGATAAAAAAATCATATACTTTAGCTATAAAAAGCCTCCTGAATTTAGGAGGCCTTTTATACTATACTATACTTAGAAAATTCTATTTTCTATTCAAGCAATCATTATTTACTTAGTGTTGCAAATTGATCCCAAAGAAAGCCCCTAAAGCTAGTGACTATTATTATCCTATAAACATTTGTGTCCAGTGAGCTGTTCCACTAGGGCTTACAGCGTAACCAACACCTATTTCGGTAAAATTAGGGTTTAAGATGTTTTTTCTATGCCCTTCAGAATTCATCCAACCATTTACTACTTGTTGCGCTGTTTTTTGACCTTTTGCTATGTTTTCACCAGCTGTTCTATAGCTGATTCCAAAGCTTTTCATCATGTCAAATGGTGAACCATATGTAGGTGACTGATGGTCAAAGTAGTTTTTGTCAATCATGTCTTGAGATTTCGCTCTTGCTACACTTGATAATTCAATATTCGCTTTAAATGGTGCTAAACCATTTTTTTGTCTTTCTTGATTTGTAAGATGGATTACTTCCTGTTCAAATGCATTTAGTGAACTATTTTGTTTAGGTGCTTGATTTTGCTCTGTGGTATCTTTTTTGTCTTCTGTTTTACTTGGTGCTGTAGGACTTGTATCCTTTTTCTCTTCTGTTTTACTTGGCGTTGTTGGAGTTACATCTTTCTTGTCTTCTGTATTCTTTGTATTTGTAGTTGGTGCTTCTTTTTGACCTTCAACAGTATCCTGTTTTGGAGCAGTATCTTGTTTTGAACCATTTTTTGCATTTATTATAGACGCTATGTACTTTTGAATATCCTCTCTTTTTAATATATTATTGAAAGAATATCTATTATTGACATTATTATCTGGGCACTTTGTGACTGTAGCTGCTCCTACGCTACTTGGAATCATTGTAGCTAATACCAGTCCTATTGTAACAGCTTTTCTAAGTTTATTCATTTGTACTTCCTCCTTTTGTTTGTTACATCTTGTATACATTATAGTTACAATTATGATGTAATTCAAGTGGTAAATGGTGGCAGATATATTGAAATATACTTAATATTTGATTTTGTATAAATAATGAGTCATTTATTGTATAATGAAAAGATGTTTGAAAAATTCATAGACGTAATTGCTAAACATAGCAAAAATAAGGGGGAAGATACGTGAATACGAACTGGAAAAGAAATATTATTTTATTTGTAATAAGTCAGTCTATTTCTCTTTTTGGTTCATCTCTAGTCCAATACGCAATTATGTGGTATATCACTCTGAATACTCAGTCAGGGGTTATGATGACTATATCGATTATCTGCGGATTTCTGCCTACATTCTTCTTATCGCCATTTGCAGGAGTATGGGCAGATCAATATGACAGAAAGAAATTAATAGCGATCTCTGATGGATTAATTGCAGGAGTTACTTTTATTATGGCCTTGTTCTTTTATTCAGGAAAGGAATCTTTAGGATTATTATTTATGGTATTGGGGATACGGGCACTAGGAACAGCAATACAAACGCCAGCGGTTAACGCCTTTATTCCACAGCTAGTACCTGAAGAACACCTTATGAGGGTGAATGGCATAAATGGAAGCATACAGTCCATAATTTTTCTTCTTTCACCGGTGATAAGTGGAGTTTTGTTGACATTAGCAACTATAGAGGTCATATTCTTAATAGACATTATCACCGCTATCACCGCCATAGGGATTTTGATTTGGTGCTTAAAAGTCCCTCCTCACAAAAAGATAGATAAAGGTGCAAAGGTAGATTATTTTAAAGATTTGGGCAGGGGATTTACGTATATTCAACATAATAAATATGTAAAAAGTTTCTTTACTTACGATGCCATATACCTATTTTTAGTAACACCAGTCGCTTTTTTGCTACCATTACAAGTAACACGTCGATTTGGGCAAGATGTATGGAGACTAACTGCTATTGAAATTGCCTTCTCTATAGGCATGATTCTTGGGGGAATACTTATGACCACCTGGGGTGGGTTTAAAAACAGAGTACACTCTATGGTTTTTTCTTGCTTCATTTCAGGACTTTTTACATTATTAATAGGTATAGCACCTAATTTTGTACTGTATCTTTTATTTACTATGCTAATAGGTGTAGTAATGCCAATCTTTAACACACCAGCTATAGTATTATTGCAAGAAAAGGTAGATCCTGATTATTTAGGCAGAGTTTTTGGTGTATTATCAATGATATCTAGTTCCGTAATGCCTATGGGCATGCTTTTATTCGGTCCAGCCGCGGATATTATAGACATAGGGTGGCTCCTAATTATTACAGGTGCTTTACTAAGTTTCCAAACTATTTTTATGATCAAAAATAAGGCTTTAATAGAAGCGGGGAACTCGCCTTCTAAGAGCTTTAAGTTCTAAGTAAAATCTTTAATCATCGTAGGTGACTTTATAGAAGATAAGAATTAGTATGGCAGAGCGAAAAATTTCACTATACTTCTTTAAAGGCTAAAAATAATTCTAAGTTTATAATTGCCCAAAGGGCACACCACGTCCATCCAACCCAAAAAGAAGAGGTTCATCTACCTCTTCTTTTTGTTATTAATCAAGTTTTGTTCAAATGTAACAAATCAAATGTAATAGTTATCATTGGTATCCTAAAGGTTTTATTAGATATTAGGGATTATGCCATTTCTGATGTTCATGATACATATTATTATGTATTCGTTCACAATCGGAATCTAGTCTGATATAAGGCTTTTTTTCTTCATCACTATACCCTATAGAGACAATACACTCAACTTCGTAATTGTCAGGTATATTAAGGGTCGTTTTGATATAATCTTCTGCAGATTCGTGATTACCTCTTTTGCGATTTCGAATTTGAGTCCAACAAGTACCAAGGCCTTCATCGTAAGCCGTCAATTGAATAGTATAAGCTGCGATGGTTAAATCTTCAATCCACACATCTGATACTTCTGTTTCTGAAAGGACTACAATAGCGGCAGGCGCATCTGCTAAGAATTGAGAACGCTGATCTCTACATGCAGATAGCTGTTTTAAGATTTCCCTGTCGGTTATTACAATAAATTCACATAATTTTCTGCTAGTAGAAGTAGGAGCGATTAAAGCGTTTTCAAGGATGGTATCTAATACTTCTTGTTCGATAACTTGGTCCCTGTACTTTTTAACGCCTCTTCGCCTTAAAAAATCTTTCATGATTACATTACCCCCTAAAGATGGTATCCCTAAATTATTATTTGGTTATGACAATAATAGATTATATAATAAATTCCTGTATGTAAAGCCATTTAGCCATGTCGATAAACCAATATATAAAATTATACTCTAATTATACCAAATTAAGAGATTAGTACAAGCTATGGTAATTATATAACAAGCAATATGATTGGATTCAATTGTTAATAGCACTATTTTATTCAAGTAGAATAAATTAATAATAGTCGAATATTAAAAGCAGAAAGCAAACATGTAACAATATTAGACAAAGATTAAGAGATCGTTTAGTAATTGATTAACCATCTGTTGTTTGATACTAGGAAGAATTTATGAAATCCTTTAAATTGGACAAGGACTTCATATTTAGTATAGTAACATCTAATACTCAAATTGAAGGAGGAGATAAAAGAAGATTTAATATGAATAGGATAAAAATAGAATGTTTTACAAAAAAATTCTTTTATTATTATTTGCTAAATGATAAAAATCTGTCAAAAAATGACCAAGGATGAAGCATATACCCTGAAGGAATTTACAGAGTTTGTAAAAATAGTGTAGGAAGTATGATCTACTAATCTAATACTATTTAATAATGAAATAATACCTAAAAGAATAATAAAGAATCTATAAGTAGATTGCCTTTTAAATGAAACATAAAACTCCCCTTGTAATAATTTTGATAATCGCTTTATTACACTATAATTCGCACGATTATAACTCTTGTTTGGAAAAGTTTACTTAAATTTAAAGGTAGAAGTTTACTAAATCCTGACTACAGCTTGATTTTGAACAGTCCTACTGATTTGTGGTTATTTACTAAAATATGATAGAATAGAAAAGTAAGAATATCATTTAGAAAGTGGTAGTAAATTGAAAAAAGTAATGACAGCAGATGAAAAATTCAAGAAGATGACGGAAACACCTATTAATAAATTAGTTTTATCTTTGGCCGTTCCTACTATAATCAGCATGTTGACATCATCTATATACAATATGGCCGATACATTCTTTGTCAGTCAGATTAGCACAAGTGCCTCAGGCGCAGTTGGAGTGGCTTTTCCTTTGATGATGATCATTCAGGCAATTGGTTTTACTTTAGGTATGGGCTCAGGAAATTACATATCTAGATTATTAGGTCAAAAGGACCGTGAGTATTCCTCAAAAGTACTGGCAACAGGATTTTTTACTGCATTAATTGTAGGAGTGATCCTAGCTATAATAGGCATTTTACTATTAGATCCCTTAGTTTACATGCTTGGTGCTACAGAGACCATCGCTCCCTACGCGAAAGATTATATACAGTACATTTTATTAGGAATGCCTTTTATGATTACTTCTTTTGTACTAATGGAACTCTTCGTTTTCAAGGAAGCGCTTTTTATTCCATGATTGGCATTACAACAGGTGGTATTATAAATGTAATACTAGACCCTATATTAATTTTTAAGTTTAACATGGGCACAGGTGGTGCAGCATTAGCTACTGTAATAAGTCAGTTTATCAGTTTTTGTATCCTCGTATACAATTCAAGTATTGGTGGAAATATTAAAATCAAATTCTCTGATTTTACACCAAAGTGGGTAATGTATAAGGAAATCCTTCGTGGCGGCTTGCCATCCTTTTACAGGCAGGCCTTAGGTAGTGTGGCTATGATTTTCCTAAACTTTAGTGCAGGCTTTTATGGGGACGCAGCCATAGCTGCTATGACCATTGTGGGTCGAGTTATCCATTTTGCAATTTCTGTTATGCTCGGTCTTGGGCAAGGGTTTCAACCTGTGTGCGGGTTTAACTATGGCGCTAAACACTATGACAGAGTATTAAAGGCCTTTTGGTTTACAGTAAAGCTGTCCATAACTGTACTGAGTTTACTAGGACTTATAGGATTGATCACATCACCTTCTATTATCACTGTATTTCGAAAAGAGGATTTAGAGGTTATTTCTATTGGTTCATTAGCTCTTAGGTTACAGTGTTTAACTTTGCCACTATCAGCGTGGATTATCATGACGAATATGCTAGTGCAAACAATCGGCAAGGCCAAAGAGGCAACCCTTGTGTCTATATCAAGACAAGGATTGTTTTTTATACCATCTATATTGATTTTACCAAGAATCTTTGGTCTAGTAGGGGTACAAATTAGTCAGCCTGTTTCAGATTTGCTCTCCTTTGTAGTAGCATTGATTGTTGGAAGGAACGTTTTACTAGAAATAAAAGAAGCTATAAAAGAGGAAAATCAATCATAGTATATAGTATACTTATATTAAAAAATGGAGATAAATTAAATGAAATGGTTACAGCATTTTCGTACAATCACTCGACATAAATGGCTCGTCATGAAACACTGCTTTCGCGTTGGACTGTATAAGCAAGGATTTCTTCATGATTTATCAAAATATTCCTGGACTGAGTTTTCCATAGGGGCGAAGTATTTTCAAGGGTATCGAAGTCCTAATGCTGCGGAAATTGAAGAAAAAGGGTACAGCACAGCTTGGCTCCATCATAAAGGAAGAAACAAGCATCATCCTGAGTATTGGACAGATTATAATGCAAGAGGAGATCATTCTTATTCACCAATAAAAATGCCCACAAAATATGTTGTAGAGATGTTCTGTGATCGGGTGGCAGCAAATAAAATTTACAAAACAGAGACATACCAAGATAGTGATCCTTTAGCATATTTTGAAAGAACAAAAGCTCATCTAATAATCCACGAGGAATCTAGTGAGTTGCTTAGAAAATTGCTCACTATGCTCAAAGACCATGGAGAAGAAAAAACATTCCTATATATTCGAGAAAATATCGTAAGAAAAGAAGGAGAAAACCTCACCTTCCCAAGTTTAAACAAAGAGCATTTGTCTGAGGAGTTTTCGACTACAAACAAAGAGTAGAATAAAGATGAAAAGATTATATTTGATTATATGATCATTTTTTCCTATAATAATACATTAGAATAAGTAAAGGAGTGTATAAAATGGCAGGTAATAGAACGATATGTATAGCCAACAATGTTGATTATTCATCAATAAGAAAAGCAATGTGCGAAGGCGCAAGAACAGTAGAAGATGTAAAAGAAAAAGCAGGCGTCTGTGGCGAATGTGAAGGATGCAAAACAGAATTAGAAGGTGTATTATCTTCTGTGTGTGGATGTAAGGAAGTTTCCTTAGAAGCTGTAGTCAATGCGGTAAAAAACGGCGCTGATACAATTGATAAGGTTGGAGAAGTTACAGAAGCTGGAACTGGTGAAGATTGTGGCAGATGTAAAGCGTTAATCGCTAATATTATTGAATTAGGATACTAAAGTATATTTTACTACGAGGATAGAATTCTTTTCTATCCTCGTTTTTGTATTAAGAAAGTTTTGCTATTCTATTTGTTATTAATCTCAATAAGATTAAAAATATTAAAAGAATTACAATTATATTGACGTATATGGCAAAATTATGTACAATTAAATTATAAAGCTAAGGATTTAATAAATCATACATATAGTACAATAGTGGTTCAAATCTTTAAAAGACATTTATTTGCAATGGAATGTATTTTATATGAGTAAATAATAATAGTAGGAGGTCAGTATGAATTTAAGAGAAAATGCTATGGCAATTTACAATGGGGAGCAACCAGATTTTTATGGGGATTTAATGGCAGCAGTCGAATTTATTATAGATCCTCTTTTGGAAAGAGACGCTTTAATTCCTCAGGACGGAAAAGAGTACATAGACTCATGGGGAACAGTAAAAGTGTTTTTGCCAGGGGCTCCTGGGGCACATCCTCATTTAACTCCAGAAAATATTGTAATTAAGGATATTGAAAAGTGGGAAGAACAGATTAGCGTGCCTTCAATAGATGCGTTTGATTATTCAAAAGTAAGAGATCAAGCAGCTTCTATTGATAGAGAAAAAAAATTAGTCTGTTTCTTTTGCCCTGTTGGGATCTTTGAGCGAAGTCATTTCCTAATGGGAATGGAAAATGCCCTTATAAATTATCTTGAGTATCCAGATGAAATGAAGGCTATGCTTAGAGTGATTACAGATCATAAAATAGCTTATATTAAAAAAATTGGCGAAGAATGTCATCCAGATATTATTTTCTATCATGATGATTGGGGTACAAAACAAAATTTATTTTTGCCACCTTCTGTTTGGCGAGAAATCATCAAACCTCTTCAAAAGGAGATTGCTGACGTCATTCACGAATGTGGAATGATCTATATGCACCATGCAGATTGTATATGCCAACCTATTGTAGAAGATATGGTGGAAATTGGTGTAGATATATGGCAGGGTGTAATCGCTCAAAATGACATCGTAGAAATTCAACGAATTACAGAAGGAAAATTAGCCATGGTTGGGGGTATAGATGCGCCCAAAATCGATATTGAGAATATAACAGAAGAAGAAATCAGAGCAGAAGTAAGACGCGCAATCGATACCTATTGCCCAGCAGGACGCTTTTACCCTTCTATTCCTAATGCAGTGTGCTATAGAGAATGGAATAATTCCATCGTTATGGACGAACTAGAATCCTATGGGCGAAAATTTGCAGAGGAACATCCTATTCAAAAAACACAGTCTATTTAATGTTTTTAGATTGTAATGACATTTGTTCATCTAATAAAATTGTATTAAACATCTATAAACAGATTCATTTAATGGTCTTCTATGATAAAATTATCCTAAAAGACTATTTTACTTTATAGTAAATCCATACTTTGTGTATATTCAAATTATTGCATGCAAATGCTACCTCTGGTTGCTAAATGACCCGAAAAGAATGCAAAATACTGATAGCTTAACATTTAAGACAAGCAAAATATTTCTGTGGCAATAACGAGATTTCTACATAAAAAGCCATAATTATTCATAAAATGCATATCTAATATTGAAAGGAGAAGATAAATGAAATTCCAATTTATATGTTATTCAAAATGTAGTACATGTACGAAAGCGAAAAAATGGCTAGAAGCAAATCATATCGAATTTGAAGAAAGACCTATTAAAGACGAGAATCCAACAGTAGATGAGTTAAGAGAATGGATACCTAAGAGCGGTTACCCAATCAAAAGGTTTTTTAACACTAGTGGAAAAATATATAGAGACCTCAACCTAAAAGACCGCTTACCACAAATGACAGGGGAAGAACAAGTAAAGCTTTTAGCAACGGATGGAATGTTGGTTAAAAGGCCTATTCTTGTAGGTGATGATATTGTTTTAGTTGGTTTTAAAGAAGAAGAATGGAAACAAATTCTATAGTTTGTAAAGTGCTTTGCAAAAGGTCTTATTAAAGCCATACTATGATAATCCCAGAGTACTCGGTTTAGCAGAATTAATGGATTATGAAGGAACCATTTCAGGGAGTAGAGATATTTTAAAAAAGCTAGAAGATGCTTCAGGCAAAATTGTCGATGGCCATGGACCATCATTAAGTGGTAAGGACCTTTGCGCCTATGTTACAGCTGGTGTTTTGTCTGATCACGAATGCACGACCTTACAAGAGGCTAAAGAGCGTATTCGATTAGGGCAGACAGTGATGATTCGAGAAGGTACTGCTGCAAAAAATTTAGAATCATTAATAGAATTATTTGCCGAACCTTATTACCAAAGATGTATTCTTGCCACAGATGATAGACATCCAGGAAGCCTTAAAAAGGAAGGTCATATTAACTTTATTATTCGAAAAGCCGTTTCTTTTGGAGTAGACCCGATTAAGGCTATTGCAATGAGTACCTATCAGACGGCAAGATACTTCGGCTTAAAAAATCGTGGTGCTATTACCCCTCATTATATTGCGGATATAGTTGTCTTATCGGATTTAAAAGAGTTTTACGTAAAAAAGGTTTATAAGAAGGGTAAATTGGTGGCTGAAAATGGTAATATGCTTGAATATACATCTGCGCCTAGAAATATAGATGATAAGTATAAATCCATTTATCATTCCTTTCACATAAGTAAATTAGAGGAATCTGATTTTTATATTGAAGAACCTTCAGGAGACAAAAGGAATCAAATGAGAGTGATTTCTCTAGTGGATAATCAGATAACGACAACTGAACAAATAGAAGAATATGAACCTGAAAATAACGGAATTAATATTCATAAAGACATTCTAAAATTAGCTGTTGTGGAGAGGCACAAAGGGACAGGGAGTATAGGACTAGGGTATGTTTCGGGTTACGGTCTTAAAAGTGGCGCCATTGCCTCTTCTGTATCCCATGATTCTCATAATTTAATCATTATCGGAACCAATGAAAAGGATATGGCCCTTGCAGCAAATGCCCTTCAAGAGATGAAAGGTGGATACATTATTGTCAACAATGGAGTCATTATAGACAAACTTCCTTTACCTATAGCCGGCCTTATGAGTGACAAAAAAGCAGAAGACCTTGCAGAAGATATGGACAGAATTAAGAAAAAAGCTTATGAACTAGGCATTACAGAAGGAGTTGACCCTTTTATGACGCTAGCTTTTATAAGTTTACCTGTTATTCCAGAACTTCGATTAACTACAAAAGGGTTAGTGGATGTAATAGAACAAAAACTTGTGTCGCTATTTATAGAATAATTTATAAAACTGATCTAAAATGTAGGCAACGGTGCCCTCACCGTTCCGTAAATCCAGATATCTTCAGTAGTTATTCAAAGCATAATATAAACGAAATATAAGCAATAATACATTATGAGCGTAATTATGGAGATAAGGCGATTTTGGCTGTTATTGAGGAAGAACAGGCCATCCCGAGCGTAAGGGATGCAGGATTAAGCAAATAGAATACCTTTGGCTAGCTCCACTCTTTGTGGGGCTTTTCTAATAGAATGGAAAGCTGTTCTTTATCTTCAACGCTATAATTCCTTTTGTTGGTTATTATTATCGTCTATATACCTAAGAAATACGTTCCCTTCTTCTATTTAATTAGGTAACGGTTGCTATGCTGGATGATAGGAAAACTGAGGATTTGCCAGAGAAATATCAACCTGTCAGGAAGAAACTTCGTAGAGAACAATACAAGCAAGTTATTACATTTAGATCACTCTAATGAGGTCAAAAGGTATTAATTTTCGATCAAAATAGATCTCTTAATAAGTAGTAATGGTGATGTATTGTTTTTCAATGAACTTAGATAAACAGAAGTTGAACAAATTTATACAAGTTAGAACAAACTAAAACAAACTAAACCTTGTCAAAATATAAATAAAAATGTTATAATATAGTTGTAAAATGTTGCCTGATAAATATCAGGCGCATAGCTCATCTTGGCACGTATAGAAGAAAATGCGATATTGAAGCAGATTGGAATCGTTATCAAAGGCGGTGTGCGTGTTTTTTTATAATGTCTATTTAAAAAGGTATATGAGGAGGAAACTTTATGAAAAAAATTTTTAGAAATGGATTTATGATGTTATTAGTAGCTTTGTTATTGGTAGGTTGTGGCACAAATAACGAAACGCAAAAACCAGTAGATAAAGATAATGAAAGTGTTACAAGCTCAGTAGATAAGAATCAAGAAGATGAAAATACAAATCTTGATGGACACAGCGTGATGATCTTCTGCGGTGCAGGAATGAAAGATCCATTTGGGGTAATCGCACAACAATTTCAAGAAGCTACAGGATGCGAAGTACAAGTTACATATGCCAATGCTGCTCAAATTCAAACACAGATCAATACAGGAAAAGAGGGTGACTTTTTTATAGCAGGATCAAAAGAAGAAATGAAACCAGTGCAGGATTTAGTATCATCGTCTAAAGATCTTGTGCAGCATATTCCAGTACTAGCAGTTGCAAGTGGAAATCCTAAAGGAATAACTGGACCAAAAGATTTATCAAAAGAGGGTATACGATTTATTATGGGAGATCCAGAGGCCACTCCTATCGGTAAAATTGCTAATAAAATGATCAAAGACTTTGATCTTACAGGTAAAGTGGATATTATGGCAAATACAGCTACAGCGCCAGCAATGGCTACGGCATTAGAGGTAGACGAAGCAGATGTAGCATTAATTTGGAAAGAAAATGTGAAAGGGGATAAACTTGAAATCGTTGATTCAAAAGATATGGAAGCATATATTAAGATCATCCCCGCAGCACTGCTAAGTACAACTATTGATGAAGAAGCTCAAAAAGCATTTGATGAGTATTTAGATACGCAAGAAGTAAAAGATATTTGGATTGAATTTGGATACGAAATAGTTGAATAATGGGTAAGAACAATAAAATGGAAATTGTATTTCTATTTATGCTTGTTTTGATAACGGTATTTACCATATTAAGTCTTTTTATAATCTTTATCGAAGGCATTCCTTATATCAAAGAGGCATTTCTATCAGAAGAGATACAGTTTTCAATTAAGATGAGCGTTGGAACAGCGACAGTATCCACAGGTATCGTTATGTTTTTTGCAGTTCCTTCAGGTTATATTTTAGAAAGAAGGGAGTTTTTCGGGAAAAAATTACTTGGTACTATTTTAGAAATACCCCTTTCACTTCCTTATTTGGTAATTGGGATATGTCTTCTGACTTTGTTTGCCAGTGATTTTGGAAAAACTTTACGCAGCATGGGGTTTCCAGTTATTTTTCACAGAAATGGAATTGTGGTAGCTCAAACTTTTGTCAACCTTCCATTTGCAATTTCCATGATACGCAGTACTGTAAGAGAGATTGATCCGAGATTAGAATTTGTAGCAAAAAATCTCGGTGCTTCCAATTGGTATGCTTTTTATAGTATAGTTTTAGGAATAACCAGAAGATCTTTGCTTTCGATCGGGTTAATATGCTGGTCCCGGGCTCTAGGTGAATTTGGTGCAACCTTAATGCTGGTAGGGGTAACTCGAATGAAGACGGAAACCTTACCTGGTAGTATTTATTTGAATATATCTACGGGCAATAATGAAATTGCCATGGCATCAGCTATTTTATTGATAATAATCGCTTTGTTGGTACAACTGACCAGCAAATATTTAACGAAAAATGATACAGCAATGCGAAGAAGAGGTTGACTGGATGGAGGATATAGTAAGTATTAAAGATGTGAGAATGAAGGTTGGAGAGTTCCAATTGGGTCCAATTGATTTAGATATTAAGAGGGGAGAGGTATTCGCCTTTTTGGGAAAGACAGGTGCTGGTAAAACGTTGTTGATGGAGCTGATTGGTGGTTTTTATACCCATTACGAGGGAACGATACAAGTGTTTTCAGACGTTCCAGTAGGTATTGTATTACAAGAATATGCACTTTTTCCGCATCTCACGGTAGCAGAGAATATTGCTTACGGGCTAAAATGTCACCACTATTCTAAAAGTGAAACACAAAAGAAAGTAAAGGACATAACAAGTTTTTTTGGGATAAACCATTTATTAGGGCAGTACCCAGATACTTTAAGCGGTGGTGAAAAGCAGAGGACAGCTCTTGCAAGAACCATGGCAATAAGGCCTGATCTACTGCTCCTTGATGAACCTTTTAGCGCATTAGACGTGGCAACAAAGGAAAGAATATATGGACAAATATTAAAGATTAAAGAAGAGTTTGATTGTACTATTGTTATAATCACACATGATTTTCATGAAGCGATTCGATTGGCTGATCGAGTAGGAATTTTACTTCATGGAAAAGTCAAGGATGTAGTAGCTCCAGGTGAACTATTTGTACGCAGGCAAGATAACGAAGTAAATGAATTTTTAGGGATTGGTGAGAATGTTGACAAAAAAAGAACTATTTAATCGATTAAAGGAATATATGTATGAACTGCTAAAAGAAAATGATTTAGAAGAAGAGTCTATATACATCGTAGCCAAAGGCCTCACTCCTGAAGAGGCAATTGGAATTACAGTGCGAAAAGATTATCCTATCCTAACCGGAGAAGAAGTCATGCTTTCGGCAGAATTTGATGGGGCTATTGGCCAAGCTTTTACTTCAGCTCCATGTGAGTATAAAGGTAATATCAAAGAATTGCTTGAAAGTGACCTGTTGGAAAATGAACATAATCGAAGCTTGTTTATTGCGGCATTAAATGCAGTAGCAATGCGGTTAGGTAAGGCAGATAAAACCATTCATTGTCGCAATGATGGACCTGAAAAATGCGCTCAAAGTATGAAAGACTACATAAATACACATTATGATGTAGAGAAGATTGTTTTAATAGGGTTTCAACCATCTATTTTGGCAAGTTTAGTAGAAAGTTATACGGTACGCGTTCTTGATTTGAATCCTTTAAATATCAATCAGGTAAAATGTGGATGCATCGTAGAAGATGGAAACGATGCTTACCCAGATATATTGGAATGGGCAGATTTGATTCTTTGTACGGGAAGTACCATATGCAATGGTAGTATTGTGGACTACCTTAATATTAAAAAAGAAGTTCTTTTTTTTGGAACTACTCTATCTGGTGCCGCACCTTGTCTTGGTGTTAAAAGACTGTGCTTTACGGAGGAAATGAACTAAATATGCTGTAGAGGATGACCATGTTAATGAAATTTTAAATGAGATCCTTAGCGTCAGGGGACAGCAGTTTGTGAAGTTGTTTACTAGAGAGAATGCTGAGATAAGAGATATAGCACCATTAACGAAAAACTATCTAAGCTGAAGATTTTGAAGAGGTTAATAATAATATATTAGTAGCTGCTGGAATGAAATCTAATAATACCTTAGTCGATGATTTGTATGATTATTTTGAAGAAGTTTATGTAATTAGTGATGCAGATCACCCAAGCAAAATAATGGAAGCAGTTCATAAACCATATGCTATCGCAAATAATATGTTTTAGAAAATAGAATAATAGTATAAAAAGCTTCTGTGATTCATATTGTCACAGAAGCTTTTTTAAGGTAAATTAATATAAGATATCATCACTGGAAAGAATAAAAAAGAAAAGCATTAATATCTTATAGGAGAATATCATATGAATGAGTACTTAGAGCGAAACGAGGGCAATAATAAAAAAATTGCATTTGTCTTTTCCTGCCCAGGAGCAGCAGAGGAAAAAAGCAATATATTAGTAAGTGGAACAACAGGAAAGAATTTAAATAAAATTATTCAAATACTGCGTCAAGATTTCTCTTGTGAACACCTATTTGATTCAGAAGACCGATATGATTACCGCATAACAAATGCATCTATGAAGGTTCATTATAAGGCGAAAGACGGAAGAAGTGAACCTACCAAAAAAGAAATCACCGATTCAGAAAACCTTCGAAGGCTAACAGAAGATTTAGAGTGCTATGAATTCATTATAACCTTTGGAAACAACGCAAACTTTGCAGTAAATCATTGTAAAGATAAACTAGTAAATCAAAAAATAATAAACGTAAGACATTTAGGACTCCAATCCTTAAATCAGATCAAAGTAGATGTGGACGGAGAAGATATTTCTAATCCCAATAATGATAAGGACACTGGTAATGCTAATACTCTTAAGAGGCTAAAGGTAGTAGCAAAAGAGATTGGGAATCAGCTTGTATAACTCTATATTCATTGTTCACTGCGATGTAAGTCACATATTTGACCCTAGCTGCTGCCCAGTCATCCTGGAGCGCAGCGAAGGATCTTTGCTTACAATATACAAAAGAATAAACATGTAGTTTAACTACCATTTGACTATTGTTGAAACGTAGAACTTACAACACACAACTTAGAACTGACCGCAAGGTCCAGTAGAACTTCGAACAATCAGCTTTGGCCTGTACTGAATGCGGTGAATATCAAATACTTCTTTTTCTTTATTTTCTAGATTGATTTTTCGAAATAGCAAATTTACAGAGTCACTTCCCTTCTTTAATAAAAAGGAGTCTATTGTAGTCAATGAGATTTTTCTAAATTCCGAAGGAAAAATATTATCAAAGCCACAAACAGATACGTCTTCTGATACTCGGACTCCTTGAGAGAGCAAATTGTCCATAATTCCATATGCTACCATGTCGTTTACTCCAATATAGCCCGTAATCGTCGGATCTTTTCTTGCCTTTTCAGCTAGAGTAAAACCAGTATAGTACTCCGAATTTAGTCTGTATTTTTTTCCAATATTTTCTTCTTTGTTTTCAAATACGTTTAGTTTTACATTAAAATTATCTACAGTCTTTTGTACCCCTTCTAATCTTCTTCTTCTTTGAGTACTACAAGTGCCTAGAGGCGTAGTTATGTAGGCGATGTTTTTATGCCCAAGTTCAATAAGGTGCTCTGCTACAAGGATTCCTTCTTCTTTACTGTTAATTTCAATGGTATCGGATTCCATATATTCGCTTTTATCGCTCATAATGACAATGGGAATGTTTAGTGACATGATTTCTACCTGCTCTTTATGAAAGGGCATGGTAGTAAAAATAATCCCGCTTAGTGGGAATTGGCGAAATAAATTTAAAAAGTTCTCTTCCTTTTTAGGGTCTCTCAATGTATTGAAAATTATGGTAGTATATTCTCTGCTAGTGATCTCATTTTCTAGAGTCTGAATGAGAGATGAATAGTATGGATTGTCAAGAGTAGGGCACACGAGAGCAATGCAATTATTTGGTTTACTCTGAGTTAGTGCTCTCTTTTTGGACGGTTTGTAGTTTAATTGTTTAGCTGCTTTAAAAACTTTCTCTACTGTTTCATCAGAAAATTTTGCACCTGTATTTCCGTTAAGCACCATAGATACTGTAGATTGTGATACGCCTGCTGATTTCGCAATATCATCAGTAGTTGCTTTTTTATTCGTCATAATATCCCTCTTAATCTAATCTAAATTCTATAATAGTTATTATAACAATAGAACCCCTGGGGTGCGTTAAATTCCTATTAAATTATTAATAAGTATTTGTTATATGTATTAATTATTAATACATCGATTAATCAAATATTAATGTATCCTTAATGAAACGATAATGCCTATGCTTTATATTTATAGTTACAGAAAACAATTGAAAGAGATAAATGACATTGGTTTTGTGATCAGTAAAATTTGCCGTAGATACTTACTGATAATTAATATATTAATGCGAATTAATATAAATAATTAATATCGAAAGGTGTGTAAATGTTGAGTAAAAAGAAATGGATTAAAGCAGCAGCCGTATTAGTATGTGTTATGTCTATTTTAGTGGGGTGTAGTTCAAGTGGCAAAGAGGTTATTACATACAATACTCCACAAGACTGGGTAAACTGGGGAAATGTCCTCACTGAGTTTAATAAAGAAACAGGAATCACAGCTCCAAATGACAATAAAAATAGTGGACAATCCTTAACAGCTTTAATCGCTGAAAAGGATAGCCCTCTAGCAGATATGGTCTATTTGGGAATTGCTTTTGGAAGCAAAGCAGAAGAAGCAGGTGTATTAGAATCTTACAAACACCCATACTTTGACCAAATTGATTCTTCTTTAAAAGATGAAGAGGGTCTATACTCTACAGTTCATTATGGATCTATTGCCATTTTAGCAAATACAGAAGCTCTAGGAGATTTACCAGTGCCAAAGAGTTGGGAAGATTTATTAGATCCAATGTACAAAGGAAAAATCGGAATGCTTGACCCTACATCTGCTGCAGTAGGTTATAGCGCAACAATAGCTGTAAATGAAGCGCTAGGTGGATCACTTGATAATTTTGACACTACTATTGAGTATTTTAAAGAGTTAAACAAAAATGAAGTAGTTTACCCTATGCAAACTTCTACTGCAAAATTAATGAAAGGTGAAATTCCAATCTTAATTGATGCTGATTTTAATGGCTATGGTCTTAAATACAATCAAAATGGACCTATTGAAGTAGTCATCCCACAAGAGGGAACAGTAAAAATCCCGTACATAGTTGGTTTAGTTAAAGATGCACCAAATCAAGAAAACGGCAAGGAACTTATTGATTACTTATTCTCAGATGAAGGACAAGAGTTATTCTCAAAAGGTTTTGTTCGACCAATGAACGCTTCTGCTATGAGTGATGAAGTAAAGGACAAGTTCTTACCAGATTCAGACTACGAAAGAGCTGTAGATGTAGATTGGGAAAAGATGTCACAGGTGCAAGAATCCTTTAATGCGCGATGGACAAGTGAAATACTAGGTCAGTAAATATATTAATTGCCGGATACAAATCTTTCTTTATGAGGTTCGTATCTGGCAAATTAGAAAGGTACGAATATGAAAGGTAAATTCACAAAAGTTTCATTTGTTTTGCCGACAATGATCCTCTTTACCCTGTTCTTTTTCTTCCCACTTATTTTATTGGCCTTAAAAAGCTTTAGTGGAGAAGGAGGGTTTACTCCTGAAAATTATATATTGATTGTCACAAATAAACGCTATTTTCAGGCTATGATCAATAGTTTAATGCTGTCAACTATTGTTACCGTTACTTCTATTCTTATTGGGGCAATCATTGCATTTTTCTTGGCTAGAACGGATTTTAAGGGAAAGAATTTGTTTATTACTTTAATTACATTTCCGGTATCTTTACCTGGAGTTGTTGTAGGTTTTATGATTATAATCCTCTTTGGTACTACAGGGGTAATACCTATGTTTACAAAAATGATTACAGGTGAGGCACTAGGCGCAATCGCCTACACTATTACTGGAATCTTTTTTGCTTATCTCTACTTTTCCATTCCTAAGACCGTTATGATTCTTTATGGTGCTGTAGTGGAGTTTGATCCTCGCCTTGAAGAGGCTGCTCGAACCGTTGGGGCCAATGAACAACAGGCTATATTTAAAGTCGTAATACCTACGCTAGCTCCTGTATTTGTATCTGCAGCTTCTATTGCATTTTCCACTTCTATGAGTGCATTTGGAACAGCATTTACATTAGCCAATCAGTTTGAGATTTTACCAATTCTCATGTACACAGAATATACGAATTACTTTAATATTGAGATTGCCAGTACCATGGCTATTGTAGTAGCTGTTGTAAGCCTTGTGCTCAATTTATTTTCAAGGTCACTAATGGAGAAGGGGTGAAAGGATGGAAACCTATAATTTGACGGGAAAACTATTAAAGTTTATTGTATACGCACTAATTCTACTAACCACCCTTTTCTTAACTTTACCTATTGTCTTTACCATTCTTGGCTCCTTTTCTAAATATTGGGGCGAGAGCATGTTTGGCAGTGGAGTGACGTTAGACTGGTATAAATACGTGTTTCAATATTACGGTCATACTATTGGACTCACATTACTTATCACTTTTCTAACAGTTCTCATTAATGTATTTATTGGAAGTATGGCAGCTTATAGTATAGCAATGTCGAGGTTTAGCCATTCTAAGTGGATGAAAGTAGTAGAGGAATTATTAACACTACCTGCTGCTGTACCAGGCATCGCTATTGGTTTGGCCCTAGCGCAATCCTTTCCAGTTATGCGAAGCTCTGGTGTACTTATTTTAATCGGTCATGTAATCTTTACCTTTCCCCTTATGTTTCGAGCAGTAACTGGAGCTATTCGTTCTACAGATTTGCGCTCTATTGATGAGTGCGCTCAGGCTTTAGGTGCAGGACCATTTAGACGATTTTTTACGGTGATTTTCCCTGCAATTCGCGTATCTGTATTTTCAGGTGCAATTAATGTGTTTATGACGTCACTAGGTGAATTTAATATTACCTTTTTCCTATACACCCCTTCTTTAATGACTTTTCCAGTGGGGATGTATGAGTCTTACGCCTCACTGCGTATTGAAGTGGGAAGTGCGTTTACTACATTGTTTTTAGCTCTAGCAATCCCTTTGAGTTATATATTAAACCGACTAAATAAATCGAAAGTAAAATAAGGAAGGTACTAAGATGAAAGACAAAACACATATTTCCATACGCCATATCAATAAAATGTACCATGATGGCACCAAGACATTAAACGATATTAATCTTGAAATCAATGAAGGAGAAATTTTGGTTTTGCTAGGATCTTCTGGCTGTGGAAAGAGTACCCTTCTTCGAACGATTGCAGGATTAGAGGAAAAGACAAGCGGTGAAATCTACTTTTACAATCAAGAAATTACAGGGGTCCCTGTAGAAAAGCGAAATATTGGCTTTGTGTTTCAAAATTATGCCTTGTTTCCAACGATGACGGTAAGAGAAAACATATCATTTGGTTTAAAATTGCAAAAATTAAGCAAAGAAATAATCAACAATCGAGTGAAAGAATTAGTTCATATGATGAATCTACAGGAGCTTCTAGATAAAAAGCCTATGCATTTGTCTGGTGGTCAACAACAACGAGTAGCGATAGCTAGAGTGCTGGCTATAAAGCCAAAAGTCTTGCTTATGGATGAACCACTGACTGCACTAGACGCTAAATTAAAGGAACGACTGCGAATCGAATTAGGCAAGATGCTTCGAAAACTCGGCATTACAACTATATATGTTACCCATGACCAAAGAGAAGCTATGGCTATAGCGGACAGAATCGCTATTGTCAATAAAGGAGTCATTGAGCAGATTGACACGCCGGAAAACATCTATCTATCGCCAAAGTCCGCTTATACAGCACAATTTATTGGAAAGATCAATGCCTTAAAAGGCACCATCAAAAGTGAAAAAGAGAAGGACAGCGTAGATTTAGGCTTTATAAAGATCCCTTATACAGGAATTGAAACCATGAAAGATGGCAGTGAAATAAATGTGTTCATCCGACCTGAAGACATTCATCTCGTCACTAAAGGTAAAAAAGATGATTTCAAAGTAAAGGTCACTATTGAACAACTCGTATTTATGGGTGGATTTTATCAGATTGAAGCAAGCCTTGGTAATCAAAACATATTTTTCGAAGTACCAAATACAATAGCACTAAAAGAAAAAGAAGAGATTGAAATTACGTTTGATATGAACAAAATAATTATGGTTTAAAGCGGGAGCTTTATCCAAAGTTCATCACCTAGAGAGAAGGATAGAAATGATTAGTTATTCAGAGCTTATTTTTCTAAACGACGACGTCTATGAAAATGTAATAAAATTAAGCAAAGGCGGCCACCAGAGCATTGAACTCATGATGGATGGAGCAAGCTGGGATAGATATAGAGGCAAGAAGCAAGAACTGATTAAAAAACTAAGAGATACTGGTTGTCATTTTTCTATTCACCCGCCTGCATGGGATACTAACCTCACAGCCCAAATAAAAGAGCTAAGAGGAATAGCCTATAAGATTCATGTGGATACCATACAGTTTGCAGCACAAATTAAGGCCTCTCACGTAGTAGTGCATCCAGGATTTTTAGGTTCACCTTGTTTTTCAAAGGAAACGGCACAAAAAAGAGCCTATGATGCAGTCTGTAGTCTTGCAGAGTTTGCAAAAGAACATAAAGTCAAACTAGCCTTTGAAAATGTAGGCTATCACGGTCAATCTTTATATACACAAGAGGAATTTACCCACGCACTCGATGAGGTAGATCCAGTAGTAAGTTATTTAATCGACCTAGGCCACGCTCATATCAATAAGTGGGATTTAAAGAGCGTAATAGAAAAAGTAGCCCCTCGCCTTTGTGGGCTTCATATTCACGACAACAATGGACAAATAGACCAACATTTACCCATTGGAACAGGAAACATAGCTTGGGATGAAGTTTTTGAAGCTATGAAAAAACTTCATAAAGACGAGTGTGATTTTATACTAGAGTATGCACCGGGTACAGATTTGAAATATTTAGAAGAAGGAAAAAATCGATTAAAAATGCTCCACTAATGGTGGAGCATTTTTTCTAGTGCGCCCAGCATGGGCGTAGACTAGGAGGTTTAAATCTGGACTATTATTCTTAGTTTATTTAAGAGCTCACCATAATTCCACCATTAACATGCAAAACTTGTCCAGTAACGTAATTCGAGTCTTCTAAAGCTAAATACACATACGTAGGAGCGATTTCAAAAGGTTGCCCCAGTCTTTTCATTGGAGTGTTAGAACCAAAAGAAGAGACCTTTTTTTTACCATAAGATGCAGGGATAAGTGGTGTCCATATTGGCCCTGGAGCAACCGCATTGACACGTATTCCTTTTTCTATTAGGTTGAGCGCTAATGAACGAGTGAAAGATACAATTGCCCCTTTTGAGGACGAGTGATCTAGTAAGGTCTTGTTTCCTTCATAGGCAGTGACAGAAGCTATTAAAATTACTGTTGAATGTATGATGAGATAAAATAGTAAGGAGTTGAGAAAGGTATGGTATGGGCGTAATAAATTTATGCAGTAGACTTTGGAATGTATTGATGTTGATAGTGCTGTCCTGAGTGAATCGCACATATAAGAAGACTAATTATGATATATGATTATTAAAATGGGTGAATTAAAAGAGTTTCATGACTCAAGCATTTGTAAACAAACACCGTACAGAAAACCCTTTTAATTCTAAAGTACCTATCAGATTTAGCATCTATAAGGGGAAATTGCTTAGGGGATAGGATGTTTTGAGTCTAATGCCTTAAAATAAAATAAGACAAAACTTCTACTTCAAATCTCACCTTTAATAATGAATATAAAGCCCTTGGTATTGCATTGCCTTAC
>ENA-UOOM01001509-UOOM01001509.1-fermentation-metagenome-genome-assembly--contig:-NODE-1509-length-22097-cov-14.694356_pt1 | contig 22097 bp, 21 predicted proteins | sample MGYA00245781_ERZ724031 | MGnify/ENA primary metagenome ERZ724031 (study PRJEB28704, sample SAMN03018317) | fermentation metagenome | biome: anthropogenic terrestrial biome; feature: soil... | reverse complement strand
GCCGATATCGGCCATGATTTCCTGCGCGAACAGCGCATACACGCTTTGGCCGCACTTGCGGTCAAAGCGTTCTTTGAGGTCAAAGAAGGCGCGCCACTTCTGGGTGCTGTGTTCATCCACGCCGTTGCGCAGCGCCACATCCATCAGCCTGCGCTCCATCAAAGTAACCCGGTCCGGCAGGCACAGGGCATCGCACAGCTGGATCAGCCGCAGCTCATCGTTATATTGCACGGCCGCCAGCAGCGATTCAATGCGCCCAGTCTCCTCCGCAGTACAGTCATTCGCCCCGCTGAACGCCGCCAGGCGCTGGATCGGGAAGGAGTGCGTCAGGCAGCCGAGCGCGGCACCCGGATACCCCTTTGCCGTCATCAGGTCGTAGCCCGCGATGACATGGCGCAGGGCGCTTGGTCCCTCGTATCTGCCCACATCGTGCAGCAGCCCCATGGCATGGCAGCGCTCCGCGTCTATGCCGCACGCCGCGGCGATTGTCCGCGCGGCGCGACCCACCGTGCGCGAATGCACTACCCATGCGCCGGGGTTCTGTGTCTGCGCCCAGGCCAGCAGCGCCTCGGCTTCCCGGGCCGTAGGTACATTTTGCATCCTATTCCTCCAAACAAAAAAACCGCCCGGAGGCGGTATATGACACGGGTGTCAGGCGTTGGCGGCGGCGCGGTTGAGCGCCTTGGCCAGGCGGGCCTTCTTACGGTTGGCGGTATTCTTGTGAATTACGCCCTTGGCCGCAGCCCTGTCCAGGGTGGAGGCGACTGCGCTCAGACCCTGATTCCCCTCAGCGGTGTTGTTGACCAGAAGTGCGTTGTATTTCTTCACTGCGGTCTTCACGCCGGATTTCACCATGCGGTTACGCAGGTTCTTCTTTCTGTTCACGCTGACGCGCTTGATGGACGACTTGATGTTCGGCATCTTTTTTCACCTCCCCACTTACTTGTGCTTTACAGCAAGGGTTAGTTTACCACAATGTGTTGGGCGGCGCAAGTGCTTTTTAGCCGCTTTTGGGGTTTTTCGCGTTTCGCTTGGCATCGGCTGCCTATCGGGCTATAATCAGCCGGAACATACGCAACGGAGGGCTGTCATGCGCAAAGCCGGGTTTGCCAGGGATTTCTTCAAGCGGTACTTCATTGACGCGATGAGCCAGATGGCGCTGGGCCTGTTCTCTTCGCTGATTATCGGGCTGATTCTCTCCCAGCTGTCGGGCATTCCGGGGCTAGCGTTCCTCAAGCCGATGGCCGAGATGGTGTCCGCCTCCTCCCCGGTGGTGGGCGCCGCCATCGGCGTCGCCATCGCCTATGGGCTGAAGGTGAAGCCCCTGGCCATCTTCTCGTCCGCGGTAACGGGCGCCATCGGCTACAAGCTGGGCGGTCCCGTGGGCGCGTACCTGGCCGCCGTAGTGGGCGCTGAAATCGGGCAGTTGATTGCGGGAAAAACGCCGGTCGACATCGTGCTGGTGCCCATCTTCACCATAGTGTCGGGTGGGCTGGTAAGCATGTGGTCGGGCCCGGCCATCGCGGCGGGCATGGAGGCGCTGGGCGGCTTCATCAACAGCGCCACCGAGCTGCATCCCCTGCCCATGGGCATCATCGTCAGCGTGGTGATGGGACTGGCGCTCACCGCGCCCATCAGCTCGGCCGCCATAAGCATTTCGTTGGGGCTCAACGGCCTGGCGGCGGGCGCCGCCGCGGTGGGCTGCTGCGCACAGATGATTGGCTTCGCCGTGCAATCCTACCCCGACAATGGTGTGGGCGGCCTGCTCAGCCAGGGGCTGGGCACCTCCATGCTTCAGTTCGGCAACATTCTGCGCAAGCCGGTGATCTGGCTGCCGCCCACCATTGCCTCCGCTATCCTGGGCCCCATCTCCACCATGGTGTTTCAGATGCCCAACAACCCCATCGGCGCCGGCATGGGCACCAGCGGCCTGGTGGGCCAGTTCGGCGCCTGGCAAAGCATGCAGGGTGCCTTCTCCCCCATGCGGGCACTGGGCCTGATTGCGCTGATGCACTTCATTCTGCCGGCCCTGCTTACCTGGCTCATCGCGATGGCATTCCGACGCACCAGTTGGATACAGCCGGGAGATATGAAATTGAACGCCTAACACCACGATTAATCATAACAATTGGGGGAGGCCATTCGGCCTCCCCCATCATGTGTTTGTATATTGAATTACGCGATCGCGTCCAGCATCTTCTGCAAGCTGTCCTTAGCATCGCCCAACAGCAACAGCACATCGGGGTGCGGCTGATACAGCGGGTTGGGCACGCCGGCATAGCCGGGCTTGAGGTCGAAGTTGCAGATGATCAGACGGCCGGCAGCCTCTGCATTGAGCACGGGCATGCCGTAGATGGGCGTGCCCTCAGCGGTGTTGGCCGCGGGGTTCACCACGTCGTTGGCACCGATGACGATGGCCAGGTCGGTCTTTTCCATCTCGGGGTTGATGTCATCCATCTCATAGAGCTTGTCGTAAGGGATGTCCACCTCGGCCAGCAGCACATTCATGTGGCCGGGCATGCGGCCTGCCACCGGATGGATGGCAAAGCGCACGTTGCGGCCGCCCTGCTCCAGCTTATCGTGCAGGGTCTTGACCAGCTCCTGCGCCTGAGACACGGCCATGCCATAGCCGGGGATGATGATGACTTCCTTGGCGTCGCCCAGCCACTGGGGCAGTACGCTTTCGTCGGCGGCCACGGGGACTTCCGCCACAGGGGCATCCGCCTGCGCGGCTGCATCTTCCTCAACCACGGGCGCCGTGACGGGCGCTTCGGCCTTGTGATGCGGCTCAGCTGCCGAACGCGCGAAGATGATGGACGACAGGTGACGGTTCATGGAGCGGCACATAATCTGCGTGAGCAGCAGGCCGGACGCGCCGACGATGCCGCCGACCGAGACCAGCAGCACATCGCCAATGGCCATACCGGCGATGGCAGCGGCCACGCCCGAGGTGGAGTTGAGCAGGGAGATGGTGATGGGCATGTCCGCGCCGCCCACAGGCAGGGCAAACAGCAGGCCGAAGATGAGGCTGACAGCCAGTGCCAGCCAGGCATAGGTCATTGCGTGGGCAGCATCAACCAGGGCCAGCACGGTCAGCACCGCCATGCCAATGGCAAAGAGGGCGGTGAGCATGCGGTGGCTGGGCAGGATGATGGGTTTTTGCGGCAGCACGCGGTGCAGCTTGCCCGCGGCAACCATGCTGCCGGTGAAGGTGAGCGCGCCCACGCACAGGGCCAGCAGCGCGGTCAGGCGCTCAAAGCCGGGCAGGGTAGCCGCGCTTTGCACGGTGAGGATGGCGGCGATGGCAGAGGCCAAGCCGCCCAGGCCGTTGAGCAGCCCCACCATCTGGGGCATGGTGATCATCTTGACGCGCTGCGCCATCACAATGCCCACCACCAGGCCAATGGCCAGGCCGATGAGCACGTAGACGTCGGTCAGGATGTTCTCTTTGAGCAGTACAATAACAATCGCCGCAAGCATGGCAAGCGCGCTCAGGCGGTTGCCGCGCACGGCGGTGGGCACCTTGCTCATCCAGCGGATGCCAAGCAGCACCAGCAGGCTCAGTACAGCGCTGATGATGTAATACAGGGTGTCGCTCATTGGTGACCCTCCTCTTCATGCTTGCTGCCCTTGAACATCAGCAGCATGCGATCGGTCACCAGGAAGCCGGAGACCACGTTAATCATGGCGCACACGATGCCGATGATGCCCAGCACCTTGCTGCCAAAGCCAACGGCCAAGGCCGTGGCCGTAACCATGCCCAGAATGGTAACGCCGCTGAGGGCATTCATGCCGCTCATCAGCGGGGTATGCAGCAGGCTGGGCACCGCGCTGATGAGCTTATAGCCCAGCAGCGTGGCCGCCACAAAGACAAGGACCAAAATCAGTTCTCTGCTCACAGCCCCATCGCCTCCTTGGCGCCTTGATGGACGACTTCACCGTCCTTCGTGGTCAGGATGCCCTGAACAATTTCGTCGTTGGGATCCAGCTTCATCTGGCCGTCCTGCACCAGGTACTTGACCAGGTTATACACGTTCTGCGCGAACATCCAGGTGGAGGAGTTGGGCAGCAGGCCGGGGATATTCTTGATGCCCACGATGTGCACCAGGCCATGGTCGGCCGTCTCGCCGGGTACGGTGCACTCGCAGTTGCCGCCCTGGTCAATGGAGATGTCCACGATGACCGCGCCGGGCTTCATGGTCTCCACCATTTCCTTGGTGATGAGGGTGGGGGCCAGCTTGCCGGGCACCAAGGCGCTCAGGAACACGATGTCCATCTTGGGCAGGTGGGGGGCCAGCAGGCTGCGCTCATGAGCCAGCAGATCGGGGCTGAGGGCCAACGCGTAACCGCCGGCGCCAACGGCCTTGTCGTCCGGGATGTCCACATCGATAACCTTGGCGCCCAGGGAGGCCGCCTGCTCACGCGCGGTGGCACGGATATCCACGGCATGGGTCACCGCGCCCAGGCGCTTGGCGGTGGCCAGGGCCTGCAGGCCGCCTACGCCAACGCCCACAACCAGGGCGTTGAGGGGCTTGATCATGCCAACGGCGCTGAAAATCTGGGGAATAAAGGACGGCAGCAGGTTGGCCGCAATCAGGATGCCCTTATAGCCCGCGCAGGTGCTCATGGAGGTCAGGGCGTCCATGTTCTGCGCGCGGGAGATGCGCGGCACGCCGTCCAGCGTGAGGGCGATGACGCCCTTCTTGGCCATATTCTTCACCATCTCGTGGTTGACGGGCGAAGCGGGGTGGATAAAGGTGATCAGGTACTGGCCCGCATGCATGAGGTCCACTTCGTGCACGCCCAATTTTTCGTTGAACAGCGGCTCCTTGACCTTCAGCACCAGCTCGGCCTGGCGATACAATTCGCGCACGTCATCCACCAGCACGGCACCGGCGGCCTCGTACGCGTCATCATGAAAATAGGCCCCCAGGCCGGCGTCCTTTTCCACCAGCACACGATGGCCATCCGCAATCAGTTTTGCACAGGTATCGGGCGTGGCAGAAACGCGGTTCTCGCTGTGCATGATCTCCTTAGGAATACCGATGATCATTGGAAATAGTCCCCCTTTTTTGTTTTCGCTGCGAGCATTATATCCCACTTCCGCCGGGTTGGCAACTGCATAACAAGGAAAATCGCGCATAGATTCCGATGGATTGCAGCAACATGACATTAAATGTCACATTCCCAGAAATCTTAATAAAAACAGAGTTTTCGCGCGAGTTATCTGGTAGCAAATACTCCAAAATAAGCAAAGGGTATTCATATCGCTACTACCCGAGATTATGCAGTAACCCCCATTATGCCGATTTCGTGAGTTGAACAATAGAAAGCGATCCGTAACACCATTCACTGACAAATGTTAACAAACAAAATATTGATTATTTCCTGTTTTGCCTTGAAATGGCGGGTTGTTTCCCATATACTACTTGTACTGAAGCGCGAGAGAATCGTGCTGCATAGAAATAAGGAGGAACCCCGCATGAAGAAACTGTTTGTATTCCTGCTCATCGTCTCAATGCTTGTGCTGCCCGCACTGGCCGAACCCGCCTATCCTACCAAAGGCATCACCCTGATTGTACCGTGGAACGCCGGCGGCTCTTCTGACCTGATTGGCCGCTTACTGGCCGCTGACATGGAGCGCACGATGGATGTCAAAATCTCCGTCGTCAACACCCCCGGCGCCACGGGCACCATCGGCATGAACGATGCCAATCTGGCCCCGCACGACGGCTATACCCTCATCGCCAACGCTACCCCCTACAGCCATGGCGTGCTGGGCCTGGCGGACTGGACTCCGTATGACTGGGATTTCCTGGCTGCCTACTATGTGCCCGGCATCATCGCCGTCAATAAAGACAGCGAGTACAAGACCTTTGACGACCTGTACAAAGCCCTTAAAGACAAGCCCGGCGAAGTGACTGGTGGCACGGCCGGCGTGGGCTCCACAGGCTATGTCAACATGGAAGTGCTGAAGTCCGCAGACCCGGTGTTTGGCAACTACAAGCACATCGCCTACACCGGCGGCGCTGCGGCTGTGACGGCCACCCTGGCGGGCGAAGTGGATTTCACCCCCCAGCTGTCCAACGAAATGATTGACCTGCTGCGCTCGGGCGACCTCATTGCCCTGGCCGCGCTCACCACGGATGACCTCACCTTCGAAGGCCTTGATTACACCATCCCCTCCATCAAGAACTTCCTGCCCGAGGTGGAAAAGGTGCTGCCCTTGGGCGATGCCTTCGGCCTGATGTTCCCCGCGGATATCCCCGAGAACGCCAAGCAGGCGCTGGAAGCCGCCTACCTGAAGGCGACCGAGACCGAGCCCGCCAAGAACTTCGCCAATGAGAAGGGCGTCATTCTGGAGGCCCTCAACATGGCCGACTCCAACGCCCTGCGTGATGCCACCGCCTCCAAGGTGGCCTGGATACTGTACGACAACGGCGCCGCGCAGAAGTCCCCCGAGGAGTTCAAGATTCCGCGCCCCTGATAATCCCTGATATTTGAACCAACCTGCCGGGCGGGGGTGCGGCCCTGATCGCGCCCCCGCCCCTATTGAAAGGATGAGCCCGATGCCAGCAGAGAAACACGCGGCAGTTGAAGTGGATGAAATCCGGACGGAACCCATTACGGAGGAACGGGATGCGCTGGGCGTAGAAGTGGAGGATGACTCCGCGCGCGCCCACCTGGACTTCCTCACATCGATTATTCTCATCATCATATCCATCGCGGTCATCATCACCAGCATTGGCTACTGGCAGCGCCAGAAGGTCACGTTTTACGAATCCGCGGGCTTTATGCCGGTGCTGATTGCCGGGGGGCTGTTGATTATGTCGCTGCGTCTGCTGAGGGAAGCCCTCAAGCAGGACAGCGCACACAGCTTCATCAGCCGCCTGAAGGTCTCCTTTGGGCAGACGGTGCGCAGCAACACCGTACACCGCGCCATCATTGGCCTGATTATCTTTGGCATCTACGTCTTCGTGCTGTTGGGGCGCATGCCCTTCTGGCTGGCTTCGTTCCTGCCGCTGGCTGCCGTGCTGGTATTTGTACGCTATGACGGCACGCTCAAAACCGCGCTCAAAATGATACTCATTGCGGCGCTGTGTGTGGCGGGGATTGTGGGCCTGTTCCAGTTCGCCTTCGCTGTGCCCATGCCATAAGGGAGGAAGAGCATATGGTGGCGCAATACTTGTCCGATGCGTTTGCGGTGATTTTTACACCCTTTGGGTTCATTTCCCTGTTTGTATCGGTGCTGTTGGGCCTGATTTTTGGCATGCTGCCGGGGCTGACTGCCACCATGGCGGTCGCCCTGCTGACCGGTCTGACCTATGCCTTTGATGGCCCACTGGCTGTGATGGTATTAATTGGCGTCTACATTGGCGCCATATCCGGTGGTTGCCAGTCGGCCATTTTGCTCAATATCCCGGGCACGCCGGCCTCGGCCGCCACGGCGGTGGATGGCTATCCGCTGGCACGCCAGGGCAAGGGCGGCCTGGCCATCTTCGTGGCCAATGCATCGTCCTTTTCGGGCACCATGCTCAGCGTGCTCTACCTTATCCTTTTTACGCCGCTGCTCACCAGCGCCGCGCTCAAGTTCAACTCCCACGAGATGTTCCTGCTGGCGGTGTTTGGCATCGTCATCTGCGGCAATCTCACCAGCGGCGGCCGGCCCATCAAGGGCTGGATTTCCGGCTTCATCGGCCTGCTGGTATCGCAGGTAGGGCGCGATACAGTAGGCTCTTTCGCTCGTTTCACCTTTGGCAACATGGATTTGACCGGCGGCATCTCACTGCTGCCGGTGATGATTGGCCTATTCGGCTTTCCGGAAATTGTCAACTCCTTCTCTGCCGTCAAGCGGGAACTGGTTACATCGCAAAAATACAGCGCGCGTGAAGGGTTTGGCATCATGAAGCGCAACTGGTTCAATGTGCTGCGCTCCAGCGTGTTGGGTGCGGTGATGGGGGCCATCCCCGGTGTGGGTGAGGATACCGGCGGCTGGCTGAGCTACTGGTCCCAGAAGAAGTCCTCCAAGCACCCGGAAATGTACGGCAAGGGCTGCATCGATGGTGTGGTGTCGTCGGAGACCGGCAACAACGCCGCCATCGGCGGGGCGATTATCCCGGTGCTGTCGCTTGCCATTCCCGGCAGCGCACCGGCGGCTGTGCTGTTGGCGGCGTTCTGGATGCACGGCTATCGGCCGGGTCCCTTGCTGATGACCGATACGCCGGAGTTCTTGTATTACGTGGTGGTCTTCATGGTGGTGTCGTCGATTCTCATGTGGTTGATTGCCACCAATATGTCCAAACTCACCGTTAAGGTGTTGCAGGTTGACCAGCGTATTTTGATGCCCACCATCTTTATCTGCTGCGTCATCGGTGCCTTCGTGGTCAACAACCGCATCTTCGACGTCAAGCTGATGTTTGTCTTTGGTCTGTTGGGCGTTGCGCTCAGTTATATGAAGTACCCGTCAGCCCCGTTCCTGCTGGGCGTCATCCTGGGCAACATGGCGGATGAGAACCTGCGGCGTGCCCTGATTCTGCACAACGGCAGCATCGCGCCCTTCTTCACCCGCCCCATCAGTGTTTTCTTCATTCTCTTTATCCTGGCGCTGGTGCTGCCGCAATTCGCTTTCTTTCGCAACATGATGGCCGGCATCAAGCGTTCCTTCGCTCGCAAATAACAAACGGTTCATTCCCGTTACGGGCCTTATGGTCATAGGAAGGGGGAGTCATGGTCTTAGAGTATCTGGCACAGGCGTTCTCTGTCGTCTTTACACCCTTTGGGTTCATTTCCCTGTTTGTATCGGTGCTGTTGGGCCTGATTTTTGGCATGCTGCCGGGGCTGACTGCCACCATGGCGGTCGCCCTGCTGACCGGTCTGACCTATGCCTTTGATGGCCCACTGGCTGTGATGGTATTAATTGGCGTCTACATTGGCGCCATATCCGGTGGTTGCCAGTCGGCCATTTTGCTCAATATCCCGGGCACGCCGGCCTCGGCCGCCACGGCGGTGGATGGCTATCCGCTGGCACGCCAGGGCAAGGGCGGCCTGGCCATCTTCGTGGCCAATGCATCGTCCTTTTCGGGCACCATGCTCAGCGTGCTCTACCTTATCCTTTTTACGCCGCTGCTCACCAGCGCCGCGCTCAAGTTCAACTCCCACGAGATGTTCCTGCTGGCGGTGTTTGGCATCGTCATCTGCGGCAATCTCACCAGCGGCGGCCGGCCCATCAAGGGCTGGATTTCCGGCTTCATCGGCCTGCTGGTATCGCAGGTAGGGCGCGATACAGTAGGCTCTTTCGCTCGTTTCACCTTTGGCAACATGGATTTGACCGGCGGCATCTCACTGCTGCCGGTGATGATTGGCCTATTCGGCTTTCCGGAAATTGTCAACTCCTTCTCTGCCGTCAAGCGGGAACTGGTTACATCGCAAAAATACAGCGCGCGTGAAGGGTTTGGCATCATGAAGCGCAACTGGTTCAATGTGCTGCGCTCCAGCGTGTTGGGTGCGGTGATGGGGGCCATCCCCGGTGTGGGTGAGGATACCGGCGGCTGGCTGAGCTACTGGTCCCAGAAGAAGTCCTCCAAGCACCCGGAAATGTACGGCAAGGGCTGCATCGATGGTGTGGTGTCGTCGGAGACCGGCAACAACGCGGCGGTGGGCGGGGCCATCATCCCGGTGCTGTCTCTGGCTATCCCCGGCAGCGCGCCTGCGGCGGTGCTGCTGGCGGCGTTCTGGATGCATGGCTATCGGCCGGGTCCGCTGCTGATGAGCGATACGCCGGAGTTTCTGTACTATATGGTGGTGTTCATGGTCGTGTCATCGATCCTGATGTGGCTCATCGCGTCCAACATGTCCAGGCTAACGGTGCGCATTTTGCAGGTGGACCAGCGGATTTTGATGCCGGCCATCTTCGTCTGCTGCGTCATCGGCGCCTTTGTGGTCAACAACCGCATCTTTGACGTCAAGCTGATGTTCATCTTCGGCATCCTGGGGGTGGCGCTCAGCTACATGAAGTATCCCTCGGCGCCGTTCCTGCTGGGCGTTATTCTGGGCAACATGGCGGATGAAAATCTGCGCCGCGCGCTGATTTTGCACAATGGCAGCCTCATGCCCTTCATCACCCGGCCCATCAGCATTTTCTTCATCGTATTCATCCTGGCGCTGGTTCTGCCGCAGTTCGCGTTCTTCCGCAAGGGCATGGCAGCCATCCGGCGCTCCTTTTCCCGCAAGAAGGAGGCCGCATGAGGGTATTTGATCACATCGGGATGACCACCACGATACAGCAGCCGGAGGAGCGCTTTGTAGCCAAAACAAGGGTGTGGGTGACCGACCACCAGAAGCACCCCTTCCGCATTGAATGGCTGCGTTATGAGCCCGACAGCCCTGTGCCCGACCTCTTGCGCAACGCCTGTCACGTGGCCTGGCGCGTGGATGATATCGCCAAGGAATCAGAGGGGCTGACGGTCATTCTGCCGCCATTTGCTTCGGTGGCTGGTCATGTGGTCGGCTTTTATCAGACGCAGGACGGTGCCATTGTGGAACTAATGGAATATGAGGAGGACCGCCATGTATAAGACGGCCGTCATCACCGATGAGATTTCCCAGGACTTGCGCATCGCGGCGCAACTGGCCAGGGAGTATCAGCTGGATGCGCTGGAGATCCGCTCGGTCAATGAACGCAACCCCTTTCAGATGACCAGGGAGGATGCGGCCGACATCAAGCGCATCGCGGATGACCATGGGTTGGGCATCTGCTGTGTTGCCTCCCCGCTGTACAAAATTGACGCGCAGGACAGCGATGCCCGAAAGAAGCACCTTGAGGCGTTCAAACGCTGTGCCGAATACATGCACCTGTGGGGCGCAAGCCTGGTGCGCGGCTTTCCTTTCCTGCGGGGCAAGGATGGCACGGACGATTTGCGGGAGGCCGCAGACGCCTATGAGCAGCCCATTCGCATCGCGGAGGATGCCGGATTAACGATTGTCATTGAGTCTGAGCCCAGCGTCAGAACGGGGAACATCATCCGGCTGGAGCAATTCCTTCGGCTGGTGAACCATGAGCGGGTCATGGCATTGTACGACCCGGGCAACGAGGCCAGCGACTATTCGGCCCCGCCGGCGTATCCCGATGGGTACGAGCGCATCAAGCCCTGGATTCGTCACGTGCATATCAAAGACATGATGGGCACACCGGATGGATTCGCCCCCGCGCTGATTGGTGAAGGGTCGGTCAATTTTGACGGGCTCTTTCCCCGTTTGAAGGCCGAGTTCACGGGCTACTGCTCCATCGAGACACACTACCGCGTCAAGGAAGGCCTGTCGGAGGAGGAGATGCTCCACCCCCAGGGCTCCGCCTTCTCCGATGGCGGCTACGAGGCCACGCGCATTTACCTGGATCGGCTTGACCAGCGCTGGCGCTGGCGGGAAGCGTAATGACAACATCAGATAGAGGAGGATAACAGATGAACAAGGTTCGTTTCGCCATCATTGGATGTGGCGGTATCGCGGCCAAGCATGCCATCGCCATCGGGCAGACACCCAATGCCGAATTGGTGGCCTGCTGTGATCAGATTAAGGAAAGCGCGGTGCGCTTTGCGGAGGCCAATAAACTGCAGGCCTTCGATACCTATGAGGAATTGCTGGCGTCCGACACCGTGGACGCGGTGAGCATTTGCACGCCCAGCGGCCTGCACACCCCGCAGGCCATCCAGGCCATTCAGGCGGGCAAGCATGTGCTGCTGGAAAAGCCCATGAGCCTCACTCTGGCGGAGGCCGACCGACTCATCGGCGCCGCCGAACAGGCGGATGTGAAGGTGGGGGTCATCTCCCAGTTCCGGTTCTCGCCCGCAGTGGTCGAGGTACGCCGCGCCATTGAGGCGGGGGCGCTGGGGCGGATTACCTCCGGCAGCCTGCAGATGAAGTACTGGCGCTCCAAGGAGTACTACGCGTCGGGCGCCTGGCGCGGCACCTGGGCGCTGGATGGCGGCGGCGCGCTGATGAACCAGGGCATCCATGGGGTGGATATATTCCGCTACCTGATGGGCGCGCCCAAGACGCTGACCGGCTACGCCCGCACACAGATTCACGACATCGAGGTGGAAGATTCCGCCGTTGCCATTGTGGAGTTTGAGGATGGCGCCATCGGCACCATCGAGGGCTCTACCGCATGCTACCCGGGCTACCCGCGGCGTGTGGAAATCTGCGGTGACAAGGGCAGCATTGTGCTGGAAGAGGACGCCATCCTCAAATGGGATGTAGACCTGCCCTGCCAGCTGCCCGTTGGCAAGCCGCCCGAGAATGTCGGCTCCAGCGATCCGATGGCCATTTCGGTGGCCGGCCATGTACGGCACTTTGTCAACTTCACCAATGCGGTGCTGCATGACGAGCCGCTGCTGGCGGACGCCCGCATCGGCCGCTTGCCGCTGGAGATTATCCTGAGCATCTATGAGTCATCCCGCACCGGGCGGCCTGTCAACATGGAGGAGGTACGCAGATGAAGCATTTCAACGTAGAGCAATTGGCGGTAGAGGTATACGAAACCCGCCGGCAAATGGGCGAGGCCGCGGCACATGCCGGCATCCGCCTGCTGCAAAAAGTATTGAAGGAAAAGGAAGAGGCCAATGTGGTGTTTGCCGCGGCGCCCTCCCAATCCGAGATGCTGGAGACGCTGCTGGCGACCAACGACGTGGATTGGGGCCGCGTCAACGCCTTCCACATGGACAACTATGTGGGCCTGGATGACAGCGCACCGCAGCAGTTCTCCCGCTTTCTGCGCGACCGGCTGTTTGGCAATCTGCCCTTCAAATCGGTGCATTACCTGGGTAATCAGGTCGGGCAGGAGAAGGACTACGCCGCCCTGCTGGCGGGCAAGCCCACGGATATTTGTTTCATGGGCATCGGCGAAAACGCCCACATCGCCTTCAACGACCCGGGCAACGCCAAATTCAAGGACCCGGACACCGTGAAACTGGTGGAGCTGGACCATGCCTGCCGCATGCAGCAGGTCAACGAGGGCAACTTCCCCACGCTGGAGGATGTGCCCACCCACGCGCTGACGCTGACCATCCCAGCGCTGATGGCCAGCCGTCACGTCATCTGCACGGTGCCCGGCGCCAACAAGGCGCAGGCCGCCAAGTGCATGCTGGAGGGCCCAATCGATGAGGATTGCCCGGCGTCCATCCTGCGTCAGCATCCCGACGCTACGCTGTATCTGGATCAGGCTGCCGCTTCGCTGTTAGCATAACATTATACAATATAAAACCCGGCCATCATGCAACATGATGGCCGGGTTTTTGCTGTGATTCGCTTAGTTCAACTTGCCCTTTTCAACCCACAAGCCAAGCGCAGGGTTGGGGATGTAGTATACTTCCTCCCCATCCTGCAGGCGGTTGGGGCCGGGCTGCAAAGTATCAATCGGGTATTTGGCAACGGCTTCGGCATAGGGCATGTAGCCGTAGCCAACGCCCTCCACCTCATCCCGGCTCAGGTGCCGGGTGCAGTAGGTGATGCGGAACCGGCCATCGCTGCTGCCGTGAATCAGGTGCGCGGCGGCGGACAGGTTCTCGCCCAGGTCCTGGGCGGACTTGACGGTCTCCAGCACATAGTCGCGGCCCTTGTAGCCATACTTGCGGATGAGCCCATCCACGGCTTCATCCTCGCCGAATTTTTCCACACCGGGGGCCAGCACAATCAGCTCGCCGTCATCGGCCATGGCCATGCGGGTACGGTAGATGGCCTTGTTGCCCAGCCAGGTGGATTTGAACTCCTGTTCGTCCAGGTAGACCACGGCCTTCTGAATCGGCTTGTCCAGCAGTATCATGTTTTTCTGCTGGGCCAGGGCGACCGCCTCCTCAAAGTAGCGGCGCTCGCGCCCGATGAACAGGCCGTGGGTGCGGATGATGCCCTGTGGGGCATCGGTCACGGTAAGAATATATTGCAGGGGCATATCCTGTATGAAGTGCTCCGACGCGTAGTCGAACACCGCGCGCACGGGCGTGCGGTCCTTGCCCATGATGCGCTCCATGCCGTAAAAGGCGCCCAGCATATGGGAGGAGTTGATCATCTGCGAGCCGCCGCAGCCCACGAACACGTTCTTGGATTGGTTGGCCATGCCCACCACCTCATGGGGCACCACCTGGCCGATGGACAAAATCAGGTCGTAGCGCTTGTCCAGCAGCCGCCGATTGACCTCCACCGGGATACTGTGGTTGACCAGCCCTTCCGAGATCTCGCTCACGTAGGAGGCTGGCACCTCGCCGATTTTCTCCACCTCAGTGCGCCAGTTGTGCACCAGCATGCGCTCGTAAGGGATGACGCCGAACATCTGCTGCCACTCGCTTTGGCTGACAGGCACATGCGTGCCCAAGGCCGGCATGATGTCCACCTGGCAGGCCGGCTGCAGCATGCTGTAGAGCATCTGGGTAATCAGCCCGGCGTTGGCGTGCAGGCGCGTATAGTCCGGCGGCAGCAGCAGCACCTTGCGCAGCTGTGCCTTGATAGGCGCGATGGCTTGCGCCAGCGCGGCATGAATCTCGTCCGCGCTAAGCCCCTCCGGACGGGGCGCGATGAGGGATTGGGGTATCAGGCGCAGCACGTCAGGCATTGTAGTTACCCGCAGCCGTGGCGCCGCCCTCGCCCGTCCAGTTGGTGTGGAAGAACTCTCCGCGCGGGCGGTCCACCCGCTCGTAGGTGTGGGCGCCAAAGTAGTCTCGCTGTGCCTGCAGCAGGTTGGCGCCGCTGCGCGCAGCGCGCAGGCCGTCATAGTAGCTCAGCGCGCTGGTCATCGCGGGCAGCGGGATGCCCTGCTCTATCGCCTTGGCGCATACCACGCGCCAGCTGTCCAGCGCCTTCTCCACCGCCTGGGTGAAGTAGGGGGCCAGCAGCAGGTTCTCCAGGTTGGCGTCCTGCTCAAAGGCTTCCTTGATTTTGCCCAGGAACACGCTGCGGATGATGCAACCGCCGCGCCACATCAGCGCGATGCCGCCGAAATTGAGGTTCCACCCGTAGGTCTTGGCGGCGGCGGCCATCAGCAGGTAGCCCTGGGTGTAGCTGATGATTTTGGAGGCGAACAGCGCCTGGCGAATCTGCTCCACAAAGGCTTGCTTGTCCGCGTCAAACATGGGCGCGGGGCCGGTGAGCACCTTGGCGGCCTTCACGCGGCCAGCTTTATCGGCCGATAGGTAGCGGGCAAACACAGCCTCGCCAATCAGGGTCAGCGGCACGCCTTCATCCAGTGCCGTTGTGGCAGTCCACTTGCCGGTGCCCTTCTGGCCCGCGGTGTCCAGAATTTTATCCACCAGGGGCTGTCCATCCTCATCCTTTGTGGCCAGGATATCGGCGGTGATTTCAATCAGGTAGCTGTCCAGCTCGCCCTTGTTCCACTCGGCGAAGGCGGCTGCCATCTCATCGGGCGTCATCTTCAGCAGGTCGCGCATCAGCAGGTACGCTTCCACAATCAGCTGCATATCGCCATACTCGATACCGTTGTGCACCATCTTAACGAAGTGGCCGGCGCCGCCCTCACCCACCCAGTCACAGCAGGGCTGACCATCCACATGGGCGGCGATGGATTGCAAAATGGGCTTCACATGCGGCCAGGCGTCGGGGGAACCGCCGGGCATGAGGCTGGGGCCCTTGAGCGCACCTTCCTCGCCGCCGGACACGCCGGTGCCGATGTAGTTGAGGCCCTTGCTCTCCACATATTCGGTGCGGCGCGCCGTATCTGGGAAGTGGCTGTTGCCGCCGTCGATGATGATGTCGCCCTTGTCCAGCAGGGGCAGCAGCAGCTCGATGAAGTCATCCACCGGCTTGCCGGCTTTGACCATCAGCATCACCTTGCGGGGCTTTTCCAGGGCGTCCACCAGCTCCTGCAGGGAGTATGTGCCGATAATGTTCTTGCCCTTGGCGCGCCCTTCCACAAAATCCTTCACCTTGGAGGTGGTGCGGTTGAACACCGCCACCGTGAAGCCCTTGCTTTCCATGTTCATGACCAGGTTTTCGCCCATGACGGCGAGACCGACCAGTCCAATATCCGCCTTTTTCATACTTGCTCCTTTATCCTATCAGCGCAGCACGCGCGCGTTGCCTTCCCATACGTTCCACACCTGGGCTTCGTCGGCGGGATAGGCGTAGTCTTCCAACATCGTGGTGGCCAGGGCGCCGGTGGCCCAGGCAAACTGCACGCACTTCTCGCCTGCCCAGCCCTTCAGCAAGCTGTACAGCAGCCCGCCCACAAAGCCATCGCCGCCGCCGATGCGGTCCAGCACCTGGATGTCTCGAGGCGGGGCCAGGTGCCATTCCCCATCCTTGTACAGGATGGCGCCCCACAGGTGCTCGTTGGCGCTGAGCACCTCGCGCAGCGTGGTGGCAAATACCTTCACGTTGGGGTAAGCCTTGATGGCTTCGCCAATCATGCCCTTGAACTCCTCCGTCTGGCCCAGCAAATCCTTGCCGCCGGCTTCCGGCCCGTGGATGCCCAGGGCCAGCTGATAATCCTCCTCGTTGCCAATCAGCACGTCGGATACCGAGGCGATGCGGTGGAAGGCGTCGCGCAGCTCCTTTTCCCGGTTTTTCCAGAAGGAGGCACGGTGGTTGAGGTCAAAGCTGATCATGGTGCCGTTGGCCTTGGCCTTTTCGGCCAGCGCCAGGCAGAAGTTCGCCGTCTCCGGCGACAGGGCGGCAAACAGACCGGAGAAGTGAATCATCCGGGCGCCGTCCTGGGCAAAGATGCGGTCCAGGTCAAACTGGTCCGCGCTCAATAGGCGGCCCACCTCGCCCGCCCGGTCGTTGTGCACGCGCGGGCCGCGCACGCCAAAGCCGGAATCGGCGATGTTGAACTGATGGCGGTAGCCCCAGGGATCGCCCTGGGCAATCTCCGGCCCTTCCCAATCGATAAAGCGGCGGCCCAGGTCGCGCTTGATAAAGGTGGCGATGGGGCTGCCCTTCACAAAGGCGGTCAGCACCTTGGTCTTCAGCCCCAGGGAGGCCGAGACGTTGAGCACGTTGCTCTCCGCGCTGGTGGACTGCATCACAAACGTATTGCCAATGCCCACCGGCTGACGGTCAAGCGGCGTGATGCGCACGCCCATGCTGGTTGCGGTAATCAGGTCATACATCTATTCATACCCCCTTTACATAATCACATCAGCATTACACGCCGGAATAGGCCATAAACCCGCCGTCCACCGGCACCACGATGCCGGTGACAAACGCCGCGGCCTGCTCACTGGCCAGGAACATCAGCGCGCCAATCAGCTCCTTAGGCTCGCCAAAGCGGCCCATGGGGGTGGCGGCCAGTATTTTGCCGGTGCGCGCGGTGGGGCTGCCATCCGGGTTAAACAGCAAAGTGCGGTTTTGCTCCGTGGCGAAGAAACCGGGCGCGATAGCGTTGACCCGAATGCCACTCTTGGCAAAATAGGTGGCCAGCCAGCTGGTGAAGTTGTTAATAGCAGCCTTGGCGGCCGCATAGGCCATCACCTTGGTCATGGGCTGGTAGGACGCCATGGAGGAGATGTTGATGATGTTGGCGCCGGGCATGCCCATCATCTCGCGGGCAAATACCATGGTGGGCAGCAGCGTGCCCTGGAAGTTGAGGTCAAACACGCGGCGTATGCCTTCCGGATCCAGGTGGAAGAAATCCTTGGCCACCTGGGCGGTGGGGTCGTGCTGCTCATCATCGGTGGTGGCCATGGGGTTGTTGCCCCCGGCGCCATTGATGAGGATGCTGACGCGGCCCCATTTTTGTGTAATCTGCTCGCGGGCGCGTTCCAGCGCCGCCTGATCCAGTACATCGGCGGCAATCGCGATAGCGTTTTCGCCGATGCTGTCTGCCACCAGCTGGCCCTTTTCCAGCGTGCGGTTCAGAATGGCTACCTTGGCGCCGGCCTGGGCCAGCGCGCGCGCCATCTCAGAACACAGCACGCCGCTGCCACCGGTTACCACGGCGACCTTGCCGGCCAGGTCAGCGGGAAAAAACGTGTTCATATCTTCCTCCTTGTAACGATTAATCATCATGCAGACCGGGCCACATTCATGGCGATGAATGCACGGGATGCGCCCGGTTTACTTAGCGAACAGGTTGGGCAGGAACAGACTGATGTCCGGGATAAACGTAATCAGCAGCAGGGCAACAATCATGCACAGATAGAAGGGCAAAGTCGCCTTGACGATTTTTTCAATGGGCCGCTTGGCGATGGCTGAGCCGATGAACAGTACCGTGCCGACCGGCGGGGTCAGCAAGCCGATGCCGCAGTTGAGGATTAGCATGATGCCAAACTGTATGGGGCCTATGCCGATAGACTGCGCGATGGGCAGCAGCACCGGCGTGGCGATAAGGATGATGGGCGCCATGTCCATGATGCAGCCAAGCAGCAGCAATATGAGGTTAATCAGCAGCGCGATGACAATGGGGTTGTCAGACAGGCTGGTCAACGCTCTGGCCGCCATGTCCGGCACGTGCAGGGTGGTGAGGCAGTAGCCAAAGGCGGTGGAGATGGAGATCAGAATCAGCACGATGGACAGCGTCTCCACGCAGTCGTCCAGCGCCCGCCACACGCCCTTCCAGCTGAGGCCTTTGTACACATACACGCTGACAAGGAGGCTGTAGATGACCGCGATGGCAGCCGACTCCGTGGCGGTGAACACGCCGCCCACCACGCCAACCACCACGATGAGGATGGCGGCCATAGCCCAGAAGGAGGACTTCATCTGCCGAAGCACATTGCGCACGCTGAACGCGGAGCCACGGGGGTAGTTGCGCTTGACGGCAATGATATAGGAGCCGACCATCAGGCTGATGGCCAGGATGGCACCGGGGATATAGCCCGCCAGAAACAGCGAGCCCACCGACACGCCGCCTGCCGCCATGGCATAAATGACCATGTTGTGGCTGGGGGGCACCAGCAGCCCCTCCACGGAGGAGGTGATGGTGATGGCGGTGGAAAAGTCCACGTCATAGCCCTGGTCCACCATCATGGGGATGAGGATGGAGCCCAGGCTGGCGGTGTCTGCCGCCGCGGAACCAGAGATGCCGCCGAAAAAGTAGCTGTCCACCACATTGACCATGGCCATGCCGCCGCGCATCCAGCCCACCAGGGAGTCGGCCAGTTTAATCAGCCGCTCACCGATGCCACCGGAGCCCATCAGCACACCCATCGTAATGAAAAACGGCACAGCCATCAGGCTGAAGGACCACATGCCCTTAACCATCTGCTGGGGCAATGTGACCAGTGCCTGCCCCTGAACCAACAGGCACAGCACCGTGGACAGACCGACCGCGTACGCGATGGGCACACGCAGGATAATAAAGGCAAAGAAACTGCCCAACAGCACCAGAACAGCGAGGGTTTCTACACTCACAGCGACTGCACCTCCACTTCCTGCGTTTGTGGTTCATCCTTCACATAGAAGGCCCGGATATGCTGGTATACCTGCTCTATTTCGAAAATAATCATGCCGGCGCCGGCCAGCGGGATGGGGAAATACATCCAGAACCGGCTCAGCCAGGGCATAGACTCGTAGCGGCCAAACTTGGCAAGCGGGGATGTACACACCTGCCAGCCATAGATTAGCATAATAACGCCCAGCACCATTACAGCCAGGTCGCTTGCTACGTTCAGCACCCGGAGTACATTTTGCGGCAAGTACTTGTCAAACGCCGTCAGGCGGATATGGTTCCCCTTGCGGATGGCCAGCGTGGCGGACAGCACCGCCATGTACACCATCAGCGTCAGCACAACCTGCTCGCTCCACGCCGGGTCCGGGATAAAGGACACATACCGCCCGAGCACCGCCATGGTGGTGATGAGGATGTCAGTAATCAGCAGGATTTTGCACAGGAACATGATGATTTTGTACGCCCATTCATACACCGGGCGTATCCTGTCGAGGATTTGAAACACCTTGGGCATGTACTACCGCTCCTCTCTTGTCCATCACCCACAAAGGGCACAGGAAGGTATGCCCTCCCTGTGCCCTTGGCAGATGTTGCCTTGTTACACGAGGGTCTTACTGCAAATCAAGCAGTTTCTGATAGAGCTCGGCCTGGTCCTTGGTGTTGGACTGAATGGTGTTCTGGCAGGCTTCAACCCAGGGGGTTTTGTCGGCCACTTCGATGACGGTGACGCCCTCGGCCTTCAGCTGCTCCAACACTTCGGCTTCCTTGGTGGCGCTCAGCTCGGCGTTGGCTTCCTGCGCGAATTTGCCGGCCTCCAGCACCCACTGCTGCTGCTGTTCGGATAGTTTAGCCCAGCCCTTGTCGGTGATAATCAGCTGAATGGCGCCCAGGGTATGGCCGTCCAGCATCAGGTAGGGGGCAACCTCCGGGAAGGCGTTGGAGCGGTAGTTGGCGATGGGTTGCTCGGCGCCATCCACCACACCGCTCTGCAGCGCGCTGTACAGCTCGGTAAAGGACACCACCGTGGGGCTGGCGCCCAGGTCGCGCACCATGCCGGTCATGACCGGGTCATCGGAGACGCGCAGTTTGAGGCCCTTCAAATCTTCGATGGTTTTTACTTCGTTTTTCAGGAAGAAGTGGCGGAAGCCCTCTTCGCCGTAGGCGAAGCCGCGCAGCGGCAGGCCAATCTCCTGCGGCTCAGCCAGGAAGTCAGCGGACATATCGCTGTTGACAAAGTTCCAGAAATGCTCGCGGCTGACAAAGGTGTAGGGGATGGACAGCAGCTTGGCCTTGTTGCAGCCGTAGCTGGTCAACGCGAAGGCGGAAATGCGGGAAATATCCACGGTGTCGCCGCCGCTGAGGATGCCGTCCAGCACCTGCGCTTCGGAGCCCAGCACGCCGCTGTGCTGAATGTCCACCACGACGGAGCCGCCGGACAGTTCTTCCAGTTTGCTCTTGAAGGCAGCGGCCGTCTGGCCGACGATGGTGTCAAGGGGGTTTACTTCCGCGTATACCAGTGTAACCGGCGCCTCCGCCAGCGCGGACGTGGAGCCAAGCATAAGCGTGAGAACCAAGAGCAGATACAGGAATTTCTTCATGTGAATCCTCCCCAATATTATTGTGTGCGGCCATTATTTGCTATCCGCATCTTATACAGGAAGTGTACCATGCGTGCCCGGGCATGTCAACGAACAGAGCGGTTGAAAACAAGACTTTTCCTACGCATGGCCAAGTAGGTTATGCGATGTTATCACATGCTGTGTATTGCATATTATCAAACGGTTTGCTATCATCAATTAAACCAATATAGAAGCAACCCTGCGTTGTTTTATCGTTCATTTATACAGCGTGTGGAACAGAAATTCAGTGTATGACCATTTACAGACGAGGAGACTACCATATGCGCTACGGATACGCTACCGGCTTTGCGTCCCCCATCAAGGACGCGGTGGATTATCGGCTGTTAGATGACATACAGGCGGCGGGCTTCGACTTCGCGGAATTTCCGCTGGCGCTGCTTGCCACATTGAGCGTCGATGAATGCCAGCGGGTTGCGGGGCGGTTGGATGATTTAGGGCTGGGTGCTGACAGCTGCTGCAACATGTTCCCGGCTTCCGTGCGTATCACCGGCCCCAAGCGGGACTGGCAGGCGGCCCGCCATTACCTGGACGGCGCGTTTGAGCGATTGGCTTTGCTGGGTGTGAAGAAAGTGGTGTTCGGCAGCTCGGGCGCCCGCAACCTGCCCGAGGGCACAACGCCTGAGGAAGGGTATCAGCAGGTGATTGACTTTGTTGGCGAGGTGGTGCTGCCCTACCTGGAGGCAGGACGCATGGTACTGGCTATGGAACCCATTGGCGGCTATGAAGCCAATTTTATCAACACACTGGATGACGGCATGCGGGTGGTACGGGGCGTTAGCCATCCGCGCGTGCGCCTGCTGGCCGACAGCGTGCATGTGCTCTATGAGGAGGAAGACCCTCACCACTTGGTGGACTACGCCCCACACCTGGAGCATATCCACGTGTGCGAGGCCGAGCGCGCGCTGCCATTGGGGCAGATGAGCGAAGGGCTCAAGGCGTTCCTGACCATGCTGCAAGCAACCGGCTACAACAAAACGCTCAGCTTTGAGCCTGTGCCCTATGCCCTGCCCGAGATGCGAGCCGCATTGGACGCAGTGAAAAGCTGGTTCAACTGAGTACACACAACA
>ENA-UOOM01001508-UOOM01001508.1-fermentation-metagenome-genome-assembly--contig:-NODE-1508-length-22101-cov-5.684841_pt1 | contig 22101 bp, 17 predicted proteins | sample MGYA00245781_ERZ724031 | MGnify/ENA primary metagenome ERZ724031 (study PRJEB28704, sample SAMN03018317) | fermentation metagenome | biome: anthropogenic terrestrial biome; feature: soil; material... | reverse complement strand
CTGAATTATGTTAACAACTCTGTGGATAATGTGGACAATTAAAGGGATTGTCCACATTTTTACTTTAATTGGCTAAAGTCTAGAGTTTTTAATCCCCATTCTTATGCACATTATCCACAGGCTTTCTCAGCCGTTTTCCACAAGTTATGGATAAAACTACCCGGAGCGCATAACACTCTCTCAACTTTCTCTATAAGACTCTGATCCTTTTAGTTGTAACTGAAAGTCTTACTATGCTCTTATACAGGCTTAAAAAGGAGTATTGAAGCATAAACTTATATTATTCCTCGATAGCTGCTTTCTGGTTATTGATTGCTTTTATAATCTCTGGGTCGAATTTAGGCTTTCTGTCATAGGTATAAAGGCCGTTTACTTCTTGCTCTATATCATATAGCTGTGTATAGCAAAATGCACATACCCTCGGATGTTTGAGTAATAGCTCTGTCAATCCCTTATAACGAGCCAGGAATTCCTCTTCACTCTTTGGTCTTGTGCCATAACCCCAGCCTTTTTTATCACCAGGATTCCACCATATGCCGCCGTATTCGCTTACGAAATATGGCTGTCCTTCATATTTCTGCCTATTCTCAAAAGTAACATATGCGCCTTCACTGGTTTTCATAGGTTCAAGTTTTTTAGCTAGAGATTCAGGATCCTGATCATAATCATGTATATCAAATATATCTGTAACAACATGATAATTACCGCTGGTGTCAATTACGGGACGAGTGGTGTCAATTGCCTTCGTAACGTTGTATACAATTCTCAAAACTTCATTATCCTGTTTTTTACCGTCTTTGTCCCATGTTTCATTAAAGGGGCACCAGCCAACAATGGAAGGATGATTAAAGTCTCTTTCCAATACTTCCATCCACTCAGGCAGGAACTGTCTCAGCCCCATTGGGGTGTCTATATCTAAACCCCAGTTGGCATGTTCGCCCCATACCAAATATCCCATTTTATCTGCCCAGTATAAGAACCTGGGCTCAAATACCTTTTCGTGCAGTCTAGCTCCATTGAAGCCCAATGCTAAGGAGATTCCTATGTCCTTACGCAAATCTTCATCTGTAGGAGCAGTATAAATACCGTCTGGGTAAAAGCCCTGATCGAGAACAAGCCTCTGGAAGACCGGTTTTCCATTAATATTTGTGACATCCTTGCCTAATGATACCGACCTCAAGCCGAAATAACTTGTAACCCTATCAATAGCTTTATTACCGTTTTCAAGTGTTAATTCAAGATCATATAAGTTTGGAACCCCAGGCTCCCATAAATGCTTTTCTTCTAAGTTAACAGTAAGGCTGACCCGGTTGCCTGTAATAATAGCCTGAGCTTGTCCAACATCCCTGCCGTCATATGCAGCTTGAACCCTGAATGTCAAATTGTCGGTATTTCCTTTTAGCAGAGATTTGATATGGACAGATTGATTATCAGGATCAGGAATAACTTTGAAGCTTGAAATATACTCTTTAGGAACCCGTTCAAGCCATACAGTCTGCCAAATGCCAGTAGTCCTGGTATAATCACACCCTGCTTTGATAAAATGATGCTCTGCTCTTTGCTTGCCCCTTGGCTGCAAACCAGACCTTACATCATCTTCTGCATAGACGGTAACTATATTTTCACCAGTTTGGATATATTCTGTAATATCAAATGAAAAAGAAGAGTATCCACCTTTGTGTGTTCCAGCAGAAGCGCCATTAATCCATACTTCCGATTCATAGTCAACTGCGCCAAAATGAATCAAAACTCTACTGTCTACCCAGTCATCGGGAATGATAAAACTTCGTCTATACCAAACAGCAGGTATAAAATCAGTATATTCTATACCTGATAATTTACTTTCAGGACAAAAAGGAACAAGAATCACATCCTGTAACTTGTCTATCGTGAAAAGTTTTCTTTCTTTTCCGCTTCTTCCAAAATCCATTTCAAACTCCCAGCTGCCGTTGAGATTGATCCAATCTTCCCTTAGCATTTGTGGCCTGGGATATTCCGGTCGTGGTATACTATCAAAATAAGTATTCATAGACTTTACCTAACCTCCTAAATATTTTTTTGCTTGCTATTTTTTATATATGTATATTATGTTACTATTCATAGCCTGAAAATAAATGAATTAGTGGATTATAATTTATTACGCTGCTTGAATAACTGTGAATAGTAACATTATTATACCCTATCTTTGTTCTTGCAGTTGTCAAATATATCACAAATTTTATCAGTAACTCATGCTGCTGTCTATATAATATGCAGCGCTCATTTGTATTTTCCTCCTGGTATTAAGATCATTACTATGTTAAATATGTGCCCCTATAGAGCGCAGATAAGAAAGAGTTGTTTGTGGTTCATCACTGGTTACTAAACACCCACCTCTAATTAAGGCTGATGCTAACTCTTCCTTTGACTTAACACCGGTACTAAGCCATGGTTCTATATCGTCAGCTATAAGAGAATCAAACCATTCCTTAGGACATACCTGGCCTTCAGTGTGCAGCTGCCTGCCATTCTCATCATGCAAGATATTATACATGCAGACACTAAATAATTTTGCATCCGGCGCTTCCTTTTCACGCATGACAGAATAGGGATAAAAACCCTGCAGCTTATATTTACCGGAATAATTTTTATCTATGTATGCTAACACCCATGAACTGAAGCTGGTGAACACACTGCGCTCTGCCAAATCATATTCTTCAAGCATCTGGATAGTTTTGTCTATTACTTCAGAAGTCCATGCTTCTCCCTCTACATCAGGATAAACTTTAATCTCAAGATTCAGCAATAAGCTGGGATACCTGCTGGCAAGGTCAAACAAATCTGAAAGGAGAGGTGTTTTTTCTCCCTGACCTATAGTAAGCTCTCGTATCTCAGAGAGTGTTTTCTCTGCAACAAGCCCTGTACCATTTGTCGTACGATCCACCTTACTATCATGAACTAATATCAAATGTCCATCGCTGGTCATTTGAATATCGGTTTCCAATCCATCTACCTTGGCGTCTATAGCCATCTGAAAACCAGTCATAGTGTTTTCCAGGTGGGTTTCTCCAACTCCTCGATGTCCAAACACCAGTATTTTATTTTTCATTCTTCAATTCCTCTTGTAAATCTATATCACTTTCTAGTCGATTAGTTACCTTTTAATATCTTCCTAGTTCCAGTGCAGTATCAATAAAAGTCTTATAGTTACTTTCTGTCTTAGAAAATTCTCCAGCATACGCAGGTTTCGGGCGGGTGGAAAACGGACTGATAGGCAATACAGCCAATATATATTGGTCTTTATTCTTTGCTGCTATATTATTAATTCTTTTTCATAGATTTCTGTATAAGGTGGTATCTCGTAATCCATCAAATCTTTCCAATCGTCCTGCAAAACTCCCCATATAATCTCACCGTTAATTTTTTAATTAAGCCGCCCAATTATGTTGCCCAGGGCTTTTGTGTTATACAATACTCGCCACTCCTAATGCAGCATAATCACCTATTTGTTCTCCCAGCCCTGCTGGAACTACTTTACATACTCTACTTGAGGTCCACAAGGTTTCCTTCTCAATAACTTCAACAGCTTTTGGCCAAAGCAAGTCCTTTGCTCTAACAAAAATGCTCCCTATCACAATTATTTCCGGATTTATAATATCAATTATTATTGATAAACCTTTCCCCAGGTGAGCCCCGGTAATATCACAAATCTCTATTGCCAGCTTATCGCCTTCCTTAGCAGCATCAAAAACCATTTTCGCATTTATATTATTCAGCTCTTTGATATCATTGCAAAAAGATACCTCCTCGCCAGCCTGAATCTTTTCAAGTACCTTCATCCTGGCCAGCTGAGCTATACCCCCGCCGCTGCAGAAGCCTTCAAAACTTCCTGTTTTCGCATACCCGACAGGACCATATTCAGCAAGCCTGACATGACCTATCTCGCCGGCCATATCGCTTGTCCCGTTATAAAGCTGCCCATTCAAAATCATTCCTGCGCCCATTCCAGTCCCAAAGGTCAAGAAAACAACATTAGAATAGCCTCGTGCAGCTCCAAACTTCCACTCAACCAGCGCACATGCATTTGCATCGTTTTGAATTTTTACCGGCACGCCAAATCGCTTTTTCAAAATATCTACAATTTCGATGTTATCCCATCCTGGTAAATTTGGAGGAGAGAGTATCACTCCTTTATCGCTGTCCAAAGGCCCGCCGCAGCTGATGCCGATGCTGAAAATATCCTTCATTTTCAGCTCATGCTTATGAACGATTTCTTCAATTGTTTCAATTATCCTTGTAAGCGTATAATCAGGCCCTTTTTCTGTTTGGGTGAGAAATGATATTCTATCTAAAATGTGTATTTCGTTTCCATAAACACCTAATATAACAGCACATTTTGTACCGCCAATATCTATACCAATTATGTTTTTATCCACATCACTCACTTTTAAAAAATCCCTTCATTTATCATCTTTAAAAAAACTTTCTTCCAGCATCATACAAAGGGTATGATATATAGGCAAATGTCTCTCCTGAATATCCGATGTATTATCATAAGGTACACATATTACTGTATCACAAATATCTTTTATCTTACCACCAGTTTTTCCGGTAAGACCAATTGTATAAATTCCCAAAACCTTAGCCACTTGTAAGGCATGTAAAACATTGGCAGCATTCCCTGATGTACTGATTCCCAGCAAGACATCAGCAGAATTACCATATCCATATACCTGTTGAGCAAAAACCATATCTGCTGCAACATCATTACTGTAAGCAGTCATGAGAGCACCATTGCCCGTAAGGGATATGGCTGGCAGAGCTCCCTGAAGGTTTTGGGCTAGATATCCTCCATTTGAAGGCCATTTTCCCTTTAACTTATTTTGGAAATCACCATTAATCCGCCTTTTTTTCATAAAACCTTTCATTAATTCGCCTACTATATGCTCACAATCAGATGCACTTCCTCCGTTGCCGCATAAAAGCAGTTTTCCTCCGCCTTCAAAGGATTCCTTGATTTTTTCATAGGTCTGCTCAATATCCTTACTGCATATGTTCAATTCGGGATATCGCTCTAATAATTTTTCAAGTGCCTTATTCATAAGTCTATCTCTCCTGCTCTATTTACCTACTTGTTTTGGATCGAAAGCGCCGTCCAATTCAGCAATTTTCTTTAGCCAGCCCTTATAGCGATTAAAGCTTAAAGGAGGCATACCTAAAATATAATGATTAACCGAACGGACACCATCGACTATCCATTCTATCAACATCAAGCGCTGATCACCATGGGATATGCGAATACTATCCACTTCGATAGAAGCATTAGCAGCTGACACAAAATTTCCATGGGATAATATCTCGTCAGTATCCCCATCCCACACTTTATAGCTTCCCTCACAGGAATGTAAGGTGTCGTTGCCAACCATCAGCTTAATATGCCAGTTTTCCGGTTCACTCATCATCATGCATATGGCTTGCTGAGAGCGTTTTATATAATGATAAGCCAGCTTTTTGATAAAATCATAACTGACTACTGCATCTGAAAACTGCGGCCATCCGTCAATCATATTCCACCAGATTATACCAGTACGCCGCCATTTTTTGCAACGTGTAATCTCAATAAAGAATTTTTTCGCTTCAGCCTGTGAAATCTGCGAGGCAAGTATGAAATCTTCCAGGCTGTCCGGATCAAAACCGAAGAGCTCATGAATCTGATCTGCCATCAACTTAATGCGATATGAGTATGGTCCGTCCTCACCATACATTTCAGCAGCGTGAGTCAGCCATTCGTCATTGTTCTGCCAGGGCCAAAGTTTTTCTTCGCTTATAAAGCTTTTGATTGAAGACAGATTATTACAGCCATGGTAGCCGGTTTCACTGGTAAAATGTGAAGTTGCCTGTGTGTAAAAGTTGGACTTATAATAGTCACGGGGCCCCCACAAATGTTGTTCAGGTATCAATGACTGCATTTTATTTTGGTCTCCCTTTGCCAATTTGAAAGCATCAGGAGAAAAGTAAGGTGAAGAAGGCAGGTAAGGACGATATGGATCCAAACGTGCTGTCACTTGAGGTAAAACCTCTCGAGTTATTCGATTAGTTGACGGGTCAAGGCCTGCTCCTATTATAAATTGATCACATTCATTGTCACCGCTCCATAAGATAATGGACGAATGATTACGCAATTTCGATACCACTGCTTCAGCTTCACATCGAATCGCTTCCATAAACTCCTCGTCAGTAGGATACAGCGCACAAGCCATTGTAAAGTCCTGCCATACCATAATGCCTTGTTGATCGCAGTAATCGTAAAACTCATGATCTTCGTAAACATTTCCGCCCCAGCAACGCAAAATATTGCTGCCTGTATCAACCCACAACTCAAGCATACGCTCATATCGTGAGGTATCGCGGCTATGCATTGCATCAGCTGGTACCCAATTAGAACCTTTACATAGAATAGGCTCACCGTTTACTATAAACCGGAACTCTCCGCCACGTGCATCAGTAATTTCCGTACGATCAAGCTTTACAGTACGAACACCCAAAGTGGTGTCGTACTCAGCGATTGGTTTACCATCACAAAAAACTTCAGCTTTTATGTCATAAACATTCGGCTCACCATAGCCCAACGGCCACCATAGTTTTGGGTTTTCAATTGTAAAATCCGCCCGCCCACTGACAAAGCGGATGGGTTGTTTATGCTTAAATTGCACTTCGTTGGATATGCTGCCGGTTATACAAAGTGACAGTCCATCATAGTTATGTACATCGGTATGGATTAGATAGCTGCATGCGATATCTGCAGCATTATTTTGCAGTCTGATAGTAGATAGGTAAAGCTCTTCTATCTCAGTGGGCTCTTCAATCTCCAGGGTTACATCTCTCCATACTCCAGATGATACTGTTCGCGGCATGATGTCCCAGCCATAAGCTGAAGGTGCTTTTCGAACGCGCAGCGCTTCATGTCCGCCGACAAGTGCCTTGGAATAAGCATCATACTTAAGTTTAGCAGCATGAAGAATAGGTGAATTTATATCAACTGCTAATTGGTTTTCACCTTCAGTCAACAAATCGGTCACGTCAAATCGGTGATCTATCAGCGCATTGTCGCTTGCAGCAAATACTTTGCCATTAAGTTCGTACGTGGCAATACAATCTACGCCGCCAAAGTGTAAAAATGCACGTTGCCCTTCTTTTAGCTTAGGCGCTTTAAAAGTCTTTTCATATCGCCAACGATAAAATTCATACGGCCTGAGAAGCTTTACATTGTTTCCAAAGAAGATATCTGGTAAAATACCAGCATTCATAAGATCGATTTCTACATTACCTGGTACTATAGCTGGTATTGTCTGCATACCATCCAGTCCAGCAGAGTTTTGTTGTTCGTCAGCATAGCGTAAAAGATATTCACCGTTTAAAGAAATAGATTGCATTTTTGTAACCCTCCATAAATGTAATGTATTAAGATTTCAATATTGAAGTCAACTGTGGATAAACCTTTCTAGCAGATTGGAACATATATATTAATAAATTTACTACTAATGCTTTATCTTTACCGCCGGAAAGTATAATTGAAAATGTATCAGATCGTAAGTTTAGGATTCTTGTATGCTGCATATTTGATTAGGCACTGCTTTTAATCCTTCGTTTGCTTGCTGAATGTAACTGCTCCCCTTTTTGGCAATACTTGTAAAATTAAAACTTGTTTTAGTACTTTACCATGCTATTTCCATTTTTTTGATTAATGATTTTGCCCTGCCCCCTGCCTTTTTTCGCTTTCCATATTTCAGCAGCTTTAGATACACGCAGGTAATCGTTAGTTAATATTGTATCAATACCATTTTCAAGCAAGCCGCCAACCTCGTCAGGATTATCTGACCAAAATAAGTTGCACTTTATTCCACTAGCTTTTGCTTCTCCCATCATTGTTTGGTCATAATACCCTGAAATAAACTGTACTTTTTTGCAGTCATATTTTACAGCCAATTTTACTAATTGCTTATCCAATTTGCCGTCCAAAGCTGCACGCGGCAGCTCAGGAGCTATTTTGCATGCGGTGCGCAGCACATCCTCCTCACCTGCTATATAAACATGGTTCTGCATATCATATTTATAGATTGAGCTGACAATTTGTTTGAACACATCATGGTCATATTCGTCAGTATCAGCTGAAGATTTTATGTGTATATTCACTATTACCTGTCTGGAAAACTTTTGCAGTACATCATCTAAGGTTGGAAATTGCAGGCCGGAAAACTCTTCTGAAAACTTAATTCCAGCATCCAAAGAATGAATATCAGACCAATCCATGCTGGTTACTTTTCCATTTCCGTTAGAAACGCGGTCAACACTTTCATCATGTATTACAACCAGCTTTCCATCTTTTGAAGGCCACAGGTCAAGCTCTATTTCCTCAGCACCTAAAGCTACTGCTGCACCAAAAGCAGGCATGGTATTTTCAGGTGCGACTGTATTGAAACCGCGATGTGAACATATTCGCGGGTAAGGCATATCTGCATCACCCAGCCGGACACTTGCACCACTTGCCCTGTATGCCCATGGAGTCCTGCCTTTTTCAATAAAAATCATTTAGTATATCTGGATGTCCAAAAGTATCAGGGCGGGAATGCTTAACCTTAGGATCAATTTCACTGCACAACAGTCCTGTCTTCTGCCCCATTGCCGCAATAACTTCACCATTTGGAGAAACAATCATCGAGCTTCCGCCATATTTGCAGTCTTCTCCTCCCATGCTGACAGAAGACCTCACTACATATGCATTGCAATTAAAAGCAGCATTTTTCATTTGAGTCTCAAGCATATCCATGCGCTCACCACGTTGAAGAGAGCATACGATAAGTACATCTGGTTTTTGTTTAGAAATATGTTGTATATATTCTGTATAATAACAGTCATAACAAGTTAAAAAACCATAACGGACTCCATCGACATCTATTGTATATGGTGATTGATATTCATGTGCATAACTATCATCAATCTTTTTTTCTTTTACTTCTGATTCAGGCAGGTGCTGTTTGAGATATTCACCTGCCAAATTACCGTACTTATCGTACACCTGCGTTGTGTTACGATATACACCTTCTTCTCCCACATATAAGTTTATAGCAACTAATGCTTTACATCTTTCAGCTGTCTTCTGTGCTTTTCGTGAAAGTCTTTCTCCGTACATTTTTATACTTGTTTGAAAATCATTAAGGGCATCGAAATTACTCATTCCGTTGCAAGCTTCAGGAAGCACTATTAAGTCAAAAGAGTCATCACATGAATCTAAAGAAGATTCAAGCCATTCAACGAGTTTATCCATTTTACCGGGTTCATATGGATATTGGGGCTGAAATGCACATACTTTCATGTTTTTATACCTCACTATTATATCTAATAATTTTGCTTAAAGATACTATGTTGTTTCTTTATTTACCAGAAAGCAATCTGCTGTATTCTTAAATGGGTTGAGCTCCAAATTCTTGGACATAATCCTCACCTAAGCAGCACCCAAAACTGATAAGCATAGTAAACCCCTTTTTAAACCTATCCTTCAGACTCGATTAATTTGTAAGAAATATCAAAACGAGTACATTAAATCTTTTCAATCCAGCCATATTTATCCGGTTCTTTTCCATATTGAATGCCTGTCATGCGATCATATAACTTCTGAGACAGCTCACCCATTTCGCCGCCGTTTATCTCTATAATATTGTCATTCCAGTTCATAACGCCTACAGGAGAGATAACAGCAGCAGTTCCTGTTCCAAATACTTCATCCAGTTCTCCTGCCTCATGAGCATCATATACTTCTTGAATAGATAATTTTCTTTCCTCTACAGTGTAACCCATTTCCTTAACCAACTTAATAACAGAATCTCGGGTAACACCGCCTAATATGGTTCCACTGTCAAGTGCAGCTGTAATCAGTACATTATTAATTTTAAAGAAGATATTCATGGTTCCTACTTCTTCCACATATTTATGTTCCTTAGCGTCAAGCCATAATACCTGGGTATAACCTTTTTTCTGTGCCTCTTCTGCTGCATAGAGACTGATGGCATAGTTTCCTCCTGTTTTCGTAAATCCCATACCGCCTTCGGCAGCACGTATATATTTGTCAGTGACATATATTTTAACAGGCTTCAGCCCTTCTTTGTAGTAAGCTCCTACAGGAGATAAGATAATAAAAAACTTATATGTATGTGAAGGGCGTACTCCTAAATGAGGTTCTGTAGCAATAACAAATGGGCGAATATACAATGAAGTTCCTTCTGCTTTGGGAATCCAGTCTTTATCAATTTCGATTAATTTTCTCAATGCCTCCCAGACCAGATTTTCATCCAACTGGGGTATGCACAGTCTTTCAGCTGAACGATTCAGTCTCTTTATATTAGCAAAGGGTCGATAAGCTACTGCTTCTCCATCCTTGTTCAGATAAGCCTTCATACCTTCAAAAATAGACTGTCCATAATGAAATACCATACAAGATGGCTCTACTTCAATGGGTCCATATGGTACAATTCTGGGATCATACCAACCCTTGTCTATATCATAGTCTACTACAAACATATGATCTGTAAAATATTTACCAAATCCCAGTTCACTATCATTGGGTTTGGATTTTGGGTTTTTAATTTTTTCCACTCTAATTTCCATGCTGCATTCCTCCATAAATATATTTATCTTAGCTGCCAACTTTATAAGATAGCTCTTACAGCAGTAAAACCAAGAGGCAGTTAACTTTTCTCTTAAAAATCTTCGTCTTCCTCATTTTTACCTAAGGGCTCTTCCTCATCTTCAGTCTTTGTACGTTCTAACAATCTATCAAGCGATGTATCACCTGTCATATCCATATCGTCTGAGTCTTGCAGTGATAATTCATTGCTAAAGGGTAACACAATACCATCACTTGTTTCTTCACTGGTCACTTCTGTTACCATATCTATGTCTTCCAATGCTTCCTCTTCTTTTTTAGCCTTGGCTACAGATACAACGTGATTACCATCTTCCACCCTCATCAAGGTAACTCCCTGAGTATTGCGACTTTGTTTGGAGATGCTTTGAACATCAATTCTAATTATTACTCCATTGGAATTAATCATAATCAGGTCTTCTTCACCTGTCACGACTTTTAAAGCGGATAATTCGCCTGTTTTGGAAGTAATGTTCATGGTTTTTATTCCGATGCCGCCACGTTTTTGAGTGCGATATTCTATTTCAGGGGTGCGCTTTCCGAATCCATTTTCACTGATTGTAAGAATATCTGCGCCTTTTATAATCCGCTCCATGTCTATTACATAATCGCCATCCTTAAGATTCATGCTTTTGACACCCATAGCTGTTCGGCCCATGGATCTGACATTGCTCTCGTGGAAACGGATTGCCATACCTTTGTGAGAAGCCATGATAACTTCTTGCTTACCGTCGGTGAGTATGGCACCTATCATCTCATCTTCCTCACGAAGAGTAATTGCAATGAGGCCGCCCTTACGTATGTTGGCAAAATCTTTCAAAGGAGTTTTCTTTATCAAACCATTTCGAGTGCCCATAAACAAGTACATATCCATATCAAATTGCTCGTCTTTGACAGGAATAAAGCCTTCTATTCTTTCACCTGAATCCAATTGCAACAGATTGATAATAGCAGTTCCTTTTCCCTGTCTACTGGCCTCTGGAATTTCATATGCCTTAAGCTCATAAGCTTTACCCTTTGAAGAGAAGAACAACAAACGCTGATGAGTAGAAGTTACAAATAGATCTTCAATGAAATCTTCCTCACGGGTTTGCAGACCGGTAATTCCCCTTCCCCCTCGGTGTTGGGTCCTGTAAGTGCTCAAAGGAGTGCGTTTAACATAGCCATAATGAGTTAGGGTAACCACAACATCATGCTCATCAATAAGATCTGCCACATCAATATCACCTTCATATGGGATGATTTCAGTTCGTCTGTCGTCGTTATATCTGTTCTTAATGGCGATTAACTCATCTTTGATAATACCCATGAGCATGGACTCGTTTTGCAAGACATCATTGAGATACTGGATGGTGTTTTGAAGCTCATCATATTCATTTTGAATTTTTTCTCTTTCAAGGCCTGTAAGCCTTTGTAGACGCATATCCAAAATCGCCTGTGCTTGCTTATCCGACAAATTAAATTGGCTTATGAGCCCTTCTTTGGCCTCCGGTGTGGTACGTGAACCACGTATTAAACTGATAACCGCATCTATCTGATCCAATGCCATTAGCAGACCATCTAAAATATGTGCTCTGGCTTCTGCTTTATCCAGCTCATATCTGGTCCGCCTGGTAAGAACGTCCTTCTGATGGTCGATATAGTGAACCAAAATCTCTTTGATGTTCATTATTTTAGGTTCATTGTTGTGAAGAGCGATCATAATTACACCAAAGGTATCCTGCAGCTGAGTATGCTTATATAGATAGTTAAGTACTACATTTGGGTTAACATCCTTCTTTAACTCTATAACAATGGACATTCCACTTCTATCTGATTCATCACGAATATCAGAAATACCTTCCAGCCTCTTATCCTTAACTAAATCAGCAATATTTTTAATTAATTTGGACTTATTTACCTGGTAGGGAATTTCAGTAACGACGATACGGGATCGATTATTGGACATCTCTTGAATATCCGTTCTCGCCCTCATCAGGATGCGGCCCCTGCCTGTTCGATAAGCTTCCCTGATACCTGATCTACCCAGTATTAATGCACCAGTTGGAAAATCCGGACCAGTTATGATACTAATCAATTCGTTTAAATTAACTTCTGGATTATCTATAATTGCAATGGTTCCATCAATAACCTCTCCCATATTGTGGGGCGGTATATTTGTAGCCATACCAACAGCGATGCCCGATGAGCCGTTTACCAGTAAATTTGGAAATCGTGCAGGCAAAACAACCGGCTCTTTTAAGGATTCATCAAAATTAGGCATGAAATCTACTGTATCTTTTCCAAGATCTGCCATTATCTCTGCTGTGATTTTTGCCATACGAGCCTCAGTGTAACGCATGGCTGCAGGTGAATCCCCGTCAACAGAACCGAAATTTCCATGGCCGTCAATCAATGGATAGCGAATAGAGAAATCCTGTGCCATACGCACCATGGCATCGTAAACTGCTGTATCTCCGTGAGGATGGTATTTACCTAAAACGTCACCGACGATTCTGGCAGACTTTCGATAAGGTTTATCCGAAGTCATTCCGAGCTCATGCATGGAATACAAGATCCGTCTATGTACAGGCTTTAAACCGTCACGAACATCAGGAAGGGCTCGTCCTACAATAACGCTCATGGCGTAGTCTATATAGGACTTTTTCATTTCCTCTTCCAGATTAACATTTAATATTGTTTGATTCACAGAATCCATTTGCTCTTATTCCCCTTTATATATCCAAATTCTTGACCAATTTTGCATTTGCTTTTATAAATTCCCGTCTGGGTTCCACCTTGTCTCCCATTAGGATAGTAAAGGTTTCATCCGCAGTTATTGCATCTTCCAACTCTACCTTCAAAATGGTACGGGTTTCCGGATTCATAGTGGTATCCCATAATTGCTCAGGATTCATTTCGCCCAAACCCTTGTATCTTTGAAGTTCAACGCCGTCTCGCCCAATCTCATTTAACAATGCTTCCAATTCATTATCGCTGTATACATAGCTTTCCATTTTGTTTTTACTCACCTTGTAAAGGGGCGGTTGCGCTATATAAACATAACCATTTTCAATCAGTGGACGCATGAACCTGTAGAAAAAGGTAAGCAGCAAGGTTCGTATATGACTACCATCTACATCGGCGTCAGTCATACAGATAATCTTATGATAACGAAGCTTTCCTTCGTTGAAATCATCTCCAATACCTGCCCCAAAAGCAGTTATCATGGATTTTATTTCTTCATTGCCTAAAATCCTGTCCAGGCGAGTTTTCTCCACGTTTAATATTTTACCCCGTAAAGGCAAAATAGCTTGGTACTTCCTCTCTCTTCCCTGCTTGGCAGAACCGCCGGCAGAGTTACCCTCAACAATGAAAAGTTCAGATAAGGCCGGATCTTTTTCCGAGCAATCTGCAAGCTTTCCAGGTAGTGCAGCACTTTCCAGAACACCCTTTCTCCTGGTGAGATCCCGAGCTTTTTTTGCTGCTTCCCTTGCTCGAGAAGCGTTTAGAGCTTTCTCTACAATAATCCGCCCTACTGAAGGGTTTTCTTCTAAAAAATATGTAAGTTTTTCAACAATGGAATTTTCTACAAAACCTCTGATATGACTGTTGCCCAGCTTTGTCTTCGTTTGCCCCTCAAATTGGGGATCCATCAGCTTCACACTGACAATGGCAGTCAAGCCTTCCCGGGTGTCTTCACCGGAAAAATTTTCGTCTCCAGCCTTTAATACATTGGTTTTTCTGGCATAATCATTTATCACTCTTGTCAGACCTGACCGGAACCCTGATAGATGAGTGCCTCCTTCTGGAGTGGAAATATTATTGGCAAATGAGTAGACATTTTCTATAAAGGAATTATTGTGCTGCAAAGCAATTTCCAAGGTTGCATTATCTTTTTCGTTGACTATATAAATAGGAGGACTGTGTAAAGGGTTTTTGTTTTTATTGAGATACTCTACAAAGGACATAATACCTCCCTCGTAATGAAATTCACTATACAGGTCCTCTTCCCGTTGATCTTCTATAATGATGGTAATTCCCTTGTTGAGAAATGCCATTTCTCGCATACGAGTTTTAAGCACGTCATAGTTAAAATCTATTTCTTCAAAAATCTGATAATCAGGCTTAAAGTGAACGCATGAGCCTGTTTCATGGGATTCACCAATGAGTTTAAGAGGTGATGTGGTAAGCCCTCTTTCAAACTCCATCTGGTATTCCTTTCCGTCTGTGCGTACATTGGCAATCATCCATTCAGACAGAGCATTTACAACTGACGCACCAACACCATGTAAACCACCAGATACTTTATATCCTCCACCGCCAAATTTACCACCTGCATGCAGCATGGTAAATACAATTTCCACAGCAGGTATCCCATATTTCGGATTGATACCTACAGGAATTCCTCTGCCATTATCAGAAACAGTAACTGACATGTCCTTATGTATGGTTACATGAATTCGATCACAAAAACCTGCCAATGCTTCATCTATACTGTTATCAACGATTTCGTATACCAAGTGATGAAGGCCTCGAATGCCGGTTGTACCAATATACATGCCTGGCCGTTTCCTGACGGCTTCCAAACCTTCCAATACTTGAATATCCGATTCATTATAATGTGTATTATTCTTATCCTGGTTTGTCACTTGATATCCCCCTTGTTTTCTTCCTTGCCATATGAAATGTCAGTTACAGATCTGCTTCGTTTTAACAGCGTAGCTGTGGATATCGGAGACAAATATACAATTGCTTTCTTGTTAACTTCAGCTAACACACAGGATTTAGGAGGATCACCGGATATTTGTCTGATAAAGCCTTCTTCTTTCGCTGTAATAAAAAATTCTTGGTAGATATAAGCTGGTTCCGTCTTCTCTGTATCCATTATCGTTATAATATCCTTCATAAGAACCACTTCATTTCCTCCAAGATGTAATATCATATAATACCCCGTCCTTCCTTCCTTTAGCCTGATCAGGAGACATGCTTCATGAAAAATAAGAAGATAATGCCGTTATACTATATTCTGACTCCTGAATTCTGAACTCTAACTACTTTCGTTGCTATTGGGAGCAACGCCATGTTATATTATATCCTATTTTTCGTCTACTTAAAAGGATGAGCTTTCTATTGGAATTACCTCTCCTGATTTAACTTGAAAAACCTGCCTGCTTTTATCTTTGAGATCCGGAAGCTGATCCAGATCTGTTAGAGTCACAAATGTTTGTACCTTGTCTATATATTTTAAAATCATCTTTTTCCTTGATGAATCCAGCTCAGACATGGCATCGTCCAATAAAAGCAAAGGATATTCTCCAGTTTCCTGAACCATAAACTCCAGCTCCGATAATTTCACTGAAATTACTGTGGTTCTTTTTTGTCCTTGAGAGCCAAAGATTCTAACATCCTTGTCATTAATTTGAAATACAATGTCATCCCTGTGGCAGCCTCGGCTGGTAGTTCCTCTTTTCGTATCATCCATGTGTTTGTGTTCCAGTTCCTTTAAAAAATTCTTTTGTATTTCTTCCTGGTTTGCTGTTTCCTTATAAAAAGCTATGGATGGCTTATATTCTACTGATAATTTTTCTGAATCCCGGGTAATATGCTTGTGTATTTCACCTGCAATAGTGTGCAGAGAATCACAAAACAGCTGTCTTTGCATTATGATATAGCTGCCGGCTTCTGCCAGTTGCTTATCCCATACTGGCAAAGTATTCATAAGGGAAGGCTTATAAGGGATCTCTTTTAGCAAACGATTTCTTTGATTTAGAACTCTATTATATTGCTGTAAATGATAAAAATACTTCGGTTTTACCTGAGACAACTCCATATCCATAAAGCGCCTGCGCTCTTGAGGTCCTTCCCTGACCAACTTTAAATCCTCAGGAGAAAATATAACTGAGTTCAAATGTCCCATGAGCTCACCCATCCTGTCTGCCGGACTTTGATTGATGAGGATTTTTTTCTTTTCGCTGCTGAAAAGACCTATGGCAATTTCACTGATCCCCAGCTGCTTATTTACTTTCGTACGAACCAATGCTTCTTCTTTTCCCCATTGAATCAGCTCTCGATCCCTGGGTGTGCGATGAGAACGACCTGTGCAGGATAAAAATATGGATTCAAGGATATTAGTCTTACCTTGAGCATTGGAGCCTATAAAACAGATCAAGTCGGCATGAAAAGTAAGCGCAAGATGGTCATAATTTCTATAATTGCTGAGAAATAGTTCAGTAAGCTGCAAAGCAAGCACCCTCTCCTATTCTATAAGAAAGCTTCCCATCTGCTCTACTTCCACGATATCCCCGGTATGAATCTTCCTTCCTTTTCTTGTCTCCAAGTCTCCATTTACCTTTACCAGACCTTCTTCAATCATATGATTGGCTGCTCCACCGGAATCCACAACATTAACCCATTTCAACAATTGATTCAGCTTGATGAATTCCGTATTGATTTTTACCTTATCCATTGTCACTGCCACCTTAAACAAATATTCTCACAGGAAGAAGCAGATAGGTATAATCATTACCTTTTATTGGTCTAACTACACAAGGACTTACACTGGTGGTAAAATCAAGGCATATTTCCTGATCTTCCAATATCTTAAGCATATCCATGAAATAGCGTGCATTAAAGGCAATTTCCAAATCTTTTCCTTCCAAAATAATCGGAATTTCTTCGTAAACCTGACCGGATTCCGAATTGGAGGTAATCACCATTTTTTGATCTTGTAATGCCAATTTGATGAGATTATTCTTCCCTTCCTTTGCTATGAGAGAAGCTCGATCTATACTGTCTTCCAAAATTTCAGTATCCACTTTGACTCTTGTTTTGTAATCTTCTGGGATTATCTGTTTATAGTTGATATATTCTCCTTCCACTACACGCGATACTATTCGTGTATACCCCATATCGAACAAAACATGACGGTCTGATACGGTTATGCTGATTTTCTGGTCATCTTCCTCCATAATCTTTCCTATTTCCTGAAGGGACTTGCCTGGAATGATAACTTTTTTGTGTTCATAAGGAGTATCCAGTTTTCCTTTCCGCATGCCCAAACGATAACCATCAAGACACACCATGGTAACCTGATTTTCATCTATTTCCATAAGAGCACCTGTTAAGACAGGTCGAGCTTCATCTACGGCAACTGCAAAAATAGTTTCCCGTATCATTTTGCTCAGCAGCATCTTACTGATTTCAAAAGGCTGGTTTTCGCTGATATCAGGTAAAGAAGGAAAATCTTCGGAAGCAAAACCTTGCAGGGTGACTATGGAATTAAGACATGTAAACTTTACGGCATTGTTTGTCTGTACAGAAACTTCCATTTCTGCATCAGGCAGGCGCCTGACAACCTCTGAAAGCAATCGGGATGGTACAACAACACTGCCCTCTTGCAGTATGTTGGCTTCCATGTAGCTTTCAATTGCCAAATCAAGATTGTTTCCCATCAATCTTATGACGTCCTTTTCACTTTCTATAAGGATACCTTCCAGGATGGGCATGCTGGATCTGGTAGATACAGCTTTTTGTACGGTAAGGATTATCTCTAAAAAATTTTTTTGGGAACATGTGAATTTCATGGTATACCTCCTGTTATTGTTGCATATAATAATAAGTTAGTAGTAATAGTAGTAGGGCTTGTGGAAATGTGTATTTTAGTGTCGAAACAAGCAGCTACCCCTTTTCCTCTGTGGATACTATGTGGATGTTTTGTATTTTTTAAAGGGAATCTATCCACATATATTGTTTATTCTTCTGTGATTTTCTTAATCAACTCATTAATAGCACGTTTAACTTGCAGGTCTGATTCAATAGAAGTAGAAATTTTGTCACAGGCGTGAATTACAGTGGTATGATCACGACCGCCAAATAATTCTCCAATTTTGGGAAGAGACAGATCGGTAAGTTCCCGGCACAGATACATTGCAATTTGTCTGGGGTAAGCAATGGGGCGGTTGCGTTTCCTGGATTTCATATCCTCAATTTTCATCTGAAAATGTTCAGCGATGACCTTTTGAATTAACTCCGGAGTAATTTTCCGAGGTCTGTGATTGCTTATAATATCTTTTAAAACTTCATCAGCAGTGTCAATGTCCAAACTGCTGCCAGTCAATGAAGAATAAGCCATGATGCGGGTCAATGCTCCTTCCAGCTCACGGATGTTGGATTCAATCCGTTTAGCAACAAATGCCAGCACTTCGTCTTCTACCTCAAGGTTTTCCAAATCAGCTTTCTTTTTTAAAATGGCAATTCGAGTTTCCAGGTCAGGAGGTTGAATGTCGGTAATCAAACCCCACTCAAATCTGGAACGTAACCTGTCTTCCAGGGTGGGTATCTCTTTGGGAGGTCGATCGCTGGATATAACGATTTGTTTATTAGCCTCATGGAGAGCGTTAAAAGTATGGAAGAACTCTTCCTGAGTACTTTCTTTACCTGCGATGAACTGGATATCATCTATAAGCAGCACATCAACATTTCGATAACGGTTACGAAATTCAACATTTTTATTTGTTTGAATTGAGCTGATTAATTCATTGGTAAATTTTTCAGAGGTTACATATAAGACCTTGGATTGCTTGTTTCGGATAAGTATAAAATGCCCTATGGCGTGCATTAGATGAGTTTTACCAAGTCCAACCCCTCCATAGATAAAGAGCGGGTTGTATGCTTTGGCAGGGGATTCAGCTACCGCTTGAGAAGCAGCATGAGCAAAGCGGTTACTGTGACCGATGACAAAGGTGTCGAAGGTGTATTTCGGATTTAGGAGACCGTATACTTTGTCTTCCTCCCCTTCGGCTTTGTCAGGTTTATTCATATATTTGTCAGCTTCACTGGTTAGAACGAATGTTATGTAGTAAGATCGAGAAGAAATTTCTTTTACTGCATTGAAAATCAGGCTTGTATAGCGTCCTTCCAAAATACTTTTTGTAAAATCGTTGGGGACACAGAGATAAAGCTGGTCCCCTTTGATGGACACCGGTTCAATAGCTTTAATCCAAGTGTCAAAGCTGACATCGGTAATTTCATTACGTACCAGCTGAAGGGTTTTTTGCCAAAGATCCATTAGATAGTTATCCATTACAAACCTCCTACAATAAAAAAACAATGATTAAAGAATAAAATTGCTGTACAGTGAACCTGCTTTGCACAGCATAAAAAAGCACATAAGGCTGGAATAAAAAGGACAAGCTTATGGAATACTTATACACAAGTTTATCGATTAAAATTAACAATGTCAACAGGATGTAAAGGCCTGTAAAACAAATAAAGACTTTGAAAAACGGATGGTTATACACAATTATATCCACAGCTGTGCATAACTTCCCAAAAAGAATCTACTACTATTATAGTGTAGAACTTATCAACAGTAAAGGAAAAAATATTAAAAAACTGTGGATTGTTGATTCATCATCCAAATTTCAGCTGAGCTTATAGACATAATACTGTGCCTGATTTTCTTGACATGGAGAAGAAGAATGACTTATAATACTATACATAGCAAAATGCCTGTTCCCTTTTCATGGATGAGGGGAGTATGGTAATATGGATAATTAGCAGAATTGACAAGGGAAGGAGGCTGAAATACATGTTACGTACGTATCAGCCGAAAAAAAGGCAAAGAAGCAAAGAACATGGTTTCCGAAAAAGAATGAGCACGAAGAATGGCAGACTGGTGCTTAAGAGAAGAAGACTGAAGGGTAGAAAGAAACTTTCAGCGTAAGGCCGCTATAAAGTGGCCTTTTCTGCCACAACTGACATTTTGGAGGTATGGGGTGGAAAAAAAATATAGACTTAGAAGAAATAAAGATTTCCAATACACATACAAGAAAGGACGATCCCTGGGGCACCCGCTCCTGGTCTTAATTTATCGCAAAACCAGGAATGCAGATATCAGGATAGGTTATTCTGTTACCAAAAAGTTTGGAAATGCAGTACAGAGAAATCAGATTAAAAGACAATTACGAGAGATTTTACGGCTTCAACTGCCTGAGTTGAAGCAAGGCTGCGATATTATTTTTATCGTACGCCGGGAAGCGAAGGGAGCTTCATATAAAAGCCTGGAAGAAGCAGTAAATCAGCTATTGAAAAGAGCTAAACTGGTTAAGCAAGGTGAAACACATACATGAAAAAATTATTATTGACCCTGATTCGAAGCTACCGGAAATGGATTTCACCATTATTTGTACCCAGTTGTCGCTTTTATCCTACTTGTTCACAATACTCCATGCAGGCAATCGAAAAGTATGGGTCATTAAAAGGATTGTATCTTTCCCTGATTAGGCTTATAAAATGCAATCCTCTGCACCCTGGCGGATATGACCCATTAAAATAAAAGACGGGGGTACTTGAAGAAATGAATTTACCTATGATCCTGATGAACGTTGCTCAAGAAACTCAAAAAACCGGTGCATGGGCATCCTTTGTTAAATTTTTAAGCAGTATTCTGGAAGGCTTGAACACAATAACCGGACAACCGCCCTTTGGCGGCTATGGTCTGGCTATTATATTGTTTACTTTAATAATGCGTCTGGTTTTATTGCCCCTGGACATAAAATCCAGGAAAGCCAACCAGAAAATGCAGGAAGTTCAGCCCTTGCTGGAAGAAATCAAGCAGAAGTATAAAAACGATCCTGATAAATTAAACAAAAAAACCATGGAAATTTATCAGAAGCATAAGATTAACCCTATGGGAGGGTGTCTGCCAATGCTTTTACAGATGCCGATATTTTTTGCCATGTTTGCTGCACTTAGAACTATATCTGGCGAACAAGCTGCAAATGCACAAGCTTTTCTTTGGATTAAGAATATCTGGTTACCAGAGTCTCCCCTTATTAACAGTGTCGGAGAAAGTATCGCTATATTCGGTCCTAATTTTAACGGTTTGTTTATCTTACCTATCGTAGCAGGGATATCCTCGTATTATCAAATGAAACTAACACAGCCAAAAGGCGGCAATCAACAGATGAAAGGCTTTACTGCATTTATGCCATTAATGTCTGTATGGTTTTGTGCCAGTTCTGCTGCTGCATTTGCAGTCTATTGGGTAACATCAAATGCATATCAAATTATACAATCGTTGATTTTGAAGAGGAACTCTGACTTGAAGGTACAGGGAGAAAGGAAGGGTGATTAGAAGTGAAATCCGTAGAAATCACAGGTAAAACCATAGATGAAGCGATTTTAACAGCAGCAATCCAGCTGAAAGTTCATAGAGACAAGTTGGAAGTAGAAGTGCTGGAAGAACCGGTGAAAGGTTTGTTAGGAATATTTGGAAACAAACATGCTAAAATCAAGGCATCTATCATGCAAACCATGGCAGATACAACACGTGAATTTTTAATGTCCTTGTTTGAAAGGATGAATCTTGAAGCCAAGGTAGATCTGACAGAAACCGATGATTCCATTTTGGTCGAAGTAAGCGGTCCTAAAATGGGTAT
>ENA-UOOM01001502-UOOM01001502.1-fermentation-metagenome-genome-assembly--contig:-NODE-1502-length-22140-cov-15.256871_pt1 | contig 22140 bp, 17 predicted proteins | sample MGYA00245781_ERZ724031 | MGnify/ENA primary metagenome ERZ724031 (study PRJEB28704, sample SAMN03018317) | fermentation metagenome | biome: anthropogenic terrestrial biome; feature: soil... | reverse complement strand
CAGGTTGACCTCCCTCCCCATAAGCGCTCCGGCTTACAGATCGCCAGCGAAGTATTGCAGGGTGTTGAAGGGGTGAGCATCATACAGCTCCGGGATGTCGATGTGGTGCGCAATGATTTGGTGCAGCGCATCGTGCACGCTTATGACCGGTACGAGGCGGACAACAAGGGTCGGCAGACATCATGAACGAATTGAAACAGGCCAGGAAGACGAGCGAAGGTTCATTACTTCGCCGTGTTCGGCAAGCGGTTGCGACAGAGCAATTTAATCGCCTGAGCATCATGGTCATTGGCTCTCTGCTCGTCTTAACGGCATTGCTGGGGGCGGTTTCGCCTGTGCGTTATAGCCTGAGTGTTGGCATGGTGCCCACCAGCACCATCTTTGCCACCAAGGATGTGGTGGACGAGATAACCACGCAGAACAACCGCAGCCTGGCCGCGGCGGCCGTCACCCCCATCTATCAATTTGCGGATGGCGTTACAGATCAGGTCATCAACAATGCAGACAATGTGTTTACACAACTATCGGCGGTGCGGCAGTATGCGCAGACATTGCCGGATTATGGACCATCCCGCGTATATAGCGAGGATGAATTAACCTACGCATACGATATGCTGACGTTGGTTACCTTGCGGGATTATCAACTGACCACCTTGATGAACGCGACACAAACGCAGTATGATGAGCTCATTTCCTCGCTGCGCAGCGCCATCAAAAATACCATGCAAGGCCATGTGACCCAAGGCCAGGAAAGCATCGCGATCAACAGCATCATGCAAATCGTTGGCTATAAAACCAGCGTTGGCCTGCTGCAGAATGTGGTGCTGCCGGTATTGCGCGCCATTATTGTGCCCAATATGGTGGTGGACCAGGAAAAGACGGACGCAGCTAAAGAAACGGCGATGAAAGCCGTTGAGCCCGTTATCTACAAGCAGGGCCAAAGCATTGTTGTTCGAGGCGAGGGGCGTGCACGTCCCAACCAACTCGCCATGTTGAGCAGCCTGGGGCTGCTGCAAGAAAACAAGGTGGACTACCAATTGTATGCCGGCGCTGCCATTGCCGCCGGGGCAACGCTGGTCGTCCTGCTGGTTGTTCTGTGGCATATCTTCCCCAATATCATTCGGGATAGAAGAAAGCTGCTGTTGCTGTTCTCTGTCCTCCTTCTGATGATGGGGCTTAGCCTGGTGACCAAGAGCATTCAGATTGTGTACCTGGCGCCCCTCATTACATCGGCCATTCTGCTGACGGTAATGGTTGGATTCGTGCCTGCCATCATCATCCACGCGTTCTCGTCGTTGCTATCCATTATTATCCTCGGCGGAACCGTGAATACAGGTATGTCTGAAATGGTGGCTTTGTTTGCTGCATCGCTCGTGGCGGGCACAACCGCCGCCTTCATCATCAGTCGCCCGGGTCAGCAAAGGCCATTGATTCTGGCGGCTGGCGCTGCATCGGCTGTGCTGAGCTTCCTGGTGATTTGGGCCTTTGGGTTGATGAACAGCAACACCAGCAACGACCTGAGCCGTAGCTTGTATGCCGGCGGTGGGGCCCTATTGTCGGCCATTTTGAGCATGGCATTGCAGCCGTTGGCTGAAACGGTCTTTAACCTGCCCACCAACAACCGATTGATGGAGTTGAGCAACCCCAATCACCCGCTGTTGCGCCGGTTGCTGCTGGAGGCCCCCGGCACCTACCACCACAGCATATTGATTGCCAATCTGGCTGAGGCTTCAGCCGAAGCAGTGGGCGCCAATCCCCTGCTGGCCCGAGTCGGCGGGTACTACCATGATATCGGCAAGCTGAAGAGGCCCCTATATTTCAAGGAAAATCAGATAGGCTCGGGCAATATTCATGATACGACCAATCCCTCTGTGTCCGCCGCCATCATCACTGCGCATGTACGGGATGGCTTGGTGCTGGGCAAGCAGTATCGCCTGCCGGCCGAAGTGCTCCAGATTATCACGCAGCACCATGGCAACTCCCGTGTCGCGTATTTTTACAGCAAGGCGGGCGAGCCCGTTGACGATGAGGATTTTCGCTATGACGGTACCCCGCCTGAAAGCGCCGAAGTGGCCATCGTCATGCTGTGCGATACCATCGAAGCCGCCGTGCGCACCCTGTCCACCCCCACACCTGATGAGATCACGGCTTTCATCTGGAAGCTGATTCGCGGCAAAATGGAGGAGGGTCTTATGCAAAAGGCGCCCCTCACCCTGCAGAACCTTTACACCATTAGGGATGTGTGCGCGACGATGGTGTATGGCATTTTCCATGAGCGCATTGAATACCCCGGGGCTGAAAAGCAATCCGCCATCGCCAGAATGCGATCCTCGCTGGCTTCCGCGGTGCAGTACGCGCCGCTCGCGCCACCCACCTCGCCCAGTAAGAAAAAAACGGATGGGCTATCGTGATCAGGCTGCTGATTGATGGCGACCTGCCCGACAGTCAATATGACGTATTGCAGGCTGCTGCACGTCATGCAGCCACTGTTGAAGGGGTGATGACTCCCTGCTATGTGCAGGTAGTGCTCACCGATGACCGGGGAATCGCGGCACTCAACACCGCGCATCGCGGCATCAATCGTCCCACGGATGTACTTAGCTTTCCAAGCATTGATTATCCCGCAGGCGATACCGCCGGGCAGGCCGAACAGCTACTGCTCGAGGAATGGGATGCCGATTTGGGGGCGAGTTTCCTTGGCGATATCATCATTTCGCTGCCCCGAGCCCGGGAGCAGGCAACGCAATACGGCCATCCGTATGAACGGGAATTGTGCTATTTGTTGGTCCATGGGTTATTTCACCTCATGGGCTATGATCACCAAATGGAGGAAGACAAACGCAATATGAGACATAAAGAAGAAGAGACACTGGGCGGAATAGGCCAAATACGCAACATGGATGATGTGTTGCTTCAGGCAGCGCGAGAGGCCATGAAAACCGCCTATGCCCCCTACTCCGGCTTTCGGGTGGGCGCCTGTTTGCAGGCAGAGGATGGCACGCTTTACACAGGATGTAACGTAGAGAATGCGTCCTTTGGCTTGACGAATTGTGGGGAGCGCACGGCGGTGTTCAAAGCAATCAGCGAGGGCAAACGGCGTTTTTCTGCCATTGCGATTGCGGCCGATCAACACGCGCCCTGGCCTTGCGGTGCATGCCGACAGGTGTTGAGTGAGTTCGCGCCCGATTTGCGGGTGTTGATTACATGGGACGACGGGCAAGTCGCTGAATCGACTTTGAAGGATTTGCTTCCCCATAGCTTTTCCCCCGCTACCGGCGCCGATGCCCATCTACTTGGAAAGGAACGTCATGGCTGATCAGCAATTTCACTCCGGGTTTGTGGCGGTTGTTGGCCGCCCCAATGTTGGCAAATCTACCCTCATCAACCGGTTGGTTGGCGAGAAGGTATCCATCGTCACCCCAAAGCCCCAGACGACCCGCAACCGGATTCTGGGCATTGTGGGTGATACACATTCCCAGACTGTATTCGTGGATACGCCCGGTGTTCATCGTCCACGTACCAAGTTGGGCGAATATATGGAAAAGACTATCAAGGACGCGCTGCAGGGCATTGACCTGCTGTGTCAACTGGTGGACGCGGGCAAAGTAGGGCAGGACGATCACGCCCTTGCGCAGGCGAACGCCGGGCTGCATGTGCCCAAGTTTTTGCTGATCAATAAGACAGATACGGTGCATCCCCAGCGGCTGCTGCCTATCATTTCCGCCTTCTCACCCTATAGATTTGATATGATACTTCCCATCAGCGCGCGCACGGGCGAGGGGCTGGAGCAGCTGATGGCAGCCATCCGGGAGCGGTTGCCCGAAGGGCCTCAGTATTATCCGGGCGATATCTGGACAGACCAGAATGAGCGGCAAATGATTGCAGAAATCATCCGTGAAAAGGCGCTGATGCTGTTGCGTGAGGAAGTTCCCCACGGCATTGGTGTGGAGGTGCTGTCCGTCAAAGAAGTACGAGATGATTTGACGGAGATACACGCCGATATATACTGCGAGCGCGAGGCACACAAGCGGATTATCATCGGGCGTCAAGGCGATATGCTGGGCAAAATCGGCAGCCAGTCAAGGGCCGACATCGAGGCATTGCTTGGCCATCAGGTAAACTTACAACTTTGGGTAAAGGTGCGCACAGGATGGCTGGATAACCTCAACGACCTCAAGTCGTTGGGCTACGCCGAGCAGTGAGGAGCATCGACATGAGGCGTTTGGCAATTTTCCTTACCATCATATGCCTGTTACCGGCGCTGAGCGGGTGCGCACAAGCCAGCTATGAGAAATACACCTATTCCTTTTTCGGCACCTTCGACACGGTGATTACCATTCAAGGGTTTGCCCCCAGCAAGGAATCCTTTGAACAAGTCACCGCCAAAGCGCAGGAGCAGTTTCAAGCCTACCATCAGATGTTTGACCGTTATCACGCCTATGAAGGCGTCAACAACCTGTATACCTTGAACCACAGCGCTGCCAAGGCGCCTGTCCAGGTGCCCGCTCCATTGTTTAACTTGCTTTCCTATGGCAAGCGGATGTATACAGAGACTGGCGGGTTGGTCAACATCGCACTGGGGGCTGTGTTGGAGCTATGGCACGATGCCCGCGACGTCGCCGACGCCAATCCAAGCGATGCCTATCTGCCTGAGATGGAGAAGTTGAAAGGTGCCAGCCTCAATGCCGACATTGCGGACCTGGTGCTGGATGACGACGCACAAACGGTTTTCTACGCCAATGCAGCCTTGCAGGTGGACTTGGGCGCGGTTGCCAAAGGGTACGCTACCGAGTTAGTCGCACAAGAAATGCTCAAAAGCGAAGTATCTTCTTTCTATATCAATGCGGGCGGCAACGTACGCGTCGGCCATGCCCCCATGGATGGGCGAAAGAATTGGGGAATCGGCATTCAGGACCCGGATGGCATGGTGATGACGGATGCCAATTCGGATATTCTGGAAGTGTTGTTTTTGCACAATACCTCGGTCGTCACAAGCGGTGATTACCAGCGGTTCTTTATGCTTGACGGCAAGCGCTATCACCACATTGTATCCCCGCAAACGCTCATGCCAAGCGACCACATGCGCTCGGTTACAGTCATTACAGAGGACTCAGGTTACGCTGATCTGCTGTCTACCGCGTTGTTCCTCATGCCATATGAAGAAGGGCGAGCTTATGTCGATGGTCTGGATGGTGTAGAAGCCCTATGGGTGCTGAATGACCGCACCGTGCACATGACAGAGGGTTTACAACAAAGCGCAAGGTCGCTTGGCGCAAGCAACCCTGCAAATTAGGTATTATATTCCGTCACTGCTGTCAGACATCGCCCGACATCGCAATCAGAGGCACCCGCATCTCCTGCTCTGTCAGGCCAGCGTGTACACCGATTACGTTGCAGTGTTCCCTTCTATCAAACAGTGCATGATTGCTGACGGCGACAGCGAAATAGTCACCAACCAAACTACGCAGCAAAGGATTCATGTCGTCTGGTCCAAATAAGCCGGACGATACAGCCTCATCGCCTGTCATCAGCCAATAGCGCTTTCCGAAGGCCTGCTTAAATGCGGCGGGAAATACGGAAAGCGCTTTTTCTTGCACATAAAGCGCGGCTGCCCTTGGCTCCACAGCGGGTGGCATGCGAAGCATGGCATGCAATTCCGGAAAATCCTCAAAATAATCGGGCGGAGCATCAAGCAAACCATGGTCTGCCGTGACCAGAACCAAGTCTTGTTTGGATAGACTTTGGTGCAATTCAATCAAGCGTTCCTCTATGTTGTTCATGATGTGTTGGATTTCAGCATGATGACACCCCAACCGATGCATGGTGTGATCTGGCTCTCCCCAATAGGCGTAGACGTAGTGTTGCCCAGGCTCTCGGAGCACTTCCACCGTTTTCGTGACAAGCTGCTGTAAGGAATTCACTCTTATGTTGGCATACGGTGAAATCGTTACAGCTTTTGCCGTACCTTGCCGATTCACCGTATCGGTGAGTGCTTGGTATGGCAGGAAGGTTTCTGCCGCGTGAAAGCATGCTGCTGGTGTATTTGTGAATTGTGCCAGATTGCTGAACGTATCAACACTTTTACCCAATTGATCAAAGTGCAGGGTCCATCCAATCCAGCCGTGCTCCCCAGGATTGAGGCCCGAAATCAGGCTGGTGGTAGCTGCCGTGGTGGTGGAAGGAAATACGGCTGAAATAGGCGTTATCAACCGGCTGCGCAAAAGGCCGTCCGGCTTCAGACAACGTTCAAGGACCTCCATCCCCATACCATCAAGTACGAGCAATACTATGTTGCGGTATTGACCGGATGCCAGCAGAGCATCCAACTCTGGCAGCGTATGGTGAAGCGGTTGAACGCCAAAGTATTGCGCAATGGAGGCCACCATGTTGGTGCCGCAACGATGATAGTCCGGCAATATCACGATAGGTTTATCAAGGTGCCGGCCAGTTCAATCTGTTGGCTGATTAAGCCGCAAACAGCTTCGGTGCCGATGTGCATGGCCGTATTATCTGCCGACATATCCGGGGTACGCCATCCGGCTTCCAGCACGTTATGGATGCTGGTCAGCAAACAATCTGCCTCACGCGTTAATCGCAGCGTATGCTTGAGCATGTGCGCTGCAGCATAGAGTGCGCCAAAGGGATTCGTCATGTCCGGGGCTGCATTCTGGCCTATCTGCACAGCATGGGCTATTGCACGTTGTTTGTCCCAATATGTGTCGAACAAGAGCGGAGATAAGCCGGACAAGCTCGAAGCCACAGCATGAACAGAGGAAGCAGCGGAGGGTGTGGCAAACACAATGCCCATCTCCTCCGGCACTGTTAGCAGCCCCTCCAAGACATGATTGACATCCGACAGGTGCGGTTGGGTTTGGCCATTTTGCGCGGCAACTGAACCGGTCGCTGCCATCCAATCCCTGCTGCGCTTCCCAGTCAAAGGGATCTCCCGGATGGGCACCAGTTGAGCCTTGGATAAGCCATACACCAGGACAGCGGCATCCGTTAATGTGTTTGGTTGCGTGCTCAAGGGCCAGGCAATTAAGCCATGTGGCAATGTCCCGCTTTTGAGCAAGGAGTGCTGCGCCAGCATTTCCGGCAGTTGGTAGACATGCCCGCAGACAATGCTTCCTATTCCCGCAGCCAATTCAATCACGCCCTGCCCATCATCGGTCAGGCACAATACCGCGTCGCATTGTTTTGCTTCGTCGATTGCCTCTTGCGTCATCGCGCTACCGTATTCAGCCACGGAAGCCGTAGATATTTTTTCCTCCTTCATCAAGAAGGAGTGGCCAAACGCAATGGCCAAATCACTCAATACCCCTTGCACAGAAAATGCCAGGCGTTTCGCCTGGTCATTTCCGCTTAGTATCATAATCTTCGCACGCATGATGTTGCTTCACTCCCAATCCACCGGGTAGGAGGCCACCGCGTACTCAAGCTTCTTCCCGTTGGACTGTAGCACGTTGATGACATTATCAATCAGGCGCTGGTCTGTAAAGGGGGTTGGGATGAAATCATTGTAATCCGTTTTGGAGGAGATGCGCATGGGAATGATCCGAAATCCGTATGGCTGCGCGCTGCCATCCTTGACGCTGAAACGCGTCTGAAAGATGAAAGAGCTCATATCATCGGGTTTGTTATTGCCGGCGAAGCTGAAATTCGCCAGAGAATATACGATATACTTGCCGTTATACAACTCAATGGGGTTGATCCGGTGGCTGTGATGACCAACCACAAGATCGGCGCCGGCATCGATGGTCAATCGGCCCAGCTGCTGTTGGCGCGCGTTGGGGGCATAGTCCAACTCATCGCCCCAGTGATAACTCACCAGCACAATATCAGCCTGGTTTCGCATATTGGCAATATCGTTGGGCACCTGCGTCTGCAGACGGGGATACTGCCCGTTGAACGTTTGATAGGACAGCAGGCCGATTTTGATGCCGCTCGCGGTTTCAAATACTGCGGGCTGTTTTTCGGTGCTCCAGGTGATACCGGCCGAGGTTAATACCTCCTGTGTATCGGAAATGCCGGTTTCGCCATGATCCATCGCGTGATTGTTTTCAAAGGAAACGGCCTCAATGCTGCCATGCTCGAGAATCTCCACATACTCCGGCGGGGCGGAGAACACGAACTGGTTACTCTTCTTGTATACCGGTGCCGTGGTGAGCGTGGTCTCGAAGTTGGCGATGGTCATATCATCCTGACTGAGGAGTTCTTTTACGTTTCTGGTAACAAAGCTCAGGTCATTTCCCTGCTTCTTCAGCTCCCGGTCAAAAATGCTTGCCGCGCTCTTGCGCACATCCCCGCCAAAGGTCAGGTCGCCCACCGCGCTGATGGTGACCACCACGCTGCCGTCGGGCAGAATATTGGCAGCGGGTATAATGGCATCCTGCGTTTGGGCAGGTTCGCTTGGCGACTCCACCGTTTGTTCGGTTATAGCCGGTGCGGGTGTGGGCACCTGAAACAGGGATACCTCTTCATCCGCCACAACCGACGTCACAGTCAAACACAGCACCATCAATAACAGCAACAGGGGCAGCCGCCTCTTCATGGAACACTCCTTTTCGTCAAATCCGGGGATTCAGTCAACAATTAGAATATACCCTTTATTACGCCATTGTTATCCACGTCCACCTGCAAAGCAGCGGGTACACGCGGCAGACCCGGCATGGCAATGATATCGCCCGCAAACGCAACCACAAATCCGGCACCCGCCGACAAGCGAACGTCACGGATGGTCAGCTCATATCCCTCCGGCGCATTGAGCAGTTTGGCATTGTCACTGAATGAATATTGCGTCTTCGCAATGCACACGGGCGCGCCAGCGTAGCCATCATCCTCTAACTGTTTAATGATCGCCTTGCTCTTCCCGGCAAAGCTCACGCTGCCGGCGTGGTAAATGCGCTTGGCCAGCGTTTCAATCTTCTGCTGAAGGCCGGCTTCCGCGGGATAGGTGTAAGAGGGCGTCGGCTCCTTCTGGTTCTTCTCCAGCAAATCGGCCACGCACTGTGCCAAATCGGCCGCGCCTTCACCGCCCTTGGCCCATCCGTCGCTAAACCGGCAGGGTACACCCTCCCGCTCCATCGCATGCAGCACCGTGTCAATCTCCGCCTGCGTATCGCTGCTGAAGTGATTGAGTGCCACCACCACAGGCAACTGCCATACATCGCGGATATTCTGGATGTGCCTGCGCAGGTTATCCATACCGGTTTCAAGGGCAGCCACGTTTTCCTTATTCAGGTCGGGCTTCTGCACACCACCGTGATGCTTGAGCGCCCTGATGGTGGCTACCAACACCACACAATCCGGCCACAAGCCGCTCTGGCGGCACTTGATATCCAGGAACTTCTCGGCACCCAGGTCGGCGCCGAAGCCAGCTTCGGTAATCACATAATCGGCCAACTTCATGGCCAGGCGTGTAGCAATAACGCTGTTGCAGCCATGGGCGATGTTGGCAAAAGGCCCGCCATGAATCAGGCAGGGGGTATGGTCGATGGTCTGTACCAGGTTGGGCATTGCGGCATCACGCAGAAGCGCGGCCATGGCCCCCTGCGCACCAATCTGGCTGCAGGTAACCGGCTTGCCCTCCATGTTGCGAGCCACCACGATACGACCGAGGCGCTGCTTGAGGTCCTGCATATCCTGTGCCATGCAGAATGTCGCCATCACCTCGCTGGCCGCGGTGATATCAAACCCATCTTCGCGCGGCACGCCATTCTTGTCGCCGCCCAGGCCGCTGACAACGCTGCGCAGCTGACGGTCGTTAAGGTCCATACAGCGGCGGAAATTGATGCGCCGGGGGTCAATCTGCAGCTCATTGCCCTGCTGAATATGGTTGTCCACCATGGCTGCCAACAGGTTGTTGGCAGCTGTAATCGCATGCAGGTCGCCCGTGAAATGAAGGTTGATATTCTCCATCGGCAGCACCTGTACATAGCCGCCGCCTGTAGCGCCGCCCTTCATGCCGAATACCGGTCCAAGGGAAGGCTCGCGCAATGCCAGCATGGACGATTTGCCAAGATAGGTTAGGCCATCCGCCAGGCTGATGCTGATGGTGGTCTTGCCCTCACCGGCAGGGGTGGGCGTGATGGCCGTAACCAAAATGAGCTTGGCGCGGTCAGGCGTATCCCGGTACTGTAAGGGATCAACCTTGGCGATGTACCTGCCATAAGGCGAGAGCGACTCGGGCTTGAGCTGCAGCCTGTCTGCAACCTCCTGAATGGGAAGCATGCTTGCAGATTGGGCAATCTCAATATCGTTCATGGGGACCTCCTATGCATTTTTCAAACTATAACAGCCTTGGCTGTTAAGAATTCTTGATATCGGTAAACTTGCCGATGCGGCCATCAACAGCTTTCAGGCAAACCTCTTTGCTCTCCTCCAGGTGGCGCTGCATCAGTTCGTCAAAGCGCTGCTGGTCACGGTCCTTGAGGTATTGCAGCATCTGGTGGTGTTCCCCATGCGCCTGGGAGCGATGAACAATGCTGGCGATGGCAATGGCAGAAAACCGCTTGATATATTCTTCCTGGCTGTCGATGACACGCAGGATACGTTTCTTGTTAGAAATATACTCAATACGACGGTGGAATTGACGATTTTGAATTGCCAATTCCTCCGAATCTTCATCCCGCTGGCTCACATCCATACGGCTCAGGATTTCTTCCAAATCGCTGATATCCTGATCGTTGATGTTGGCCATCACAGAAGGGGTAATCAACAGCATCAAGGCATTACGGATTCCATAAATCTCTTCAATATCATCGATGGTAAACGCCCGCACAATAACGCCGCGCCTGACTTCACATGAAACCAGACCATCCAACTCCAACTTGCGAAAAGCCTCGCGCAATGGCGTGCGGCTGATGTGTAGTTTGTTGGCGTATACCGTCTCCACAATACGGGAACCGGCAGGCAGTTCACCGGTGATGATGGCCTGCTTGAGGGTCTCATACGCGATATCGCGGATTGGTTTGCTTACATCGTTGATGCCTTTGGCTTTCATAGTCTTCGTCCCTTCCATAGCAAGACAATAGTAAACGGAAACGCTTGCGCTGTCAAGAAAAAGCGGCAGATGACCCCTGTGGGTCAAACAGCATCACGCGCACCCGAAACTGCTCTCCCCTGCGTTCATAGAGGCCGATGAATGCGTCCCCACAGTACAAGGTGAGCAGTGCACCGTCGGCTACATCGGCTGCATCCGACAGCCCTTCAATAGACAACGCTGCCCCATTCACACACTGTTTCCAGTATCGCCTCGGCACGATGACCCGTGGCAAGTGAGCTAACACTTCAGCAGGGCTTGTCAGCCAGCTTGCGGGAGCGTTCCCCTGCCCGATGATTTGTTCCAGCTCTTCCATGGTAATTCCTTGCCCTATGTCAAAGGGGCCGGTGCCTTCCCGTATCAGGATGCGCATATGCGCCGGACAGCCCACTGCTGTGCCGATATCGTGGCATAGGGTGCGGATATAGGTCCCTTTGCCGCAATAGACCCTTAACATGTATCCATGTCGCGGTGTTGGCCTCAACAGGTCGATGCCGCCTATGTGGATGGGACGTGGCGCTGCCTGCACTGCAACGCCTTGCCGCGCCAAGTCATACAGCCGTTTTCCCCCTTGCTTGATGGCAGAATATGCGGGAGGCTGCTGCATCACATTCCCAACAAAGGCCGGTAGAATCCTTCGCAATGCATGTTCAGAAGGGTAGTTGGTCCCAGTCTGAATCACCTGGCCTGACGCGTCCTGTGTATCGGTGGCCGCACCAAAGGCAATCTCGGTCACATATATCTTTTCTTCCTGCGCGATATAGTCAAACAGGCTCGTTGCTTTACCAACCATGATGGGCAACACACCGCTGGCATCCGGATCCAGCGTACCGGCATGGCCAACTTTCTGGCCAGTTAGCCGTTTAACAAAAGAAACCGCCTGCGCTGATGATGTGCCCGGCGGCTTGATGAGATTGATTACCCCGTTCAAGAGGACAGCTCGCTTTCCATGGCATGACGAACAATCTGTACGGCCTCGGCCAAAGGCTTGTGGATGGTACATCCCGCAGCCTGGGCGTGTCCGCCGCCGCCCAAACGGAAAGCGATATCTGATACACGGTAAGGCGCGATGCTGCGCAGACTGAACTTGATGCCATCCTGCGTTTCATTGGCCAGGTAACACATCTGTACCCCCGGGATATACAGGCCGTGGTTGACAATCTTGTCCGTGTGCTCATCCGTGGCGCCACAGTCAAGATAATCCTGCTGGGTTATTTCCATGCCGCTCAGGCGGCCATCCATGAAGAACTTGAGGCTGTTGAGCGCGCGCCCCAGCATCAGCACCTGTTCCTTCTCGCGCATGAGGTGCAGCTGTCTCGCGGTCTCCACCAGGGGTAAGCCCGCGCGCATGGTGGCTGCCACCTGCTCGAATGTGACATCGCTGATATGGCCAAAGCAGAAGTTGCCCGTATCGGTGCTGATGGCGGTATACAGGTAGATGGCTTCTTCCCTTGTAATCGGCAGCCCGGCCGCCTCAAACAGCGGAAATACCACGCTGCCGGAGGCAGGCAACTGTGCAAGCACCAGGTTATGCTGGGCAAAACGGGTATTTGTTTGGTGGTGGTCCATCTGGATGGTGACAGGGCATTTGGCAAATAGCGCATGGCTATCGCCCAGACGCTCCGCATCTGAAGCATCCACCGAAATTGCCAAATCAAAATGCTCCTGAGCCGCTTGGGCCGGGAGCTTGATGGCCTGTTGGCCGGGCAGAAACACCAGGTAGCCGGGTACCGGGTCATGACAGATCATGGTAACTTGCTTGCCCATGCGCTTAACCAGAGAGCCAAGCGCCAACATAGACCCCAGCGCATCACCATCAGGCGCCAGATGGGTGCAGAGCAAAACTCGCTCTGCTTGCCCAATCAGGCGGAGGATTTCTGCATACTCAATGTTCTTCTGGTTGTTCATCGTCATGCTGTGCACGGCTCCCATCAGCACCAACCTGCTTAAGCAGTTCGTTGATGCGAATACCGTAGGCGATGTTATGGTCCTCAACAAACTGTAACTCCGGCACGTGCCGGATGATCATATTGCGCGTCAATTCGCGCCGAATGAAACCGGCACCGCTTTTGAGCGCCTTGAACACATTGGGGCGGGCCTCCTCTTCCAATACGCTGACATAAACCTTGGCATGGCTGAGGTCGCGCGCCACATCGACGCGGGTAATGGAATAGGTGCCGGTCAGGCGAGGATCATCCAAATCATCGCGGATGATGCGGTCTATCTCCCGCTTGAGTTCTTCCTGGATGCGGTCGTTGCGGAAATTAGGCACGTGCACCTCCCTTAGGCTCGACTTCTTCCATCACGAAGCACTCAATCACATCTTTTTCCTTGATGTCATTGTAGCCTTCCAGCCCGATACCACATTCGTAGCCGGAGGCCACTTCGCGCACGTCATCCTTAAAGCGGCGCAGCGATGACAGCTTGCCCTCAAAGATGACCACATTGTCACGAAGCAGTCGCACGGACGCGTTGCGCTGTACCTTGCCGTCGGTGACATAGCAGCCGGCAATGGTGCCCGCACCGGTGATGCGGAATACGTTGCGCACCTCGGCGTGCCCCAGCAGATTCTCCTTGAACTCAGGCTCCAGCATACCCTTCATGGCCTTCTCGATATCCTCGATGGCCTGGTAGATGACGCGGTACAGCCGGATGTCCACTTCTTCCTTCTCGGCAATATCCCTGGCGTTGTTGTCCGGACGGATGTTAAAGCCGATGATAATCGCGCCAAAGGCGGAGGCCAGGTTGACGTCGTCCTTGGTGATGGCGCCAACGCCCGCGTGCAGCACGCGAATCTTGACCTGATCAGTAGACAGCTTCTCAAGCGCCTGGCGAACAGCCTCCACGGAGCCCTGCACGTCGGCCTTGACAATGAGATTGAGGGTTTCAATCTTGCCCTCGGAGATGTTGTCAAACAGGTTATCCAGCGTGACCTTGGAGGCAGCGGCGACACGCTGCTCGCGTTCCTTGTCTTTGCGCTCCTCGGCTACCTGGCGGGTCAGGCGGTCGTCGTCAACAGCAATCATTTCATCACCGGCGGACGGCACATCGGTAAAGCCGGAAATCTCAACCGGCATGGAGGGGCCGGCGGACTGTACGCGCTCTCCTCGGTCGTTTTGCAGGGCACGCACACGGCCAGACGCGGTGCCGGCGATGATGCTGTCGCCCACATGCAGGGTGCCGTTTTGCAGCAGCACGGTTGCCAGCGGGCCACGGCTCTTGTCCAGCTTCGCCTCGATGATGACGCCCTGCGCCTTGCGGTTGGGGTTGGCACGCAGCTGAAGCACCTCGGCCTGCAGCAGTATCATGTCAAGCAGTTGGTCAACGCCTTCGCCGGTCAGCGCGCTGACGGGCACCATGATGGTGTCACCGCCCCACTCTTCGGCTACCAGGTTGTAGCTGGTCAAATCTTGCATAATGCGGTTGGGGTTGGCGGTTTCCTTGTCCATCTTGTTGATGGCCACAATAATCGGTACATTGGCCGCTTTGGCGTGGTTGATGGCTTCTACCGTCTGGGGCATCACGCCGTCATCCGCCGCCACCACCAGCACGGCGATATCCGTGGCCTGCGCACCGCGCGCACGCATGGCCGTGAAGGCTTCGTGGCCGGGTGTATCCAGGAAAGTGATGCGCTCACCGCGCAGGGACACCGAGTAGGCGCCGATGTGCTGGGTAATGCCGCCGGCCTCGGTCTTGGTGACATGCGCTTCGCGGATATAGTCCAGCAAAGAGGTCTTGCCGTGGTCGACGTGACCCATGATGGTAATGACCGGGGGACGCGGCTCCAGGTCCTTCTCATCGTCCTCAGCCACCGCTACCTCAATCAAGGCGTCTTCTGCTGTTTTGTCCAGCTTCATCTCCAGCTCAACGCCGAACTCGCTGCACACCAATGACGCGGTATCAAAGTCCAACTCGCTGTTGATGTTGGCCAAGTTGCCAAGCAGCAGCAGCTTCTTGAGAATCTCACCGGCTGGGCGGCCGATGCGCTCCGTCAAGTCCTTCACCGTGATGGTCTCGGCGGTCATATAGGCCTTTTCAATCTTAATGGGCGCCATCATCTGCTGCGCAGAGGGCTTTTTACTGCGGGCGCGTTTTCCGCCGCGAACCACATCATCAAACTGGCCATAGCCGGTTCTGGCAATCTGGCGTTTGGTGCGGCTGACCCGCTCGGGATCATGCTGACGGTTGTAATTCTTTTTGTTCGGATCGTAATTGCTGACGCGCTCTTTTTCAAGGACCAGGGGCGCGTCATCATTGCGCACACGGGGTGCACCAGGACGCGCGCCGCCGGCAGGGCGGCCATAGGGGCCCTGTGCGGGTCGGCCACCAGCGCCAGGCGCCGGACGTCCGTATTGCTGCCCACCGGGCGCCGGGCGGCCATACTGCTGTGCGCCGGGGGCTGGGCGGCCATACTGTTGTGCCCCAGGGGCCGGGCGGCCATACTGCTGCGCACCGGGCGCCGGGCGGCCATACTGCTGCGCACCGGGTGCCGGGCGGCCATACTGCTGCGCTCCAGGTGCCGGGCGGCCATACTGCTGCGCGCCAGGTGCCGGACGGCCATACTGCTGTGCGCCGGGTGCCGGGCGGCCATATTGTTGTGCGCCTGCCGCAGGACGGGTAGCAACAGGTTTTGCCGGTGCCGCAGGTTGTGCTGGCTTTGCTTGTTCTGCTTCGACCGGCGTCGCAGGCTGTGCTGCGGCCACGGTTTCTTGAGGCTGGGCTTCCGGCTGAGCCGGTGCAACCGGCTTAGCCGCGACAGCAGGTTCCGCTTCCGCGGATACTGTTGGCGCTTCCTCCGCCTTGGGAGCAGGCTTGGCTTCCTGAACAGGCTTTGCCGCTTCAGGCGCAGGTTCTGTATCAGCCTTAGCCTCCGCCGCGGGCGCCGGCTCCTCTGCCGGTTCATCATCCGGCATCGTCCAGGCCTTGGTCTGCTGCTGCAGCATTTCCTGCTGTTGCTCATACTTGATGCGGAGGCGTTCTTCCTCCTCCTGCCGGAGAAACTGGTTCTCCTGCTGGCGCAGCATCTGCATCAGGATGTCAGCGTTGCGTTTCAGGCGCTCGGTTTCCGCCATGATAACGCCCGCTTTTTGATTCAGTTCTTTGGTGACTTCCTTGAGTCTGACCTTTGTCATTAAGTCCTTATCCTCCGCAAATGCTTCATTCTCTGGTCCGTATATCGTCTCGTACGCTTGCGCTTAGCAGCTTTTGTGTGAAACTGCCGGGCCTCATGGCCGCCACCATCGTCCCATGCCGCCCAATGGCTTCACCAAGCAGGCCGGGCGATAGCAGCAGGCAGTCGGTGTCGTGATGGGCGCAGGCATCGTCAAAGCGTTTTCTGGTGTTGTCGGATGCGCCTTCATCCAGCAGGATGAGCCCTGCTTGCCCTTGTCGGATAAGGTCCAGCGCTCGCCCCGCCCCGGGCAATACCTGTCCTGCCCGCATGGCCAATCCCAGCAATCCGCGCAATCCGTCATTCATGGGCCGTCTCCCGGGGTAGATTGGCCAGCGTTGCGCGCAACTGCTCGGTCACATCGGGGCCAATGGATGTCTCCAGTGAGCGGTCAAGCTGCCTTTGCTTGATGGCCCGCATCAAGCAGGCTTCCTGCTGACAGACATACGCGCCGCGGCCAGATTTTTTGCCAGTGAAGTCAAGCAGGATTTCGCCTTCCGGTGTGCGCACAACGCGCAACAGCTCTTTCTTCGGCTTCATCTCCCGGCAGCCAACGCACATGCGCATGGGGATTTTCTTGGGCATGCTGTCCTTTCCTCGGGGGCTATTCCTGGGTATCGTAGGGCATCATCTGCTCGCCCACATCATAGCCCATGTCCGCTTCCATGAACTCATTCTCCAGCGGGATGTCGTTGGGGTCAATGCCCTGTTCCCGCATCAACTCGGCCACCTGGGTCTCAGACTTGATGTCAATCTTCCAGCCGGTCAGCTTAGCAGCCAGCCGGGCGTTCTGCCCCTCCTTGCCAATGGCCAGTGATAACTGGGTATCAGGCACCACGACGCGGCAAATTTTCTCATGCTCGGAGATGAACACGCTGACCACATGCGCCGGGTTGAGCGCGTTGGCCACAAACTCCGCCGGGTCGGCCGACCACTTGATGATGTCGATTTTCTCGTTCTTCAGTTCCTTCACCACGTTCTCCACGCGGGATCCGCGGGGGCCGACACAAGCGCCAACCGGGTCAATCATCGGGTCTACCGAGTACACCGCAATCTTGGTGCGGCTGCCGGCCTCGCGGGCGATGGAGCGAATCTGCACCAGGCCCGTGGCTATCTCCGGCACTTCCATTTCAAACAGCCGTTTGACCAGCCCGGGGTGAATGCGGCTCACATACACCTGGGGGTTACGGCTGGATTCGGGGCCAGAGCGATGCACCTTGAGCACATATACCTTGATGTGGTCATCATCGCGATATTCTTCACCGGGCATGAACTCGCTGGCTTCCATGATGCCTTCTGTGCGGCCAATTTCCACATAGACGGCCTTGGGCTCCACACGCTGCACGATGGCGGTAAGAATCTCGTTTTCCTTCTCGATGTACTCATCATAAATCTTGCCGCGCTCGGCTTCCCGGATGCGCTGCACAAGCATTTGCTTGGCGGTCTGGGCGGCAACACGGCCAAAGTCTGACGGGGTGACGTCAATCTCCACAATATCGCCCACATGATAGTCGGAGCGAATTTTGAGCGCGTCGTCCAGCGTAATCTGTGTATCGGGATCCTCCACCTCATCGGCTACAACCTTGCGGGCGTACAGCCGGGCGCCATCCTTTTTGGTCAGGCGGACGGTAAGGTTCTGGTTGGCGCCGCTCTGCTTGTTGTTGCGGCGATAGGCAACCTTTAACGCCTCCTCGATTGTATCCACGAGGATGGCCTCGTTCATATCCTTTTCACGTGCCAACATGGAGATGGCATCCATCAGGTCAAGTTTTTCAGCGCTCATTGTCTTCCTCCTCTATCTCATCCGCCTGCGCAGCAAGCGCTTCTTCCAGGTTGATGGTTCTCTTGGCAACCGCCACGCTCTTGGCCGGGAAGGTCAGCTGCTTGTCTCCCACCGTCAGGTGATAGCCTTCATCATCCAGCCCGCCGAAGATGCCGGTAAAAGCCTTTTGACCATCCAGCGGCTGGTATAGCCGTATCTCCACCAGCGAACCGACCGTCTTTTGCGCGTAGGCCTGGGTGCGGATAGGCCGATCGATGCCCGGGGATGATACCTCCAGGAAGTCGTACTCCACTTCCTCCAGCAACGGCTGCACCCGGCGATGATAGCTTTCGCAGTCCTTGAGGCTGATGCCCTGCTCGCTGTCCAGATAGATGCGCAGGTACTGGCTGGCGCCTTCCTTTTCAAAACCGGCGTCCACCAGTTCATAGCCCAGCTCATCGGCCAATGCGGCGCAAATTTTCTTGATGCTGATCTTTCCGTTATCCTTTGCCATTCTCGACACAATACAAAAAGCGGGCATCTGCTGCGTTACAGAAAAAAATCCGTGCAAAGCACTGATTCTCCTCTAACGCAGCTCCCACTCTTCGACAAACCCTTCTTTCTTCAATCAGATACGCACAGAGTATACCATAGAAAAAAAGGCATGACAAGCAAAAACGCCGTACAATCGACGATTATTCCATGAAAATGGCCTTAATACGGCTTTGTCCGTCTTACTCGGCCCTACAGGAGGGAGAAGAAGTCCACCTGATTGGTGTCCGAGAGGTTTTTCAGGGCGCCTGCCTCGCGCAGCATGTCGATGCCGCTTGTGTTGATGCTGGTGCGCTTGCGCAGGTCCTCAATGGAAACAAACGGTTCCGAACGGGCCTCCACGATGCTCTGTGCGGCAGCCTTGCCAAAACCGTTTAGGGAATCCAGCGGGACCCGCAGGCCGTTGCCCTCAATGAGGAACTCTGACGCGTCACTCAGGTACAGGTCCGGCGGCAGGAAACTGAAGCCCCGCGACAACATTTCAAGTACCACTTCAAGTGCAACCATCTCGTCCTTTTGCGTGCCGCTTAAATCCTTCGTTTCCATGGCGTTCAAGTCGCTTAGCATTGTCCTGATATGGGTCAGCGGCCGTGTCATGGTGCGCGCGTCAAACCCTGATGACCGGATGGTGAAATATGCCGCGTAGTATTGCAGCGGCCAATGTACCTTGTACCAGGCCACACGCAAAGCCATCGTCACATACGCCACCGCATGCCCCTTGGGGAACATGTAAGCAATCTTGTTACAGCTGGCGATGAACCATTCCTCAAGACCGTGCTCCCGCATGGCGGCTTCCATCTCGGGCTTCAGCCCCTTGCCCTTGCGCACGCTCTCCATGGCATCAAAAGCAATTTTGTCAGGCACGCCCCGCTGAATTAGCGTGTTCATGATATCATCACGTGTGCAGATGCAGTGCAGCAGGTTGGCCGTGCCGGAATCAATCAGGTCCTTGGCGTTGCCCAGCCACACATTGGTGCCATGAGAAAGGCCGGAAATGCGAATCAATTCCTCCATGGTGGTAGGCTGCGTATCCATCAACATCTGACGCACAAAGCCTGTTCCGAACTCCGGCACGCCAAGGGTACCTGTCTGGCAATTGATTTGCTCGGCTGTTACGCCCAGAGCCTCCGGCGACCGGAACAGCGACATGGATTGCTTGTCATCGAGCGGCACCTCGTAATAGGGCACCCCACTCAAACGCTCCATCATGTGAATCATCGTTGGGTCGTCATGACCCAGAATGTCCAGCTTGACCAAAATGTCATGCATGGAGCTGAAATCGTAATGCGTGGTGACAACGCCTTTGTTGGCATCGTCCGACGGATGCTGGACCGCGGTAAACTGGGTAATCTCATATTCCTTTGGCAGCACGACGATGCCGCCCGGATGTTGGCCGGTGGTGCGCTTTACCCCTACACAGCCAAGCGCGAGCCGGCTCTTTTCGGCATCGGACATGGTCTTGCCCTTGTCTTCCATGTACTTGAGCACCAGCCCATACGCCGTCTTCTCCTGTAGGGTACCGATGGTGCCGGCACGGTACACATACCCCTTGCCGAATAATTCTTCCACATAGGCGTGTGCGATGGATTGATATTCGCCGGAAAAGTTCAAATCAATATCAGGTACCTTATCGCCCTTGAAGCCCAGGAATACTTCAAACGGAATATCGAAGCCATCCTTGATCAGCTTCTGCCCGCAATGCGCACAAGTACTGTCAGGCAAATCTACCCCGACTGTAGAGCCCGCCGGCACATTGAAATCCACGGTTCGGCAATGGGCGCATCGATAATGCGGCGGCAAGGGGTTTACCTCCGTGATGCCGCACAGCGTGGCCACCAAAGATGAACCGACCGAGCCACGGCTACCCACCAGATAGCCATCCTTCAGAGACTTGGAAACCAGCTTGTTGGCGATGCTATAGAGGGTGGCGTAGCCATAGCCAATAATGGACTTCAGTTCCTTGTCCAGGCGCTTTTGCACCAGCTCGGGCAGTACGTCCCCGTACAGTTCCCTGGCCTTCTCGGTGGCCATGTTGCGGATATCATCGTTGGCCGTTTCCCACACGGGTGAGAAGGTGGTCAGGTTATCCGGGTGCTTGGGATACAGCGTGATTTCCCCAATACGTGCCGCAATGGCACGCGGGTTGTCAATCACAATTTCCCGCGCCTTTTCAGGTGGCAGCCACGAGAAAGCTTCCAGCATTTCATCCGTGGTTCGCAGATGTGCCGGCGGCAGGTCATCAGCATATTCGTCATGCTGGCTGTGGTGCAAAATGGCTCGAAAGGGGGCATCCTCCGGCTCCAGATAATGGCTGTCTCCTGTCGCCACCACCGGGATGGACAGCTTTTCGCCCAATCCGATGATTCTGCGGTTGATGGTTTCCAGCTCATCCCTGCTGCTGACCAAGCCACGCTTGAGCAGCAGCTCATTGTTCTCCACTGGCTGGACTTCCAGATAGTCGTAGAAGCGAGCAACTTCCTCCAACTGATCCTGTGGCATGCCGGCCAGGATGGCTTGAAAAATTTCGCCGTTGCTGCACGCGGAGCCGACTAACAGCCCTTCCCGGAAGGACTCAATTTTGTCACGCGGAATCTTGGGCACGTAGTGGAAGTGTTTCAGATGCGACAGGGTGACCAATCGATTGATGTTTTGCAGACCCTGCTGGGATGTGGCAAGCAATATGACATGCCGGTCGATGCTCTTGGTATAGCCCTTTACATGGTCGTCAATCTCATCCAGGGTGGTGGCGCCGCGGGCCTTCGCTTCCTCCAGCATTTTGGACAGTATTTGGGCCGTTGCTGTCGCGTCATACACAGCGCGGTGAGCGTTTTTCAAGGAAACGCCCAAATGCTTGCATACGGCGCCAAGGCGGAAACGCTTCAATTCCGGATACAACTTCTGCGCGAAGAACAATGTATCGATTTGCGTGAAGCGCTGCTCCATATTCAGCCGGGCCATTTCGCTTTTCAAAATAGCCAAATCAAACGAGGCATTATGGGCGGCCAGCGGGCAGTCGCCGATAAATTTCAGCAGCTTCGGCAGCGCTTCCTGCGCACTGGGCGCATCCATCAACATATGGTCAGCAATGCCCGTTATTTCGATAATCTTGGGCGGTAGAGGGAAACCGGGGTTGACCATCTGCGAAAATGTATCCTGCACCTGGCCATCCTGCAGCTTCACCGCGCCGATTTCGATGATGCGATCCTGGCTGGTATTAAGCCCGGTGGTCTCAAAATCCAGCACCACGATGGGTGCGTCAATGGGCCGCTCCGTGGCATAACGCACAATGGGCGTGCTGTCGATCATATAGCCTTCCAGACCGGGAATCAGCTTAATTTTATTGGCTTTTGCCGCGGAGAAGGCCTCGGGATATGCCTGCACCACACCGTGGTCCGTGATGGCAATGGCCTCATGGCCCCATTTCGCGGCACGGGCAATCAACTGGGCAGCCGATACCGTGCCATCCATCACGCTCATGTGCGTATGGGCGTGCAACTCCACACGTTTTTGCTCCGCCGTATCCTTGCGGCGAGGAATGTCGAACACCGAAATATCCTGCGCCATCAGCACCACACAACGGCTATAGCTGTCGTATTGGCACACGCCACGCACTTT
>ENA-UOOM01001501-UOOM01001501.1-fermentation-metagenome-genome-assembly--contig:-NODE-1501-length-22141-cov-6.105225_pt1 | contig 22141 bp, 18 predicted proteins | sample MGYA00245781_ERZ724031 | MGnify/ENA primary metagenome ERZ724031 (study PRJEB28704, sample SAMN03018317) | fermentation metagenome | biome: anthropogenic terrestrial biome; feature: soil; material... | reverse complement strand
AGTTTAAACAATATTCAGTGTAAACTTGAGTGTAACGATATTTTTCTTGTGTTTTAAAAATTCTTAATCAACTCCTTTTTTTTCTTTATATTCAGGTATAACGACAAATGGTTCTGTAAGTTATAATTATTCTTCATCAAGAGATATTACTATAAAAGCATTATTTGATAGTAATGTTAATTAAGTGGGTAGTGTAAGCTCAAATATTATTATAAAGAATTATGACTTTGTAGATAATTGTATTGGGACATATTCTGATAAATATAGTAATACTCTAAATGGTTTAGGTTCATATGCTACTTATAATGGGAAAAACTGTGTTTATATTCAAGGAAGAGCAGGTACACATATAATAAATAAAATTAAAAACCTTATAGTAACAAATTTTGAATTAACTTGTTACATGGCAATAAATGGTAAACCTTATAATGACTCTGCAATACATTTAAGAGGAGCTATTGGAAATTATACCCCTAATTTTACTCTTTCAGGTGGGGATTCAAAAATGTATATTGGATATAATAGTAATTTTGGAAGTGATGATTTTAGAAACCCAAATAGTGTTTTATGTAATAGTAGTGAAACTGGAACATGGTATAAAGTTACAATAAAAGTTATTGAGAATAATATAACTGTTACAGTTGATGGAAAAGGTACTACAACATTTACTGACTCTAAAATGCTTTCTTCTGGTGAGATATTTTTTGAAAACTTAGGTTATCCTTACAATAGTTATTTTGCAGACATAAAAATTAAAAAACTTTAATAAATTTTTAAATCTTTATATTTCTGATACCTACTAGCATCTGAGCGTGTTATGAATCCTATTCTTATATTACTTGTTAATTCCGTGAAACTAAATAAAGAAGTATTATTTTGATAAAATGTATAAGTTGTACCCTCTCTTTTAAGTTTAAGAATATCCCCACTATTTAATATAGCACTACAATGTTGTTCATTAGTATTTGGTGGGGCATAGAAGAAGTAATTTAAACTTGCAGTAATATATCCTACAAAGTATAACGGAGTGTTACTTGTATTAAATATTGCAATTTTAAAAGTTACCCAGTAACCACTTATCCATGTTAATTCAATGGTGAAATCCCCCGTTAAATCAACGTTAGAAATATAATAACTATCACTTGCAGCACTACAATTAATTTTAGTACCCTCTGTATCTGTTGTTATCTGTGTACCTCCTGTTGTGATGTAATTTATATTTTTATTACCAGTTACACCTCCATCAACAAAGTAATAAACTTCTAATGATATTACATTACTAACACTACTATTATAATTAGTATTTCTATCAAAACTACATTTTAAACTCTTAAAACCCCCAATACTTGGAGAATAATTATAAGTGATTACACCTAAATTATTCGTTATACCAGAATATAAAGTACTAGTTCCCTCCATGAACTCAATAGTAGCTCCACTTACAGCATTACCGTTTATATCAACAAGTGTGGCTGTTAATGTTACAGTTTCACCAGTACTCGCAGAAGTCTTATCAGATGTAAGTGTAAGTACTGTATCTTGTTTAATTATAGTTACCTCTTCGTATAGATTTATTGTTGCATCACTTACAGGATTTCCATTTTGATTTACAAGTGTAGCAATAAATTTTATATTTGTATTAGGTTCAACTGTTCCAGTATGATCACTAGTAAGTGAAAGTGTTGTATTTGCAGGGGTTACTGTGAATTCTGTTTTTTCAAGTGTACTTTTTATATACATTGCATCATCCAGGGAATTAGCAACAATATAATATGTAATATTTTCATCAATTGTAAGTGTAATTGGAACTCCAGCTATTCCATTACTATTTGTAGTTGCATTATACTCTTTTGAAACAGTTTGATTTGTTACACTATCAAATTTACTTAGATTCATAACAATATTTTTACCAGGTATTGGATTTTCACTATCATCTTTTAATAATACTTGTATATTATCATTAAAGACAACACTAGTTGTTAATAATGTCAAATAAGTTTTTGTACGAGTTTCTGTAACTTCTACTTCTACTGGTCCAAAACTTGTTGCAGAATAATCACTATCTCCATCGAAAGTACCGGTGAAAGTGTATGTTCCAGCATATAATTCAATGTAAATTTTAAATTGTCCATCTTGATCTGTTGTGAGTGTGTAAACTTTATATTCAGTTGTACCATCAGTATTTAATCTTTCCATTCTCAAGTTTACAGTTTTTTCTGAAAGTGGGGTTTCTGTATTATAATCTTGTAAAACACCTATATAATCAGTGTATCTTTTCACTGTTGAAGGTGCTACGATTTGACTTTGTCTTTTATCTCCAGCTAAAACTGTTACTTCTTTTTTTTCTGTTCTTGATGAGAGGTAATTTTCATCTCCTTCAAATTTTGAAGTGAAATAATATTTACATCCACATTCTTGTGTACTTGCTAGTTCAATATATTTCTTAAATTGCCCATCTGAATCTGTTGTGATGTATGGATCTAAAACTCCATTAATGATTTCCCCTGTTCCATATGTTTTACTTGTTTCTACACCATCTTTTACTCTACTCATTGTAATGAGAATATTTTTGTCTGGGATTCCTTTTTGTAGTATGTCTGTTAGGACTCCTGTGTAATTTTCCATTCTGGTGACTTGACTTGCAGCATTTATTCTTGTTTCTATTTGTGTTGGTGTTGTTACTATTATTTTTATATTGTCTTGACTGCAGGGTTCGTATTTATCATTTCCTGCATATGTTATGTTGAAAACATATTCTCCTTCATATAGTTCGAGGATTTGTGAAAAGTATCCGTTACTATCTGTTGTCATTGCATATGTTTTATTAGCATTATCTGATAATCTTACCATTTGAACATTAACTGATTGTTCTGCTAAGGGTTGCTCACTTTCAGTGTCTATTAATTTTGCTTTGAAGTAACTGTATCTTATAATTGTGTCTGTAACTTCGATTATACTGCTTTTTCTTTTATCATTATTAACTTCTACAAGGAACATGTCGGTTTGAGCATTTTGGTATATATTAGTTCCTTCATAAATTATTACAAAATTATATTCTCCAGTAGGTAATTGTATTTGAGGATAACTAAAGTAACCTTCAGTGTCTGTAGTGAGTGTATATGTTTTACTTTCACCACTTAACCTACTCATTCTAATTTGAATTTTTTGATTTGATATTCCATTTCCAGTTGTAGTATCTGTGAGTTTTCCTGTATAACTTGTATTTTGCTTTACAGTAGTAGGATAACTTAATTGAACTGGTCTTTTTGTTGCTTTTACACCTACTTCATTACTAGTTAATTGTATTTCAGAATTATCCGTTTCAGTAAGTATTGCTCTAGCAGTGAAAAACCATGTAGCTGCTTGATCATCACGGATTTGATATTGATATGTTGCAACACCAGTAGTATTTGTTAGTACTGTTGCACCTGTTTCACATTTCACATTATCTTTAAAAAAACTTACAGGTATATCTTGTAATGGATTATTTTCTGCATCTGTAACAGTTGCAGTAAAATTTACTGGATTTAAAAGTAATGTTTCATTTGTATCAACTTTCAACACCACTTTCCTATAATTTGCTTTATTACTGTTTAATTCATATTCTAATTGTTCTACACCTTCAAAAGGATGAGGTGTGTTCAACTCTTGTTGAACACATTCACTTGTAGTGTAATCCTCATTCTTTCTTAGTGAGAAAAGGTTTCCTATACCACGTACTTTTCGTGGTTTTGTTTTGAAACTTTTCAAATTCCTGCACCTCTCATGTTTCTTGCTTGAATAATATTTTTCACTTTTGCATCTGCATCTTGGAAAATATGATTATTGACAAGTTTCTTGATCCAATTTTCATCAGTTACAACTTCTTTAAGAGCATTGACAATGTCCTCTTCTTGCATTCCTTCTGGAATGTTTTCAAGGTTGAAGTCATGTTCTAGTTTGAGGTTGATGTCTACTTGAACAGGTTCATTACTTGTAACAGTTGATGTTGTTTTGTCAGTGTTTTCAGTATTGTTTTCAATATTTTTGAGTAGATCTGATTGTTCATCGAATACATTAAAACCTGATGGAGCTGGTCCAGCATGACTTTGACTTGGTGTCCAGTTTCGATGCAACATGTAACCTGTTGTGTCCATTTTGTTACCAGCAACATTTGCCCAGAAATGCCCTAGACTATTCCAATGTCCGTGAACTTTACTAGCACTTAATCCACATGCACGTGCTAAACCTATCAGTGCATCTGAACTATCACTACAATTCATTCCACCATTCATGAAAGCAGATAACCAACTACCATATCTTTCACTATCCCAATAAAACTCATAATGACATTGACTAAATACATCCTCCGCCATAGCCTTAAATGTTGAAAAATCAATATCAGGTGCTCCATTCTCAAATTGACTTACAAGGAAATTTGTTCCAGTTTGATATTTTCCAGCAATATCTGGTCCTTTCATTTTCCAATTTCTAGCCTTATTTTTAATATAAGACACATTATTGGAAACTGAATCCATCCAACCAGCACCACTGGTACTGTCAGGATTTTCTAAACCTACTGGTATGGTTAGTAAATTTCCACGAATAAGATCTTTTAAACTTACCTTATTATTCTTATTTGCATTTAAGTAATCAAAACTATTATTCTTAATAAGTGGATTTCTTTCTGCTTGAGAATAAGTAACATAACTTGGGGAATTGTTTTTTCGTAGCATATTACTAATTTTACTACTAAAACCAGCACCACTATGACCTATAGGATGCACTCTTGAAGGTGTTCCACTTGCAGGTCCAGCACTCCAAGTTGAAGGATTCTGTAAATGATGGTAAAACTTACCTATAGTACTACTTAATTTATCAAAGTAACTTGTTGCCTCTGTTTTGATTTTTCCAGCAGCTGCAATAATACTACTTGCCATACCATTCCAAGCAGTAGTCATCTTTGTAGTAGTTTCTTTGGTAGTATTGTACATACTATTTAATTGAGATTGAGTAGTGTTTTTAACACTGGTTAAACTGGTTTTATTCTTATTAACCATATTGTTTAATTGTCCAGTTAAATTAGTATTCATACTGTTTAAACTATTAGCTAGAGTAGTTTTTACCGTATTCATAGTAGTAGTGTCATTTGCTTGAATAGTACCATAACTTAATTGGTCTTTTAACACCATTTGGTCCATAGCAGTACCCATATTTGTAGCTAATAAATTATAACTATCTGTAATTCCTTGATTAGCAGTATTAGTCATATCATTAACACCACCAAGACCACTTTGAAGAGCGGAAGTATCAGTTGTTACTGGAACACTCATAGAATCTGTTACAGTAGTATTTGCTGTGACATTTGCATCAGTAGTAACACTATCAGTATTTGGAATTAAATCTGTAGTATCAGTTGAAAGTGTAGGAGTTCCAAACTTATCAGTGATTGTTGATCCTAATTTTTTAGCTGCATCTCCTGCAGGTTTAACCATTTTATCTATTTTATCTACTGTATTTTGCATTTCATTATCTACAGCTAATTGGATAAAACCAGGACTGTGAATTCCCATAGCATTTAACATTGCCTTGACAATATCAGAACCTATACTTCTTGCTTTTGCAATTATTTGTGCACCAGCTTGAAGTATTTTATCTTTTATCTTGATGAATTCATTGAAAACTTTTCCAGGTAACTGTGAAACATAACTAATTAATCCTGTAACCATTCCAGAACCAGCACTTCTTGCATGACTAATCATACTGCTAGCCCAACTAACAACTTTACCAATAATATTTGAAAGATAACTCCAAATTCTACCAGGTAAACTCATAATGAAACTAATTACTCCTGTTACAAATCGTGACCCAGCACTTCTTGCTTGAGCAACCATACTACCAGCCCATGAAATTACACGATTTATTACACTCCAAAGGAATGTCCAAATTCTACCAGGTAATTGCATAAACCATGTGATTATACCCATTACGAAACTTGATCCAGCTTGAACAGCACTATTCCAAAGACTAAGAATCCATTGCCCAATTGCAGTTAATGTTGCAAGTAACCATGTCCAAACTTGTTGAGGTAAAGTTACTAACCAACCAATAAATCCTAAGAAAGCACTTAAAATTTGTCCAGGTAAATTATATAAAAATTCACCTATACCTTGTAATGTTTGCCAGAACCATGTCCATGCTCCAATAAGTCCACCTACAATAAGGTCGTATACCCATTGAAGAGCACCACATACTGCATTCCATGCTCCAATAAGTCCATCCCATAACCATGAGGCAAATCCTTGTAACATAATAAAGAAGGCATTCATTGCATCATGAACTTGTTGATTATTATAATACAAGTATATGAGTATTGCTACTAATGCTGCAATAGCCATTACAATTAACACTATAGGATTTAATGCAAGTAAAGCATTCCAAACTGCTGTAGCAGCATTTACTAACCATTGAGCAGCAGCATATAATTTACTTTTTAATGCAGCAAGATCTATACTTTCTGCAAGTTTTGTGAAAGCATCTTTAAGTTTACTAATTTTATCTGCAGTAATATCCTTGATTTTTCTTGCAAATTCTATAACTTTTCCTTTAGCATCACTTAACTTACTTATTAAATCAGAAAGTTTTTGTTTTACAGTATCAATTTTACTTCCAGATATTTCTTTCAACTTACTGATTAATTCTGAAATTTTAGTTTTTGCCTCTGAAACTTTAGTTCTTAAGGATTCAATTTTTTGTTTTAAAGAATCAATTTTATCTCCAGGTAAATTTCGTAACTTTTCAGATAAACTAGTGAATACATCTTTTGCAGTTTTAACAGCATCTTTTAATTCTTTTATCTTATTTTTTACACCAATAACTGCAGTTTGCACACCAGTAAAGATTACAGATACTACTTTAAATGCTATAAATAGTTGTAGTAATGGTTCTAATATAAACCAGAATGGTTTGATTGCATTTACACAATCTCCCATGATTTTAGCTAATTGTCCAAATACATCAATGATTTGTCTTATAACATCAACACTACCATCACCTTCTGCAGGTGTTACTGTTGTCCATAAACCAGTTGCTATGCCAATTACCCAAAGAACAGTGCCTCCTAAATCTTTTAGGAAACCAATCACATCACTAATAAATCCACGTACGTTTGGATTGTTTATGAATGCTTGCCATAATCTTTGTACACCAGCACTAACAGCTTGTAGCATTTCACTTACGTTACTCCACCAACCAAAGCTTTTACCAACTTCATATGCAGCTACTGCTATTGCTATAAGTGCTACTGCTATCCATACTACTGGACTTATAAGCATTGCTTTACTCATTATTTTAAAAGCATCTGCTGCCCCCATAGCTTCTTTTGCAGTATCACTAAGTTTAGTTGCTCCAAGTGCTTCTGCAACACTTAGCATGTTCATTGTTATTCCTGCAGCTTTACCTTCAGTTTTTAAAATACCTAACCATCTTGCTGCACCCCCAACTTTAGGAACTAAACTATCAAATGCAGTTAAAATAGGTGCTAATGTTGGTGCTATTGTAGCAAATCCACTGATTCCCCCAGCAGCAAGAATTAATCCACTGTATAGTTCAGGGCATGCAGATTTCATTTGAACCATCCATTTAAGACCTTCACGGATGTAAGGGATAAACATTTCCCCAATTTTTCTACCTGCAGATGTGAAACCTTTTTCAACTTGCTTTAGCAAACCAGTGGTGGTATTCATCATACCATCCATATCTCCACCAGCTTCTAATGCTTTGTTTAAAGCTTCTTGATAACCAGCAACATCACTTGCTGCTCCACTCCAACCTAAATCTTTTAGTTTATCTTTTGTAATTCCAAAATTAGTTTGAAGTATATCGAATTCACCATTTAATCCTCTTCCTGCAGCTTGCATAATAGTCATAGCTTCAGTACTATCTTTTCCCATTAGGATTGCTCTTTGACCTACATCATTTACAGTAGTGGTGAAACTTTTGAGTTGATCATTAGTCATTCCAGTACTCATTTTAATAGTGTTCATTGCTTGTCCTAAATCATTTAGACTAACAAGTGAGTTATTTGTGAGTTGATCCATGTAACTTACAAAATCTTTTGCAGCACTTGAACTACCTAATGTTGCAGTAGTTAAGTTTGTCATTTGTTCACGAGTCATTGCAAGACCAATTGTTAATTGACTTACACTACTAACTCCTACAGCACCTACTGCACTAGAAATTACACCACCAAGACCACTAAAAGCATTACTTACAGTATCAATCTTACTTTTTACAGTAGTTAATGCACTTCCAATTTTATTTTTTATTGCAGAAGATGTGATTCCAACCTTATTTGTTATAGTATCCCATTTATTAGCAAGACTGGATTGAATTTCATTACCCAAAATTAGTACTTTTCCTTTAGTACTATCAATGTCTACTCCCATAGCAGACACTTTAACTATTGCTTGTTCCAAGTTTGTATTTAAACTTGGATCTAATTTCATAGTTTCTAATTTTTGTTGTACTGCAGTTGCATTTACACCAAATTGACTTAGATTTGTTATTCCTTTATTCATCGATTGGCTTAAACTGTCCATATTAGTTAAAGCTTTTTGAGAACTGTTTGATAATTGAAGGAAACTGTTCATTCCAGTTATTCCAACTTTATCAAGTGTTTGTGCTGTTTCGCGTGAAGTTTTATCCAAGTTTGCTAAGTCTAGTAATGCTTTTTGTTGGCTAGTTGATAATTGGTTGAAACTACTTGCTCCAGTAGTACCAATCTTTTTTAAATCATTTTGAACTTTTGTAAAAATATTACTGCTTTTCTGTATCTTTTCTTGATACTCTGAATAAGCTTCACTTGCTTTATTAATACTGTTAGTACTATTATTTCCTAAATTTTTCATTGCAGTATCAATGTTTTTCATTGCAGCACTGGCTTGGTCTTGGGCTTTAATTATTATATCGATGACATGTTGTGATACCATGTCTTTTTGCCTCCCCAGCTTAAAATTTGTTTAAAAAAAAAGTTGAGATAAATTTTAGTGATGCACTCCTTTTTTAGGGTCATCAGTTTTATTCATCTCTTTATATAGTTCAAGTCTACCTTTTGTAAGGAAAATGTTTTGAACTATTGTTAAATCCATTTGATTATCACGGATATGGTATCCGCAATAATCTAACCATATAATTTGTTTGCCTTCATCAGTTTTCAGGAAAAGAATCAACTTCATCTTCCAGGTCTACATCTTCACTTAAACCTGAAATCTCTTGAACTACTTCATAAATTTCATTAAAAGCTTTTCCAGTTAAATTACTAATATCAGTTAAAGTGAAAGGATCATCTGCATACTTTTCATTTTCAAGTGAATAGTAAACAGCTTTAGTTTTTGCCTCATTACTAGCTTTTTGAGTTTCCTGAACATTTAACTCTCCGAAACTTTTCATTTCACTAGCTGCTTTTGTTTGTCTTGCACCTCTTCTAGCTTTTTCTTCAGTTTTGAACTTTCCAAAACCAGAAGCTTCAATCTCTTGCACTTCAGATATTTCACTTTGACTTAAAGGTCTTAACCAAATTTCACCTTTTAAAGCTTCAATTTTATGTTTTTCAACCTTATCGATTCCTTTAATTATATCTGCTTTTTTTAATTCTACCATAAATTATTTCTCCATTATGCTGTAGGTGTCATATTGATCCAAATGTTCTCATTCTTATTATCACAAATAAGATTAGTTGTTCTAGTGTAGTTTTCCATTCCAGTAGCAGTTGCAGTTACTGTATATTTTGCATAAGGAACAGTTTCAATAGTGCATGAACCTGTACTATCAGTTGTACCAGTGAAAGTTTTACTATTGTCATCAATATTAGTTAATGTTACAGTTGCAGCATCTACAGGATTAGTACCATTACGTACATTAGCAGTTACAGTACTGTTACCAGTTACAGCAGTATCAGTAATTTCTGTTTGAGCATTAATTACTTGAGCATACATATCAGTAACAACTTCTTTTCCATTTAAGAGAGTAACTTTTCCAGTACCTAATGTAGTTAAATTCCAGGTTACTTCTATTTGGTCACTGTCTTTTGCATCATATTCAACCTTCATTGCACATTCTGGGAATATGATTTTCATACTTCTACTTGCATCTTCACAAATCTTAACATCTAATTCAAGCTTAGTTTTAAGTAATTGACAAGCTGATGGGCTTAAAATTTGTGTTTCACCATACTCTGCAGCACGGATTAAATCAACACTATTTTTATCCATTAATGAAACAAGGCTTAAACTAATTTCACGTTGTTGTGCACTAGCTTTTAATTGAGGTCTTCTACTACCAAATCCTATTGTACCATCTTGGTTAAGATTGTTTTTACCTTCAAAACTGAAACTATTCATAATAGCAGATGGTTTAGCATCATTCAATTTTAGATCCACATCATAGAACATAATAGGAATTGCACCACTGGTAACAATTTCTTCAAAATCCTTAGGATCAATATCTTCACTGGATTCATCCTTATATACCCAATCAGCACTATGAGTCATGAATTCATCACTGACTTCAATTTTTAATCCATCACATAACATACCTACAATTGTCTTCATAAAATAATCAAAAGTTGCGTATCCTGTGAAACTGGATAATTCTGTGTTTTCACCTCCCCAAAATTCGTGAGTGTTAAATCCATTTTGACCTGCTGTAAAAAAATAATTATCAAGAAATGCTGCAAGGTAATGTCCTATTCTTTCCAAATCTACATTTCCTTCAGTTGTACCTGTAGGTTTCATTACTCCCGGTCTAACTTGTTTAATCATTCTACTTCCACCAGTACTAGTGACTGGATCATCTCCAAGTTCAAACTTATTACTGGTTACCTCTTCATGCCAATCAGGAACAGTACCTGATTGCACACCATATGTGGCTTCTTTTTTCATTCCAAATACTCTTTCTGCCATATTCTTTATTCTCCTTTTCTATTCCTTTTAGTGACACACTAACCATGTGACTGGATATATAAAATTAAAAATTATACTTGTCGCTGGAATTTTCTTAGCTTTACCCTCAATTTGAATAAATCCAACAGGGTATAAAGTTTCAAATTCCACTTTTGTAAAAATACTATCTGGATCTGTTTCCAGGTCTTTGACTTTATTAAAATTTTTCATGATGGATTGTCCAACACGTGTTGCAAGATTTAATCCTTTATTTTCTGCTACTTCTAAATCTTCATCGTATTCTATACAAACAAATTCAAAAGTAGTGCTTAAATGCGTAACTCTACTAAGATTATTATATTGCTCATTCTTGTATAGAATTGTAGGATGTTGAACTATCCAAACTGCTGGAGTATCAATAGGAGTTTCATTTTGAACACTCCTAATAATTGTTTCAACATCCTTTAAAATCCCATCAGTAACATTTTCAGAGGTAATATACTTCTTAACAGTACGTGTTATAGTATCCACACCATCAACAATATTAAGATTCATAAATTCACCTCTTGAATAGCTCTAATACTAAATTCTTCAAGTCTATTTGTAGTTTGATTTATACTATCTTCAACAAAATGTTTTGGTTTAATTCCACGCACATGTTTTGCAAAAACAGTTTTACCAGAATAAGGTCCAGTATGAGGGGTAAAAACAAGAAACTTGCCCTTTTTAGGATAAATCATTGCATGATTAGGACCATACAAACCAGTCCCTTTATCGAGGTAATCTGCATATTTTGTACTGCTCATTATAGTAGTAGAATTAGTTGATTCCCCACGACTCACCATCCAACTACCTTGTAATCTTCCAGTATCAACAGGACTATTTATTTTTATATTACGAAGTAGCTCCTGAGTTGTGTATTCCATTATTTTATGAGATAACCTATTGATTTTATCCCCAAAATCTTTAAAATCTTCTTGTTTGAGTTCAACTGATATTTGAACCATTTTCATCATCACCTGTTATAACAAAAAAGTCAATACTATCACTTTTACTAGATTTATCCAGGACAAAAGGTTCAAGATCATTCTTCAAATCATTACTAAAAATATTACTACTTAACCAGCCAATACTCCAATCATTATATTTCACAATAGGAGTATCTTTTCTTGCCTCTGCAAGTGCAACCATATTAGCTATAAGTCTTAAACAAACATTACATACTGCAGCATAATTCACATTTTCTACAGAAAATGATGTATGACAGTAACTATTTATTAAGCCCTCTGCTTGTTGTATCCAATTAGTGATTATAGTGTTTAGTTTAGTGGTGTCATCTTTGTTTAATCCTCTAAAATTCTCTGGTTTAACACCAGTAAATTGTATTACATCTTCAGGAGTAGTGTAACTCATATATTACACCTCCTTTATTCATGGTTGTGCATCTTCAAGAGTTTTTACTCTAGCTTCTAATGCAGCAATGTAATCTGCAAGATAATCATGTTCTTTTTTTCTAGATTTTCGTGTAGTAACTGGGAGTTCTGCCCATTTTTTAATAGCCATCTAAACCACCAAGATTATTATGCTTTACTAGCATCAGGTAAAGTTTTAGCTACAGTTTCTGTCATGTTTGCAATACAAGTTGCATTGGTGTAATTGTATTGAACATCTGCACGGATTCTGAAGTAGTACTGTGTTTTTTCTTCTTTTACAATACGATCTGGTTCAACAGTGATGTTTTTCCAGATACCATATTCCATGTTTGCAGGGTCAGTGAGAATAGTGTAAACTTTATTATCAATTGAACGTGCATCAGTAGCATCCAATGTTTGGCATGGCATTAATGGGATGTTTTTGTATCTGATTGGTGCAAAACCAGTTTGGTTAGTATCCCCTAATACAGTTCCACGTGATTTAAGAAGATTTCTGTAAGCATCTTCAACTTCAAATGGTACATAGAATTTAAGTTTACTTCTATCACGGAATCGTGGAGGTATTTTAAGAATCATAGCATCAAACATACTTTCAACAGTATTAGCTTCTACATTAAAATCACTACTAGCAGCAGTACCATTAGTTATTGTATTAGTACATTTCTTAATCCAACCATCATTACTGTGTAAGAGATCATTAGTAGCGGCAGTAATTGTAGTATCCCCAAATAATGCCCAAAATTCAAGGTCTTCACCAATACGTTCTCCCATCATAGACAAAAGTGTTTGTTCAAATTGAGCTTGTTCCAAGTTATCTTCTTTTTCTTCATCAGTAATTTCGCATAAAGCTTTGAGTTTCTTTGCATCTAATTCATTTACACCAAATTCTACATCTGCTGCAGTTAAACTAGTTTTAGTGTTTCCATCTGCATCATACCCATTTTGTAATACTCTACCATTAATATTAGTACGATTTAATTCTTTTTTATAACTTTTCATTAAGTTAAAATTTGCATCTTTCAATATAGTATTAGGAAGTGTAGCCTCTCTAAGGAATGTTCCCATTTTTTCAGGATTAAGTAATGCTTTACCTGTTTCCATATCAGTTTTCATTCCTTTGAATACTGCTTGTTCCCTTTCATCAGTTAATTGGTTTAAAATTTGTTGATTTTCCATAAATAACATCTCCTTATTTTCTTAAATTTGGATCTGGTCTACCATCTGCATGTCTACCCATAGCTTCCATGATGGTACTGTTTGCACTTTTTTGTACTACTGGTGTTCCATCATCATGGTTTGGTAAACCTTTACTTGCAGCTTTTTTCTTTTTACCAGTTCCACATGCTTTTTCTGCATCTTGTTTCTTCTTTAAAAGTGCAGCTAATTGTTTCTGTTCTGCTGGTGTTAAACCAGAAGCAGCATTATTTTGATTTTGGTCTTGTGGTGGATTTTGATTATTCCCATCCATATTTTGGTTTTCCCCATTAGTAGGTGGAGTATTTTTCTTTTTAGGGTCTTTTTTAGGGAATGCTTTTTCTGCAGCTTTCATAATGTTTTCACTAATGGATTCATTCATTTCTGTTTTAAAAGCTTCAAAATCTTCCTTTTTAACATAATCTAATTCAACATCTTCTTTCTTTTTTGGTGTGAAACTTTCCTTTAAAGCTGCAAAAAATCCTTTTGCTGCTGCTTGAGTTTCCATTTCAATTTCTTCTGACATAGTATTATTCTCCTTTTGTTTAATTGAGCAAAATTTTGCTCCACGTTGGCAGGGTGCAACAACAAGACTAACTGTGAAACCAACAGGATTATCCAAGTCTTTGATAAGTGTTCTACTTTTCATACTTGCATTTTTAGTTACTGTTTTAATCTTTTCCGCTTCTGATTTATTCAGAGCAGTTACAGAAAAACCAGTAAACTTTCTGTTTTTGACTTCAGTTACAGTTACAGGATCTGTTATTTTGGCTGTAAGAATCCATGTGCCAGGTGGATATTCTCTTTCCTCACCATTGAGATTTTTTAGGGTCATTGGAGCTGTGCTTATTTTGGATTCTACAGGTTCACCTACCTTCTTAAAGTCCTTTAAGTAGGAATGGTTTTTATCGATAATTCCATAATTTTTAAAACTAGTTGCTATTTGTTGTACTTTTTCTGGGGTTAATGGTGTTTCACCATTTTTATAATCACAGTCTTTTTCACCAGGTACAAGAACTGGTGCTGTGATGGTGACTGTATTGTTACTCTTTTCTACTATTTGGATCAAATATTCTCATCCTCCTTTTAGAAAAATTCAGTTATTCGATAATATCGAATAAGTTGTTTGTAAAAAAATATTAATAAAAAATTAAACAATGTAAAATGTAAAAAAATAAAATAGTGGGTTTTTAGTAAGTAGTGTTCAAAAGTGTAAGAAAAAGAATGAACACTTCACTTTTCAAATGTAGCTAAATCAGTAAATTCAGGATGCTTTTGAATAAAATCATATAAAAGTCTAGCATCTCTTTCATGATCTGACTCTCCAGGTCTATCATAAACACCTAAACGCATATCCATGTAAAAATCTTTTTGATTCTTACGTAGCAATCTTTGACATAATTCTCTAAGATCATTGAATAACCATAAATCAATTAGGTCGGATGGGATAATAATATCATTAACCTTACAAATTGCAATACAATGTTTATTTAAAAACTTTTCATTTACTTTATACTTCATTTTATTACCTCTAATACAACATGTTTAGTTTTAGCATTATACTTTGTAATTTTTAGTTGTGTATTCCAAGTTAAATATTCCATTTCTTTCTTAAAATTATTAACATTATTTTCTGGTGAAAAGGTAGAAACATAAAATCCTTTTGTTCCAGCTGGGGCATGTATTTCAAATGTCCAATCAAATGTTCTCTGTGATGTTTCTGCAAAATATTTAGCCCCATCTTTTGTAACTGCTAAACTATTAAATCCAGGTAAGGATACAATATCTCCTACTTTTGGATTTGCTCCTAAGTGAGGATTTTCTTGCATTCTCCAAAATGTCATTGGAACTTTAGTTGAATTATTACAAAGGTTCTTAAGAATATTTGAATGATGGAATAAGTCACCTAATAAATCGTTATAGTGATCATCATCCATAGAATAATTTTTCTTATCAGACAAAAATTTTCTATATTTATCAGTATCACCTTTACAAGTTACCCAAAAATCCCTAAATGACCTGTAATCATTACCTGTCCAATATCTAACAGAGTCTTGTTCAATCCCAGAAATATCTCTAGGATTAACTGTAAATAAATCATCAAAGTCATAACCAGGAATATCACCAGTTTCAGTTGTACCTTTAATCTTTAAGAAATTAGTATCCTTAGTAATAGTTTGTATTTTCTTTGGTTTAACAACTTTGACTAAAGGTTTTAGCATATCCTCATTCAAATCAAGTTCATTTTTTAATTTGTCATATAAAGCAAGATATCTTTTATTTGCTTCATATGATAAACCTTTATTTTGAAGTCTAAGATTGTAAAAATAATCCCAGTTTCTTTTATCTAAAATATCATCTAATCTTTTCTGATCTGCATCTAATAATTCATTATGATTTAAAAACTTTTTAATTTTTAATTTATCATAATCAAGAGCATCCTCTTCAGATAATTTAAATTTATCAGAATAATTCTTTATATGCCCCCATAACTCTTTATCTTTCCAATCGTTATTAAGTTGAGAAACTGTTAATTGATTCAAATCTATTTTAGGTAATTTCCATTTTTCTTTGTATTTATTATAATAATTAACATAATATAATGAATCCTCTTCATCTAATCCATAATGCTTATACTCTTTAAACAACTTACTAAAATCTTTTTTATCTTTAAATTCTAAGTAAATCTCATTTTCTTCATTAGTTAAAGTTTTTTTATACCCCATTTTTTTAATTTGTAACTGTCTAAAGTATTGCTTTTCATCTAATGTAAGGTCAAAATTGTACATATCTGATTTTGTATAATAAAAGTAACTTTTTAATTCACGTTTCAACATCTTGAGTTCATCCATGTCCTCTTCAGTTGCCATATGGGCTAATCTTTTATTATATAATTCATTTAATCTGATTCTTTTCTGAATTTCTTCATATTGTCTTCTTTGAATGAAATTCTCCTCATTATTTGATACTAAGTTTTCAAGATAACTCTTATATTTCTGGTCAGAGTCACTAAGTGCAAATTTATCCCATCCTTTAGGTTTCACAGGATACTTCATATCAAGATCTGAAATTACAGTTTCATTTCCAAATTTCTGTTGTAGTGCATCTTCAACACTTTCAGGTCTTTCATATCCTGGAATATCTACAAGGTCATCTTCATGAAATGGGCTAAATAATGGTGCTGCTTTTCCAAGTGGTAAAATATATGGGACAATTGTACATCTGCACCATATCCAATCTTTGGGTTTTCCATGACTTCGATCTCCTGGAAACTGTAATCCATTACCAAAAAAATCCCCTACTCTGACAATTTCACCTTGTCTTTCAATATGATCAGGTCTTACTCTATTATCCTTAGCAGTCCACCATTGATGATATTCAGTATTTAAATTAACATTGCGTTGATAAGCTCTAAATGTACCTTCATTTTGTGCACTATTAATTTCTGTGACTGCTATTCTTTCTGCTCTACTAGTTGAAAGTGTATTATATTTTTCTTTTAATCTTTGTGCAGTTTGTCTATTACCTTCACCATCAAGGTAAGATTTTAGTAATGTATCATTCAATTCGCCATCGACACTTGCTAATGTTTTTTCACTAGCATGGAAAATTTCATGTTTTCTATTTATGATTGTTTGCTGCACTATTGGACTAGTTTTGAATAATGATTCAGTATTATCAATTATACTAATAGCTTTAGTTGCTACTTTTTTATCAGATATTGATTCTATGATTAATTCCGCATTTTGAGCACCAATTTCTGCTGCTTTTAAATTATAATAATAAATTAAATTATTATAAAGAATCATATGTGAATTAATAATTGGAGAAATTAACAAGGATAATGAGGTGTAATTCAATTTGGGATCATATTTTTCTTTTATATTTGCATCAATTTTTTTACACATTCTACGAAAGAATTCACTTAAAGCATTTTTCATCTCAAGTTCAAGAAGAGAACGCTTCCTGTATTGTTCGTCTAAGGCTTCTAGTGTCTTCTTTGATTGCTTTGTTTTTAGTGCCATCAGTGTTAGGTAATCCCTCTTCACCTTCTGTTGTGGTGTTGTCATATAATTCTGCCTCATCCATTAAACTATTCTGTAAATTTTCTAGTACTGCAGCACCAGTAGTTCCACCAGTGAAAACACTTTCTAATGGTTTACCATTTAAGAAGTAACTGTCCATGTAATCATTATCTTCTGGTACTTTTAATCCAAATTTATCACCAAAATTATTAATCAGATCTCTTGGAGTCATTGCTCCCATGTTGAATAATTCTTTTGCAAGTGTAATATCCGTTGCATAATCTTTCTTATCTAATTCAGGTAAACTGAATACCCAGTCTGTGCATTCAAATTCATTCTTAAGTAACAAGTTAATGTCATTTTCATTTGTTCGGATTATTGGGCGTATTTTCTTATCATTGTAAATGTTGTTTGATCCTTGAATGTTACTTCCACCAAGATTTCCTGTTTCATTTACTGCTACTCTGTATACTGGTACACCATGAGCAGCTAAAACTTCATCACGATTGTCTTTTCGGTATAATCTGAAACTGGCTTCTTTAGTATCAACTGAAAGAGGTTCTAGTTTTACTTCAACATTACCCTCTTCACCTTCACTTGGTACTAGAATTGTTACTGCACTGTGAGGATTTTTAATAACCTGTTTTAATTGTTGTGAAATTTTATACTTTAAGGTCTTGGTTACATCATAATCTGCACTACTTGGATCTACATCATAATCTGCAAAATCCCCAGTAACAATAACTGAAAATGCTGGCATCCCATAATTCTTAAAAAAGTTACTATTGTATTCTGCACGGTGAACATCACCACTAATAGCACGAAGTGCACTTATTATTGGAGGATTCCCATAATATTCTGTCTTAGGTGTGTATTCCTGTACCCATAATAATTCATTTGCACGTTCATCTGGTGCTAAACTATTATATGGTGCTTTTTCACCTGTTTCTGCATTAACATCAAACTGTGTACCATCTGTTTCTTTGTTTTTACCATAAATAACAAACCAAACTTCTTTTGTACCTATTTTCTGTTTAACACGATACCCATCCTTAGCCCTACGAAGAGTATAGGAGGGTATGTGACTTAATGTTTGAGGTGGAGAATCACTTTTTCCTTCACGAACAATTTCAATAACACCATATCCTGTAGCACGACAATCATAAGTTCTCTTATAAAATAGGTTGTTTATATCTGGAATATTATTCAAGAATGTCATTACATCTGTTGGAGGTTCAACATTTTCATCAACCACATTATCTTTTGATGGATTAAGTGTCCAACTATTACCACTTGCATCTGTTGCAACTGCATCACAACATGCAGCATGAAACGTATTCAAATCAAGTAAATCACATAATTTATGTGGATCATACAATGGTTGCAGGAGTATATCATAACTCCAACCATCTGTATGTATTTGTTTACTTCCTACACTATCCATTTCTACACTTTTTATTGCATAGCTTTCCAGAATGGAATTTTCAACAAGATTATAATTGTTTTCATCATCAACTGTAACAATGAATGAATCTGATTGTTTCTTTTTTGTCATACTTTTATACCTCTTTTTGGTCTTAACCAGTATCGTGCACTACCTGTTGCAGTATCTACGATATTATCCTCTCCTCCTTCTTGACCATCAAAATTTATTAATTCATTCACTACTTTATCAAAGATTTTATCACTTATTCTTATTTTATCATTTTCTGCCATAGCAGCTAAATCAAATGCTCTTGTTACTTTATCACTTTGCACTTTATCTGCACGAATCAAGTATCCTTTATTGTTTCTTCTTAATTGTTTTATTAAGATTTTACTTCCTGCTCCTGGTTCTTGTTCTATACGAACATGAGTTTTCTTGGAATCATTTATTAATGTGGAGTGGAATTGTTGTAGTACTTTACTTGCACTGAACTTTCCATGCACCAGATCTATGAAGTATACATATTCATTGTCATAAGCACTTAGGATACCTGCAGTTGCATCTCCTTCTTCACCACTTGCACCTAAATCCCAATACCTCAAATGTGGTAATTCTTCAGTTAAATCCAGAATCTTTTTATGAGAGATTTTACTCTTATTAAACCATTTTCTTTTAAAAATATCTCCTTCAGGGTCTTGTGGGTCACCTTGATAAACACTTTGGAATCTAAAGCTTCCCATATCTGCTTTGATTTTTTGTAAATCTGGTAAACTTTTTTGCTCTTCCCATAAAGGTTGTCCTGGTAATCTTCCAAGTGGATCATTTTCTTCACTTATTGCTGGTAGGTTTAGTATTACCCATGTTCCATATGGTATAGTTCCACCATTTCGGAGAATGTCTATTGCTTTGAAGAAATCCATTTGAGTTTCGGTTTCTAGTATTTGTCCTGCTAAATCATTTTTATTTAATCTTTGCCAAATACCCACTACTGCAGGATTTACTCCTTTATCCATATCTGCATCTAATCTGGTTTTTGCTTCTGTAAACCACCAGTCATTGAGTTCTTGTTGGTGTGTTTTACTTCTTGCTTTTTTGAAACCTTTTGTTGGATCATCAATTAGGAATAGGTTTGCACCTTCACCTAGTATTGCTCCACCTACACCTGCAGTGTATAATCCACCACGATGCCCTTTAATATCCCATGAACCTGCAGCTTTACTGTCTTCTGCTAGTTCTATAGGTTCTGGGAATAGGTCTTCACCTACTTTTTTGATTAGGTTTCTGCATCTTCTACCCCATTTTAGGGCAAATGTTGCTGTGTGTGCTGCTAGTATTACATGTTTATCTGGGAAGTTTCCAAGATACCAGGTCAAAAAATAGTATGATATTAGTTCTGATTTTCCATGTCTTGGTGGACAAAAAATCATCAACCGTGATAATCTACCTTGTACAACATAGAGTAGTAATTCAATTATTAGTACTAAATGTGGGAATGGTTTCCATGCACCTTGACTTGCTTTCATAGCAAAAATGCCTGGACTATCAGGAATTTTATTTACTTGACTTTGCACTTCTTTTCTGCTTTTGCTCATTTGCAACATCCTGTAATAATTCAGTGCTAAGTTTAGCATATTTAGGATTCATAATGATCTCTTGACTAACTTCACTATGTGACTTAGTATCTACTTCTGCCCCTATATCTGCTTCAACTTTACTATCCTTAATTTCAGTACTTTTACCATACAATAGTCTTATGGTTTTTGTTGTTTTTTCAAAACTATCTGCAATACTTTTTACTGCATGAGCTTTACTTGTAGGTCTACTTTCATCATCATAGGATAAATCTTCAAGACTATTTTCAGTAGCCCTCATAATCTTATTACCAATACCAATTAACTTTTCCTTAGTTTCATTATACGCTTCATCATTTGCTTGACTTTCAAGTTGGTCTTGATAATTATCCCATGCCCTACACCTTTTCTTCCAATGCCACCTAGAACTTTGATTAGTAAGGTTACCTAATGTAGGTGTAGGTATAATATTTTCAGAATCATTGCAATTTATATCATTTTGTATCTTTTTAATAGTTTTTTCAAAAGTCCTCTTAGCACCCAGATTACGATATTCTTTAAACCACGCATAGGATTTACTGCTTTCACCTTTTTGTCTTTCCCATGCCACCATAAAAAATTACCTCTTACATTGGGGGGAATCAGTTTGATTAATTCAGTTACAAGGAATACAAATATAGCACCAAAAAGCATTATAGTTATACTAATTACCCATTTCAATGTGTCAAATGTTGCTTGAGTCTTAGCATTCAATGCACATAACTGTTGTAAAGTTTCATTCAATTTTTGTAAAGTATCTTCAAGATCCTGTTCCCTACTTTCCACATTCTTATTTTTTTCTTCTAATAATGTAATCCGTTTTTCTTGATAACAATGCGTATTCTGTGTTGTATTCTTATTTATATTTCTACGCTGTGTCATCATTATCACCAATATTAGTAGTTTCTAATTTATCTTTTGCTAAAAATCCAGCTAATGCACCGATAACGGTTGTAGCTATATATTCATTATTGTAAATAAGTGAAACAATACTAATAATAATTAAACCTATAATAAGTATAGTATTATTATTTAATTGAAAAGTCATTAAATCACCACCTTTAAAATTTATAAATTAAAAAAAAGTTTAAAAAAAATATGAGTTGTAAACTAAAAGTTTACAACTGAAAATAATAAAAAAAATAATAATTGCCAGGTGGAGGATTCAAACCTCCATTATATCATAACATTAATACTTTAAATTAACCTTTTTTTAATGGGAAATCATTTTTTGGTTACTGGAATTTCCTATTAAAAAAAATAATAATTTTTATCAAACTTTATAAAAAAATTCAACAACTAAATACAAGACCTGGCATATTCTATTTTCCAAAAAGGTTTAATATAAAAAATGTTATATTATAAACCTTTTTAGTTAAAATTAAACGAATTTTTGGTTTTGTAAATCCGAACATTTTCACGGTAGGATAAGGTTTTAAACCTTAATGAAAGTAAATTATACTTTCCCCACCACATGAAAAGATTAAATGGTAAGATTTTTTATAAAAAAAATAAAAACATATCAGACTCCACA
>ENA-UOOM01001497-UOOM01001497.1-fermentation-metagenome-genome-assembly--contig:-NODE-1497-length-22224-cov-7.299968_pt1 | contig 22224 bp, 18 predicted proteins | sample MGYA00245781_ERZ724031 | MGnify/ENA primary metagenome ERZ724031 (study PRJEB28704, sample SAMN03018317) | fermentation metagenome | biome: anthropogenic terrestrial biome; feature: soil; material... | reverse complement strand
CACAAGGAGAGGCAGAAAGCATCTCCACTAATAACAAATGGGCAGTTAAAAAGAGATTTCAAGATGGAACATTTAAGCTTAGTGATCCTGCTTATGGATATACCAAGGATGAAGATGGAAATCTCATAATAAAAGAAGATGAAGCAAAGATTGTTCGTAGGATTTTTCATGAATATCTAAATGGCAAAGGCTCATATGTAATAGCAAGGTATTTAAATGACGATAATGTCCCAACGATACGTTCAGCAGAAGAATGGCAGGACAGTGTAGTAAAAGCAATCTTACAAAATCCTATCTATGAGGGAGACTTATTATTACAAAAGACATATACAACTGAGGTGCTTCCCTTTGAAAGAAAAACAAATAAAGGAGAGTTGCCTCAGTATTTTATTGAAAACAATCACGAACCCATTATTACAAGAGAAGAAGGGCAGATGGTCCGAGAGATTTATGAATATCGAAGAAATCAAATGGGAATAGATGATAGTGGAAAATACCAAAACAGATATGAATTTAGTAGCAAAATCACCTGCAAGGAATGTGGTAGCACCTTTAGGAGACAAAAGATTTATATCGGTAAACCATATGAGAAAATCCAGTGGTGCTGTATTCAGCATATAAGGGATATAAGTAAATGCAGTATGAAAGCGGTAAGGGAGGATATTATAAAAGAAACCTTCCTAACCATGTGGAATAAGCTGGTAAGCAATCATACAGATATTCTATATCCACTACTTGAATCCTTGAAGAATTTAAGAACAGATCATGAGCAGGAAGAAGAAATTAAAAAACTAAATAATAGAATTATGGAATTAACAGAGCAGAGTCATATCCTTAGTAGAGTCGTATCGAAAGGGTATATTGACTCTGCTATTTTTATAGAAAGACAAAATGCTCTGACTGTAGAAATTGAAGCCGTTAAGAAAATGAGGAATCAATGCCTTGATGATAACGGTTATGAAAAAGAAATCGTAGGAACAGTAAGACTGCTAGAAATCATAAGGTATAATCCAGAGATTATAGAAGAGTATGACGAAAACCTATTTCTCAATACGGTGGAAAATATCATTATAGGAGAAAATCACGAGATTACATTTAAGCTAATTAATAATCTGGAACTGACAGAGCATTATGGAAAGTGAGGTGAGGTAGATGATGCAAAGACATATGCCACATGGCTATAAGATAGTAGATGGAAAAGTAATATTTGATGATGAAAAAGTAGCTGTGATTAAAAAGATATTTGAGGATTACCATAAAGGATCATCCCTACATGCCATAGCAAAAGAACTTACAAATGCAGGATTTTTAAATGCTAATAACAAACCGAATTGGAATCATGGCTCCGTAGGAAAGATACTTCAAAATATTAAGTACGTAGGGGATGACTTTTATCCTCAGATGATAGATAAGAAAACCTTTGAATCTGCACAGAAAAGAAGAAAGAAAAAAGAGCAAGAACTAGGAAGAAACCTGCAACCCAATAGTATGAAAAATCAAAGTTTATATAGCAATAAATTAGTGTGTGGAGAATGTGGTGATGTTTACCGCAAATACATAGAACATGCTGGCAGACCATCTGAGAAGAGCAACTGGAAGTGTAAGAGGTACATCTACCAAAATAAAGTACACTGCAGAAACTTATTTTTAACTGAAAAAGATATAGAAACTGCCTTTATATCAGCAACAAATAAAATCTTATCAAAAAAGTGGATGCTAGATAAAGGTAAGAAAAAAGAACATCCAAGGATCACCTTAGAAATTAGAAAGTTGGAAGAACGAATAAAAGAGCTAGAGGAAGAAGAACATTTCTCGTCTAAGGAACTATCAGAGTTAATCTTTAAAAGGGCAAAGGCTTATTATGGCATCGCTAAAATAGATGATTATGATTACAACACTGAGAAAATAAAACAATTACTGGCTGAGAAAGAACAGCTAACAGAGTTTGATGAAGATATATTTATAAACATAATAAAGCAGATAGTAATTTATAAAGATGGAAGAATCCTAGTAGAATTTATCAATGGCATAACTATGGAGGAAGATCATGAGAAAATAAGAAAGGATGAATAACAATGGCAGTAGCAGTAGCAAAAAAGAATGTAGCATTTATACCGGCACAAACCATATATGACAGGAATGTAAGGGTAGAGCTAAAAACCCTAAGAGTAGCAGCTTACTGTAGAGTTAGTACCACCTTAGAACAACAGGAGGGCAGCTACGAGGCTCAAATATCCTACTACACAGACAAGATAAAAAGTAATCCTAATTGGAAGAGTGCAGGGATTTATGCAGATGATGGAAAGTCAGCCACTAATACAAAAAAGCGTGATGATTTTAATGCTATGATTGATGACTGTATGGCTGGGAAAATAGACATGGTCATAACAAAATCAGTCAGTAGGTTTGCAAGAAATACAGTAGATTCCCTTCAGACCATAAGGAAACTCAAAGAGAAGAATATCGCCATATTTTTTGAAAAGGAGGGTGTAAATACCCTAGAAAGTACAGGAGAATTACTGATTACTATCTTAAGCAGTCAAGCACAGGAAGAAAGCAGAAACCTAAGTGAAAATACAAAATGGGGAATTGTAAGAAAATATGAAAATGGAATCATCACGGTTAATCATAAGAAATTTATGGGATATACCAAAGATAAAAAAACTGGCGAACTGGTTATAGTACCTGAACAAGCAGATATAGTGAGACGAATTTTTAGAATGTATTTAGAAGGAAGTAGTATAGGAGAGATTATAAAAGCTCTAGAGGCAGATAAAATCAAAACAGTCACAGGAAAGGAAACATGGCATCCTGGTGTAATAGAAAAAATGTTAGTCAATGAAAAGTATATGGGGGATGCCTTAATGCAGAAGACCTATACCGTAGACTTCCTAACAAAGAAACGAGTAAAGAATAACGGAATTGTGCCACAGTACTATATAGAAGATAACCATGAGGCCATTATACCAAAGGAATTATTTTATAAAGTACAGGAAGAAAAGGCTAGGAGAGCCAGCCTGAATAAGGCCGCAGTTACAAGAAAGGCAAATAAGCTAAAAAAGGAAAAAAGTAAATTCAGCTCCAAATACGCACTAACTGAAATCTTAGTATGTGACGAATGTGGACATCCATACCGCAGACAGACATGGTCAAAGTATGGACAAAAAAGTGCAGTATGGAGATGTGAGAACAGGCTAAAGAATGGAACAAAGGCATCTTGCAAGCACTCACCTACCTTAAAAGAAGAACCGCTACATAATGCCATTATGACAGCCATCAATAATGTGGTAGAAAACAATGGAGATTTTATAGGAGCCTTCAGAGAAAATGTCATCAGAGTTATCGGAGGATACTCAACGAAAGATATCCCTACAGAATATGATGAGCAGATCGAATTCCTGCAAAAGGAGATGCTAACCTTAATCGAAGAAAACGCAAAACAAGGAGCTGTAGCAGAAGATTTTGATAATGAGTACAAAAGGATATCAGAGCAGATAAACGAGCTAAAACAGGCAAAGTTAAAGCTTGTAAGGGAGAAGAAACAGGCTGAGAACTATAAAGAGAAACTAACTGAAATGGACAGCACCCTAAAGACTGTAAGACCACAAGTAAGAGAGTTTGATGAAGACTTAGTCAGAAGATTAATAAAGACCATTAAGGTGAATAAGGGAGAGAGATTGGAGATACAATTTGAATCAGGCATAGTGATGGAGCAGATGGTAGATTATTATGATTAGAAATGGTAGGGGCAGTAACCAACTAGGATAGATAAAGGGGTTACTGCTCTTAGTAAAAGGAGAATCTGTTAAGACTAAAACCCTTAGAAATCTGAGGGTTTTATTGTTGGTAGATTGGCATTTAAATAGACATGTAAACATGATAGCTACAGTAGTAGCAGCTTATATGAAAGGGGTACACAAAAATGAATAGAGAAGAATTGTATGAAATGATGGATGAGAAACTCGGATATGCCTATGTTTATGAAAAAGGAAATGGTGGGAAGCATACGGACTATATGTTTAATATGACTCCAGAAAACATCGCAAATTTTATTGGCAAGCATGCTTATACTGCTGATAAAGTAATATTGACTGATATGTGTGATAGATTGATTGTGGAATCCATCTATGGTGGATTTATTATGAATTGTCCAAACCAAGAGTTATGTAAAAAGATTATTCCCCACCTTATACCAATTCAGCAGGGTGAAATAGAACCAAAAGATTTTCCAGTAGCTACAAGAGATGAAATGGAAAAATTATGAAATGAGGAAGAAATGTCCGTAATGGAAGCGGAAATTTCGATGTTGTAAATCAAAACATGTCAATATTTAGAATATTATACACAATTAGCTTGTAAAAAGGTTCTCATAGAGATACAATTATTACAATAATGTTGTTTTAATAATTATTATAATTCCCTATAAAGAAAATTATTTAAAGAGAGATAGCACATATCTGGGTTCATTAAAGTGGTATTAGATAATATAATTCATTAGTATTTAGAGTCCGATTAGATGTTTGGTACAGTAATAATAGATGCTTATAGTAAAAAAAGAAGAAAGGTAGTCCACCAATACTCATGATGTTTTGGTTGACACAAAAAGATGGTGGGAATTGCTATTGTTAAAAGGTCTATTACCCTTAGTAAGTAAATGGTAAAATAGAGAGCTGCATTAATTATAAATACTACAAAGTTAAATCGATAGTGTAAAGTAGTCTATGAAAAGATAGAGTCAAAGAAATTAGGCTCAAATGAACCTAGAAAATTGCAAAATATATTTAAACTTGGAGCGCCGTCACCCTTGACAGCATGCCAAAACAATGCTGCGTAATATTTACCGACGGCGAAGAAACTCAAGAACAGATAATCTTTCGAGTCGTCTTTACAGCATTGTAGCATTGTATTTGTCCTGCCATCAAGGGCAAGCCCTAAAGGGTGACTGGATTACCTCTGGCTCTGAAATCTAAGAACAGATAGAAGTTAAGATGCAGGATTTTCTTGCATATTAAGAATAACCTGTTGTCCTAGATAGATAAGAAGTTGCCATTTGGCCGGCATGTTGCCAGCATTCTTAAGCATTTCGACTTCATTTAAAGGACGTTTCCATTTATGAAGTTCATGAGGACGCAGGAAGTTATAGTAAGCAACCCAAAGGTTTACACCATAATAAGCACCATCATCAGTACCATAACCACAGGTAACACGATAAGAGGCTTTAAAAGTGCGGTTAAGACGTTCAATCTTTTGTTTAAAGGGGCGATACTCCTTGGATACAGTATCATCGTTAGTCAGACCAATAACTTGGGTAACATCAAAGTCCCAATCCTTCTCAATCTTAAATTGTTGAGCAGCCAAAGGATAAGCACTGTAACCATCAGATATAAATTTTAAAGCTTTACCAGGGAATTCTTTAAATTTATCAAAAGCCATTCTCATGGTAAGTATACAAGGGCCGACATCACGACTATTAGAGACTTGATAACCAAGAATAGAGCGGGAAACAGTGTCCATGATGAGCCAAACATAACCTTTGAGCCCCTTAATCTTGATATAGGTTTCATCAGCAGCTAGGTTATTTGAAGGATTGTAATCAAAGGAATCCACAAAGGGTTTGATAATAACTGAGGCAGTTCTAGCATAGTTGGCAACCATAGTGTGTGAAATATTGATATTATGAATTTCACGCATAGCTTCAGCAGTTTTGCGAAGGGAAAGACCAAGATTAACATGATAAGTTAAACAAAGCCCCATAATATGAGCATTGTTCTTTCTGTATTTAAAGCTTGTAGCCCAAGAAGGCAGCTCATTTAAGTCCATAGAAAAGAAATCTAACGTAAATTCACGATAGATGTAATGGAGCTTGTATTTATACTTCTCACTAGGATTTAAATCCTTAGGAAGTAGCTTTAAATTGCTCTTGTAGTAAGAACAATTCTTATTGACACATTTATGCACAATAAAGTGTTTACGGTCTTTTTTAGCAACTAAAGCATGTCCACAATAAGGGCAAATAAGAACTAAAGGAGAAGTAGCTTGTTCACCTGTAATAAAAGTTTGACCACAGACTTTGCATTGGTATTGGCCTTTACCACCATTGTTATCATAAATGTATTGATGGGGAGCACCACATAAAGGGCATACAGTCTCTTCAGGAATAGATTTGCCATTACGACGCTGAACTGGCTTTAAAGGCTTATCATATTTCCAAAGATAGTATTCGAGTAGAAAAAAATAATCCTGTTTAAAGAACTTTTTAATTATTGGCAGTTTATCTATTTTAAATTTTTGATAAGAAGGACTTTTAGAATCATCAAAAGCCCATTGTTTAAGAGGAATATATTTTGCAATAAATAAAGTTAATTCATAAATTTGATTAAGTAAGTATTGATTATATACAAGTAAATAAGATATAATTTGAGACATAACAATGACCAACCTTTCTATTAAATTTTGTTGTGTGATAACTCAAATTATAACAGAAAATGGGGGGTCATTGTTTTTGTTTTATAAAAAACTATGTAACCCTTGATAATATAAAGGTTTTAATAAGAAAAGAGGGGTGTCTTATTGACACTACCGTTAAATCAATGGAGAGTGTAAAATGATACCTTTAAATATAGTTAATTATGAAAATATGAAACTAGATTTGGAAATATCAAAATATGTAAATAAAAATATAGAAGGTGTGATTCGGGTATTACTAGACTATATTGAAAGTGATCCTGAGTTTGGAATAGATTTTTTCTTTCCTAGAGATTATCTTGAGAGAAAACCTGAAGAATGTAAAAAGAATCTTTATGAGTTATATGAGTCTATCAAATCTCCAACATTACGCGACTATATTAAACCTAAATATGAATATGCTTTATATGCAATTTTACAATGGTGGCAAGATGTTGTGGATTCGGAAGAAGACCTTTTGATATATCAAATTGATGAATTACTGATTGAAGAAATAAAAAAATGTTATCCAGAAGATGAAGGGACATATATTGTAGAGACCATAACTACTTTTAAAGAGTACGAATATATTTGTTTAGAAGATTTTGATTTTTTGCCAACTCAATTAAATGAGCTGGTTACAATATATTTAAGAAATCCACAGTTAGTGAAGCAATTTGCTCAGTATGATGATTTAGATGACTATGTTGACTTGATGGAGTGCGATTTGAGGGAGAGATATCTAGTTGTGAGATCGCAGGTTCATTTTAAAAGTAAAATTAATATTGAAGAGGATATTTTAGCCGAATTAATTAATGTTATTAAGACAATCCAGAAAAGAGTAGTTCATTATGTAAACAAAAGCGAAATAGAGATTACGGCAGATATACATGATCAGCTACGGCGTGTATTACTGTTAAAACATGATATACATATATCAAGAGAGTTTACTATGGGTAGAGCTTTAAAATCAATAGGTGAAACTGATTTATATTTATATAAAGAAGATAATACAGGGATAATAGATTATACAATTCTTGAAAATAAAATTATCGATAAATTTCAAGATCAGTATTATCAGCTAATTGGATACCTGAATCATTTCTTTGAGTTTGGAATTACTCTATCTATAAATCGAGATAAATCGCTACAAGAAGGGTATAAATTTATTATTGAAAAATTAAATGACTTTAAAGGACAAAAATTTGAACCTATTAAAATAGGTAAAATTGATATTGAGAAAAATTATATTCTATTTAGTGAACATGTAGTTCCAGAGAATGGTAATAGAATGAGAATATATCATATGATATTGCAACTTAATGATAAAGAGCGAAAGTTTGCTGCATTAAAAGCAAGAAAGTAAAGACGGATAGTATTAGATTCTTCACTGTTATTTATAATTGAAGCTTACAAAGGTAAGAAATACTCAGTTTCTAATAGTATTGAGGTTTTATTGGGATATGCTCTGTATAGGTTCTATGAAATGTTGAAATATTATCTGCAAGCAGATTCAAACATTTGCATAAACATATTCAAAAAATGTTTGAATATGTTACTTGGTGGGTGTTACTATATGGAATAAGTATGGTTCTGGAGAAAATGGCAGAAAGCTTAAAAGAGCTTGGCGGAGCATTAATAATTAAAGCCTTTATAGAAGATAATGCAATGTCGTATTAAAAGTGGACAAAGTGAGATATTGATGATGGTATAAAGAAAAGTATGAATTACAGAAACTCTCTTTTGTGATTTAATAAAATCAAAAGGGAACATTAGATGTTATCTATTTCACACACACAACTGTTAGGGTATGTTAGGCAATGGATTGATGTTATGGAGGAAAAGGATATGATAGTTGACTTTAGTTCTTACAATGAATTCATAGAGGAGTATCGAACATATCATTTCGACAGTTGCAAAGTATGTTCAGGAATATGTGAACTTGTAGAAACGGAAGTAAGATGTATTATTGAAGGAATAACACTGCATTTTCCATCAATGCTAGTATTAAGATGTTTAAAGTGTAAAAAAGAGTATTTACCGGAGCATACAAAACAGATGATTGATGGAGCATACAAAACAGCTGTTAAGGAGAATCAAATATCTGGTATTTTTACGTCAAAGGGTTATAAGAAAAAGTTTGAATATTGCATTACGCAAGATTACATATACGACCATCGTGATTATTATAATATACCTGGACTTTGTTATGACGAAGAACATTCGGTTGAAGGGTTTCTTACACCTGTTTATTTTGAAAAGGATGCACTTGTTTATTTTCTTGCAGTACCTGATTATGAGGTTGAAATATTCTCTGAATCATACGGATATATTGCAAAGAAGGATGTATCAGGTGTATATGCTTACGAGTGGAACATCCCATTTGGCTTTAATAATAATGGAAAATTGGTTATGTGGCTTGGTGATATTGATGACATGGATGACAGAACAAAAACTATTTTTAAAGGATTTAACATTGATTCTGATCACTTATTGATTGATTCAGAATTCTATCAGGCTCAGATGAATTGTATTTTTAGCGAACCAATCATTGAAAAACAAATACTTCTTAATAAAGATGGGTTTATTAAAAATATAAATAAAAAGTATTCTATTGATTTATCGCACTTGTCGGAGGAATGTTCTATTCACGAAAAAAAAATACAAAGACCAGTTGTTTATACTGATCAAACAGTTTCAGAAGTGATAAATGCATATGACAAGATTCTAGTTGAAGGCTTTGATGTTACTCAAATGCGGTTATTATATGAGGAGTTGAATTCTGAGCTGGAACGTAACAGTAGTTATAAGTCGTGGCAATCAATAAAACTGATTGAAGCAATATTATGCAAATTGGGAGTAACTGCTCCGAATATGGATATTGCTAAGCTGATGTCGCCTTTATACATTTTACATGATTATCGAATCTTTTTTGACCATTTGCTTTCGACAAATAAGATAGATGAAACTAAACAACATATACTTGATACGCTCGGAGTTGCTGATTTTAGTAATCAAGAAGGAATTTTCAATGAAGAGATAAGAAGATTAAATACTTTATTTCAATATTTAGCTATTCTTTCAAAATAATTTGAAAAAAGTACTTGACGGGGACAAAGTCCCTACTTGTTAGAATGAGTCTTGAAAGGAGGTCGAAGTATATGAGACCAAAAGAAATTCAAGAAAAACTCGGCATCGATGCTGACAGTATTAAACTGTTCAAACGTGAAGGTATTTTCTTTCCAGAGAATCCTCCATCAGGGAACAGAGGAACGAACTACACAGAGACAGATTTGGAAAATCTTAGACTTATTGTTGTGTTAAGAAAATCTGGATTAACATGTAGTGACATAAGAAAGCTCCAAGATGGTGAATGCTCTTTAGAAGAAGCAATAGTAGCGCGCAGAGAAAATATCGAGGCTGAAATTGCCAGAAAGCATAATTCTTTAGAGTTACTTTCGGATTTACTTGCCAATAAAGCAGAGTTTGAAACATTTGAAACAGACCGCTACTGGAACATTATCACTAATAAAGAAGCAGCTGGGGAACAATTCATCGATATCGAGGATATGTATGGTTATCATCCAGTGTCCTTTATTCGAAGTATTAAATGTCCGTATTGTCATGAAGAGTATGAAGTTGATTTGGAAGATTACATTTATGACCAATGCAGCGATGAAAAGGAAAATGGTATGGGGCCAGATATAGTTTATAGCTTTAGTTCAGAAGATGGATATGAATGCTTTGATTGTGGAAAAGTGATTCGTATTGAAGGTTGGATTAGAGAATATCCTATGGGTGCATATGATTCAGAAGATATTAGCGTTGATTAAATGGAGGTAACTATGACAAACGAAGAAAAAAACTTATTAAAAAGACTTGCATCTGGAGCTTTAGATGGCTTTGTAGGTGATGATTTAACTACCTCAGGAGGTTCAACAGTTTGGAAGGCCATCAAAAATGGTGTGCCAGCGATGCTCAAACAAGGCCCCGGCAGTAAGTTCTTTAATGGCAAAGAGAATGAACGTATCGAAGGTGTATTACATACTTTGCAGGAATGGGCGACAGATGAGCAAAAGTTAGAGTTTCTCAGAAAGTTCGGCTGGCTTATGAGGGACGAAGCGGTAAAGGTCTATAGCGCAAAATTTAAACCAAAATGAATATAAAAAATTGTTAATAGTCTTTAAGTTAGATCTATAATACTTTAAAATGTAAAGAACAAAACCGTTCAATCAGATGATTGAGGACTGCATGGATGGGAAGATTGATATGATAATTACCAAGTCTATATCAAGGTTTGCAAGAAACACCCTGGATTGCCTGAATTATGTAAGACAACTAAAGAATCTTGGGATAGGAACATACTTCGAGAAGGAGAATATTGATACATTGGACAGCAAATGAGAGGTTCTTCTACCAATCCTCAGTTCTCTTGCACAGGATGAAAGCCGCTCGATTTCTGAAAACTCTACATGGGGTATAAGAAGAAGGTTTGAACAAGGGAAGGTAACAGTAAACCATAAAAAGTTTCTTGGTTATGACAAAAAAGACGATGATGGAATTCTTATTATTAATGAAAAGCAGGCAAAGATTGTACGAAGAATTTATTATGACTTTCTGAACGGAATGGGTCCCAACAGGATAGCGAAGGAGCTTGAGGAGGAAGGGGTCAAGACCTGGAACGGCAAGTCAAAATGGTATGAGAGCACAATAAGGAAGATACTTTCAAATGAGAAGTACAAAGGTGATGCATTACTGCAGTAGACGTACACCGTCGACTTTCTTACAAAGAAAAGGGTAGAGAACAACGGAGAGATTCCCCAGTATTATGTTGAGGAAAGCCATCCTGCAATTATAGACAAGGACACATGGGAGGCAGTCCAGCTTGAGATGGAGAGGAGGAGACTATTCTGTGAGGAGCATAACATAAAAAAGTTATACTATTCAACAACAGACAACCCGCTCTCAGGAAGAATCATTTGCGGGGAATGTGGACGTGCATATGGCTGAAAGGTTTGGAACTCGACAGATGACGACTTAAGAAGGATTGTTTGGCGATGCAATGGAAAATATCCAGAAAAGGGGAAAGTAGGATGCGACAACAGGCATGTAGATGACGAGGTGTTTTACAAGGCATTTATTGAGGCTTACAATGTGGTGGTTGAAAACAAAGAGTATTTCATGGCAAAGTGGAAAGAGCAGCTTGAAAGTGAGGACGTATTAATAAGGATAACAGCTAAGAATTTTATTGGTTTTTTTAAAGAAGCAGAAACAATTAATGAATTTAATGTAGAATTCTTCTTCAACTTAGTGGAAAAGATAACAGTTTGGAATGTTGAAATTTTGATGATTAGTTTTTTGGATGGATCAGAGATAAAAAGTATAACTGAGAAATATAACCAATCTAAATAACTATTAAGTTACATAGGTTTTGTTTATATTACCGCTATTTCCTGCATTCTTGTATAATTAGTTGTGCTGTTGTTTCATCAGTTAAAAGACAAATTAAAAAAATTTAAAAATTATGTTTGACAATCAAAAATTATTGACTTATAATGTGTAATAATTAAATAAATGGCAAATTTATTGACTGAAAGTAGTAGGTATATGAAAATGTAACAGCGAGTCGGGGACAGTGGAAGCCTGATACATGGCAATATATTGAATGGATTCACGAAGAGCAAGGCGAAATCTTATTAAGAAGGTAGCTGTAGCCGTAGGTTCTACGTTACAAGAACAGGATATCGAAATCTATATTTTTGTATCTGTAGAGATGGATAAATTTATTTTATCTAAATTAGGTGGCACCGCGTATAACCTCGCCCTATTTGTTAATAGGACGAGGTTTTTTGTATGCAAATTTGGTGAACGAGACTGCGTATAAGTTAAAGATTATTTGTCTATAAAGGAGACCTATTATGTATGATTTAAAAGTTGTTGTGGAAGAAGTAAAGGGGTTTTGTGACATGCCCATGCATGTGGGAGATTATTTTGAAGTGAAAGGAGGTAAAATAGTCATTCCTGAAGGTAAGTATATGTGCATTTGGGCATTACAGAGCATGATGCCGTTTCTTCCTGCAAAGCAAAGGAAAATTGATGAGGAAAATGACTGGATACCATATACGGAAAGACTTTGTTGTCCAGACCCAAACGGCATGGTAATATACAGAATTGAAACAATTGATCCATTGACAAAGGAGGTCATAAAAAAAGAAAGAAAGGAAGGTGATACCGTAAAAAAGAGGATGTTAGTAAATGAAGATTTATGCACAGGGTGCAGAGCTTGTGAAACTGTATGCAGCTTTAACCATACAGGCAGCTTTTGCGGTGAAAATGCCAAAATTCAAATCCGCAAAATAGAGGAAGAAGGAAAAGACATACCTCAAGTTTGCAGACAATGTGGAAATGCCCCCTGTATTGAAGCGTGTCCTTTGGATGCTTTGTATAAAAACTCAGAAACAAAGGCTGTGTTGGTAAATGAAGATAAATGCATAGGATGTAAAAAATGCGAAAAGGCATGTCCTTTTGGAAGCATTCATTTTAGTGAAAATAACAAACCGATAATTTGCGACCTTTGCGGCGGTGACCCTGCCTGTGTGAAGCGCTGCCCTGTATCAGCATTAACATATGGAAATGCAGGCAAGAAAAATTAATGAGGTGAAAGAATGTTTGGATATTGCAATAAAGTACTTAGAATTAATTTAACAAATGAAAGCTATACAATTGAAGATTTGCCTGAGGAATATATAAAAAAATATTTAGGTGGAAGAGGTTTTAACATGAAGAGACTCTATGATGAGGTGTCCCCGGAGGTTGACGCGTTAGGTCCACATAATAAGTTCATAATAGGTGTGGGACCCTTGTCTGGCACATTGTTTCCCGGCTCAGCTAGAGTAAATTTTTCTGCTAAATCACCCCAAACCGATAGCCTGGGTGATTCCAATGCAGGGGGATTTTTTGGACCGGAGCTTAAGTTTGCTGGCTTCGACCAAGTCATAATAGAAGGAAAAGCAAAGGAAAAAAAATATATTTTTATAAAAAACAGAGAGGTTACATTTCATTCAGCAAGAAATATTGAAGGAAAAGATGTATTTGAAACTCAAAGAATAATATTAGAAGAACTGAAGGATGACAGAGTTCAAGTAGCATCAGTTGGTCCGGCTGCTGAAAATGGGGTCAAGTATTCAGGGGTGTTTTGCAACTTGGTGCGTGCAGCTGCGAGAACCGGAATGGGAGCAGTGCTTGCATCTAAAAATGTAAAGGCTGTTGCCGTAAGAGGAACAATGGATTTAAAGGCGAAAAATCCTGAAGAATTTATGAGGATTTTAAAAGAAGTTGACCATGATGTATACAATCATTATGAGTATGAAACAAGAAAATTAATGGGAACCACAAAATTAGTGCATGCTCTTAATGAAGCAGGATGTCTTGCAACAAGGCATTTTCAAACAGGCAGATTTGAACACGCAGAAGAAGTCAGCGGCGAATACTTAGCTGAAACTTACAAAAAGAAATCAAAGGGATGCTTTGCCTGCACTATTCCCTGCAGCAGGTTTTATGAAATACAAAAGGGCAAGTACAAGGGACTAAAAAGCGAAGGCCCAGAATTTGAAGGACTTGCAGGATTTTCTTCCAGAGTTGGAGTAGGAGATATTGAATCATCTTTAAAGGCAGTTGATTTATGCAATAGATATGGAATGGATGTTATTTCTGTTTCAGAATGCATTTCATTTGCCATGGAATTGTATCAAATAGGGATTATTACAAAGGAAGACGCAGATGGTCTAGATTTAACATGGGGTAACAGCGATTCTGTATTGGAGCTTATCACGAAAATAGCTTACAGAAAAGGATTTGGAGATGTGCTTGCTGATGGTGTTGTGAAAGCAGCAGAAAGAATTGGGAAAAACAGTGAAAAATATGCAATGCATGTAAAAAAGCTTGAAATATTTCAAGCAGACCCAAGAGGCTTAAAGGGGTATGCCCTTGGGGTTGCAGTTGCATCAAGGGGAGGAGATCATCTGCGCTCAGAGCCATCCTTTGAATTTACAGAGGATTCTGAGGAAGGAATAAGGAGATTTGGGGCTGCAGAATCAGCATTCAGGTTGGAATACAAGGGAAAAGGGAGGGTTGTTAAGTTTTTTGAAGAAAGAAGCGCTTTGGCAGATTGTTTAAATGTTTGCAAGAACACCATAACCAATATGGAAATACTACCCTTTGAACAAGCTGCAGAAATGCTTAATGCATTAACAGAATATAATTTTTCAAAGGAAGAATTGCAAAAAATCGCCGAAAGAATTGTAAATTTAGAAAGAGCATATGTTGTGAGATGTGGCATAACAAGAAAGGATGATACATTGCCTGAGAGGTTTTTAAAGGAGCCACTTCCAAGTGATTGTGGGCAATCGGCAGGAAGTGTTGTAGAGCTTGAGCTAATGCTTGATGAATATTACAAAAGCAGGAACTGGAATTTTATAACAGGCATACCAACTATAGAAAAGCTAATGGAATTAGACTTAAATGATATAATAAAGGATTTATACTAATGAGCGCAATAATTAAAATCCAATACTTTGGAACGCTCAGGTTATTATATCACATGAAAGAAGAAACATTTAAGCTGAATGAACCTGTGACTTTTGAAAATTTAATAAATGCTATTAATGAAAAAAATGGTTTGAATTTTTTAATAAAGTCACCGCACCTTATGTTTTTTCATTATGAATCTGGTGAAGAAAAAAGCAATCAACTTAAGTTTCCAAAAAATAAAAATATTTATATAAAAAGTGGCAGCATAATAAAAATATTCAATGCAATGACATTGGGCTAATTAAAGGAGGTTACTATGGAAAAGGAAAAAAGATTAGAGTTTTATGGTGGCAGCTATATGCCGTTAATTCCGTTAGGGGTGTTTGTGGTTTTTTGTATCAGTTTTTTTGTAATATTTAAAGTGTTTGACATGGCTGCATTGGCTATGGGTGGAATTGTTGCATTAATTTCAGGAAGTTTGTTTTCTAAAAATCATGAAAAGTATTGGGATTCTGTTGTAAAGGGTATGTCCTCACCTATGATTAATACATTGGTGCTGATTTTGTTAATTGTAGGGATATTTGTAAAATTAATGTCCCGTGGTGGAGTTGCTGAAGGGTTTGTATGGTTAGGATACACATTGAATTTAAATGGTGGATTGTTTGTTGTATTTACATTTGTTGCAACAAGCATTATTGCAACAGCAACAGGAACTTCCATAGGAACATTGTTTTCTGCATTTCCTATTTTTTATCCTTCAGGAATACTTTTAGGAGCTGAACCTGTGGTTTTGGCGGGTGCAATACTTAGCGGTGCAATATTTGGAGACAATGTAGGACCCATTTCAGATACCACTATAGCATCTGCAACTACTCAACGATATAACAACAAGGATGGCTTTGCAGACATTGCAGGATGCGTTGCATCAAGACTTCAATACGCCTTGGTAGGTGCTTTCGTTGCATGTATATTCTTTTTCATTAATGGAAGTTCAGGATCAATTGATGCCACAGGAGAATCAATTTTACAGCAATATATGAATCCACAAGGCTTAATAATGTTGATTCCGGTTATTATTTTATTAGTAGTTGCATCAATTAAAAGAAATATATATATGGCTACAACCACCGGTATTATTTCTGGAACCATAATAGGACTATTACTAGGTGTTATTGTTCCAGCAGATATAATTTCTGTACAGGATGGCAACCTTACAGGGTTTGCAATTGATGGTGTAACAAGCATGCTTGGTACAGTGGGATTTAACTATGCATTAGGAGGAATCATTGGAATACTTACTGCAAGCGGTACAATGGAAAAAATTATTGATGCATTATTAAAAAGCAAAATGGCGCAAACTGATACAGGAACGGAAATGATTATAGCTTTGGGGGTAACAATTAATGCTATTTGCTTAGGAGCTGCAAACTCACCGGCCATAATTATGTTTGGACCTGTTGCAGATGAATTGGGAAGAGCTAAAAATATTCATCCATACAGGAGAGCAAATTTATTGGACGGTTGTACAAGCGCTATTCCTGTTTTTATACCCTTCATAAGTTCATTTATATTTATAGTAATGTCAGTTACTCAATCATTAATGATTGAATATCCTTTTATAGAAGCAATAAGTCCTATAAAGCTTGCCTTAAGCACATATCATCCAATAGCACTCGTATTTGTATTTTTATTTGCAATTGCAACTGGATGGGGAAGAAGATATGAAGGTCCGAATGGAGAACCTGTGAAAGAACAAAGAAAAAAGTTAAAACAGATTAGTTGAGTGGAAATCTAGATACAATAGCACCAGCCTATTGAGAAGCAGTAAATGCAGATAGCATAGTAGTGTGAATATTCTGGTGTTAAGAAAAATGTTGTATAACGAGAAGTACAAATGTGATGCGTTGTTGAAAAAGACATACACTGTTGACTTCCTTACAAAGAAAAGGGTAGAGAACAATGGAGAGATTCCACAATATTATGTTAAGGAGAGCCATTTTCGGGAAGAATCATATGTGGTAAATGTGGACGTGCATATGGCAGAAAGGTTTGGAACTCGACAGATGACGACTTAAGAAGGATTGTTTGGCAATGCAATGGAAAATATCCAGAAAAGGGAAAAGTAGGCTGCGACAACAGGCATGTCGACGACGAGGTGTTTTACAAGGCATTTATTGAGGCTTACAATGCGGTGGTTAAAAACAAAGAGTATTTCATGGCAAAGTGGAAAGAGCAGCTTGAAAGTGAGGACTTATTAATAAGGATAACAGCTAAGAAGTTTATTGGAATATTTAAGAATGCAGAAACAGCAGATAGGTTTGACATGGAATTGTTCTTTAGGCTTGTTGAAAAGATTACGTTTTTTGTAGATGGAATGTTGATAGTTAATTACTTGGACGGAACAGAGATTGAAGTTGAAATTGAATAAAAGCATAGTTTATATCCGACTTTGGCAACTAAGAATGTTGTTGAGGTCGGTTTTTTTGTTTCTCATTTTTTATACTAATTTGGAAATATTTATGGTATAATGTTAGGTAATCGTAAGCATTACCCATTACCAGGTAGATTATTTAGGCATGGTACTAACTTTGATTTTATGATTAGCTTTAAAGATTATGAATTAAGTGAATATGAAAAAACAGCATTTGTTGAACTTATAGAAAAGGAAATCACGTACTCTAAAAAAATAGAAGAAATGATTTATGAAAGTCATTCTAAGGATAGAAAAAAATACTTTATACTACAGAAAGAGTTAAGGCTTGAAGAATTGAAGAATTAAGAAGTTGGAGAATTTGATGATATATATAACTGGTGACACTAATTAATTATGACTTTTATATAGACTTCCCCCTGGGGGTAAAACTCATAGTAATTTCGCCAATTATTATCATTTTACAGCCACAACGCACGTCGAGACGGTAGTGTTGATAACAAGGTTGGAGAAGTAAGAATATAAAAGTGCTTGATATAATATATATTTTTTAACAAATTATGTCATGTAATATTGAATTTTAGATTAACAATATTTAATTTAAGAATTTTATAAATTTTAATTTAAGAATTTTATAAATTTTCTTGACATATTTAATCTTTTGAATTAACATAGTATAAAGTTATTAAATACCCAATAAAGGCATTGACTGGGAAGAGTAAGTAATTAAAAAACATTATCAGAGAGATATCGGTTGGTGTGAGATATCAATGTGGAATTACCGAATACGCCCATGAGCTTCTTCTCAAATTGCGCACGCATAGTAGAGACAGACGGATTCACTCGTTATTGTGACAGAGTATGTATGTACTTGTGAGGTTGATATTGTGAGATATCAATAAACTGAGGTGGTAACACGGGATTTGGCTCTCGTCCTCTATTTTTATAGAGGACGGGATTTTTTTATTTACTTTATTGAGATTAGGTCCTCTGCCCTCAAAAAGTATCCTGCCAAAAGGGATAACTTAATCAAAAAATAAAAGGAGATAAAAAAATGGCTAACGTAAAATTCTTTAATGGAGAAAACATCCCACTAGAAATGCACAAGGTAAGAATTGTGCAAAAATTAAATCTTCCAATTGTTGAGAAAAGATTAGAAAATTTAAACAAGGCAGGGAATAACCTTTACCTATTAAGAAATGAAGATGTATTTCTTGATATGCTTACAGACAGCGGTGTAAATGCAATGAGTGACAATCAATTAGCTAATATGATGAATGTAGACGATGCATATGCTGGGTCTGCTACATTTTTTAAATTAGAAGAAAAATTACAGGATATTTTCGGATTACCATTTTTCCTTCCTGCTCATCAGGGAAGGGCTTGCGAAAATATTATTTCATCAGCTCTTGTAAAAGAAGGAAATGTTGTTCCAATGAACTACCATTTTACAACTACAAGGGCCCACATAGTAAGAAACGGTGGAAGAATTGCTGAAATCCCAGGAGAAGATGCTATTATATCAGAAAGCAAAAATATATTTAAAGGAAATGTAGATTTAGATAGATTAAAAACTATTATTGACCAAGAAGGCTCTGAAAATATTCCATTTGTAAGGATTGAGGCAGGCACTAACCTTATTGGTGGGCAACCAATATCTTTACAAAACATGAAAGATGTCAGTGAAATTTGTAAAGCAAATAATATATTGCTCGTTTTAGATGCAAGCCTCCTTCAAGATAATCTTCATTTTATTAAAACCCGAGAAGAAGCATGCAAAAATATGACTATAAGAGAAATAACAAGAGAAATTGCAGGCCTCATGGATATAATTTATTTTTCAGCAAGAAAATTGGGATTTGCTAAGGGCGGCGGAATATTGCTTAGAGATGAAAAATTATGTGACTCTATGAGAGAACTTGTAACACTTATGGAAGGTTTTTTAACATATGGTGGAATGTCCACAAAGGAAATGGGTGCTATGATTGTTGGACTTGAAGAAACAATGGATGAAGAAATTATTTCGCAGGGTCCAAAGTTCATAGAATTTATGGTTAAAGAACTTGAAAAAAATGGTGTCCCTGTAGTTACCCCTGCAGGAGGGCTAGGCTGCCATATAGATGCTATGAAATTTATACCACATGTTTCTCAGCTTGAATACCCAGCAGCTGCATTATCTTCAGCTCTTTACATAGCTGGAGGAATTCGTACAATGGAAAGGGGCACCATGAGTATGGATAGAAATGCTGATGGCAGTGAAGAAATTGCTGAAATGGAACTTGTAAGATGTGCTATGCCAAGAAGGGTATTTACTTTAAGCCAAGTGAAATATGCAATTGACAGAATAGTATGGCTTCACAAAAACAGAGAGTTAATTGGTGGACTTAGGTTTGTAAAAGAACCAAAAACTTTAAGATTTTTTATTGGAACTTTAGAACCAACATCTGATTGGGAAGAAATTCTCGCAAGAAAGTTCAGAGAAGATTTTGGCGACAGCCTATAGGATAAAAAAACGGTCATTTAAAATGACCGCTTTTTTTATCTTAAATGTTTATTTAACTTCTCATTAGAGTAATAGATATGCTTAATTTATCTATTTGTATTGTTGAAATATGTTGATTGTCAAGTAAAATTGACCACTGGTCAATTTTCATTGTATATCAATATCTGGGATCTATTTAGCATTATTTATATATTTTTATTGTAAAAACCATTAAGAGTGACTTATAAGAAAAATAGAGCGGTGCAGTATAATTGGCACTACTCTATTTTTTATTTAATTAATAATATCACTGGAAGGTATAATAGCAATAATAAATTAAAGAGAGTACCAGAAGAAATTGATTTTTAATAGTCTAACATAGTATAAATTCAAATAAGTCACATTCTGTAGATATTCTATAGAAGGGCAATAGCAAAATATAATTATACTGAATAAAACTTTCAGGTTAAGCACAATTATTTGAAGGTTTCATTGGGTGTAATTTATCACTCGGGTAAATAGTATGCAACCATTAGTTTTGATCCATATTAGGATGCCGGCTTTCATTATATTTGCTGAAGTGATCGCTATAAAAATAGGATCTTTCTAAAGTCCTTTTGAAATATACCCTTCCACCAAGGGGATAATATCTACCTACGACATCATTATTGTACTCTCAACCCACGTTGAGAGTATAATTCTGATGACGTATTGTGGTTCGAAGGGGAAATAAGACCTATCGACCACAACATGTAGTGGTTTGAGGACTAAAATTGGGTCAAAAATCGGTGAAAAAACACCGTTTTGTGACCTCTAATTTTGGGGTGATTTATAGATGACATAGGATAACTTGAATGATGATAAGATAAAAATGAGAAAAACAGGTTAATAAATTGATGGGTGAATTATATACTATGGAGGAACATTAGTAAAAAAATGTGAAGAAAGAATTATTTATATTAATTTGCGTGTTAAAAACGCAATTGCAACTGCCGGTTGACATATCTCCATGTCTAAATGGTGGTTATGCAACCAATGGTTTTGCTATAATTACACCATGAAGGAAAGGAGAGATAGCAATGAATATGGCAGACAGAATACAATATTTACGAAAACAAAAAGGTTTTTCTCAAGAAGAGCTTGCGGATAAAGTTGGCGTATCAAGACAGGCAGTTTCAAAATGGGAAGGTGAGCAAAGCACACCAGATTTAAAAAATATTATTACTATGAGTGATATTTTTGAAACCACAACAGACTATATTCTTAAGGGTATAGAGCCCATTCCTACTACCAACAAGAAAATATTTTATTCGTTATACTTGGGCTTTGCAGTAATATTTGCAACCATAGCAGGAATATGGTCTTTTACAGCTAATAGATTTCGAATAGATGAGTGTATTTTTATTAGCTTAGCAGGTGCAGTTGTTGGATTGGGAATAGGTTTGATTTTTCAAGTATTCTCCAACTGGTTCAGAAAATGAGCATAATTCTTAGTTATCGATATGATGCATTATTTATATTTTATTCATTTAGTACATCATAAATAATCTAAATATTGCTTGTAAAAACTTAAAATGAAAGCTATAAACGCACTGAGATATAAAAATCTTGGTGCTTTTATTTTATATAAATCTAAAACTAAATAAAGAAACCCAAAGAGGCGAAGTCTTCGGTCAACTAATGATCGATAGTCTTCGCCTCTTTTTTATTTCAATAAACCAATAGAAAGGACTGAGAACAATGTCAAGATATTTTATGTATGGAACATCCTTAGAAGGAATAGAGCAGCTAATGATGCTGGCACCTAATTTTCCTCAAAGAAGAAGTGGAATAGTCATTAATAATCATTTTAATTGTGAAGGAGGTATTAAGATTTGTAATGGTTGTGTAGAAAAGGTTAAAAGCAGAGGTAACCCTAATGACTGCTTTTGTTTCAAAGAAAAACTAGAGGCAGATGAAATTGGATATACGGATCTGATAAGAGATTGCTTTGGAAGTATAAAAAACTATGCTCTAAAAGAAAGATTGAAATTACTTAGTAATAGATTTGCTGGAGAACTATTTTTAAATCATAACCACAAGGGAAGATTTTATCATTTAATTCAGAAACAAGATATTGATATAGAGGATGGATCGCCAAGCTACCTTGCTGTAATATTTCTCCTAACTGCTGATGAAGTATTATGGAATATCTCGGAGCATGCAGTTGGCTTAAATGGATTTGATTTTTCACAGATACATCTTAGACAAATTAGTACAGAAGGCTATGCCCTTTACCAAACGGCAAAAACTATATCGACAGGAAAAGAATATATAAGAATCAGTGAGATAGCAGATA
>ENA-UOOM01001496-UOOM01001496.1-fermentation-metagenome-genome-assembly--contig:-NODE-1496-length-22232-cov-3.823060_pt1 | contig 22232 bp, 21 predicted proteins | sample MGYA00245781_ERZ724031 | MGnify/ENA primary metagenome ERZ724031 (study PRJEB28704, sample SAMN03018317) | fermentation metagenome | biome: anthropogenic terrestrial biome; feature: soil; material... | reverse complement strand
CATTACAGCGACATCGCGTTGTGACGGTGTTTTACTGCTTTTTGTTAAGAAATACAGTATTCTATGCTGAGAATGATGACAACCCATTTTTTTGATAAGGTTCTCCATCATGTTGTGATGCAGTCTTGCAGTCGAATAAAGAGATGTACTGTTTCTTTTTGAAAAGCGGCTCTGTTTTCCATGTTTCTCTCCGTTACTTATAATTAATTAACTATTTAACAATATACTTTTTAAGTATATATATTCCATACTGCATTGTCAAGGCAAATAAATATGTTTTTAAACAACTTTTTTTGTAAAACCTATTATAAAAATTGTAGATAACTTTTTATGAAAAAGCAAAAATACCTTGACAAATGTTACTCTTTAATGGTATTTTAAATAAAACGGGATTAAAGAGTTTGCAACAATGATTAAGGATAAACACAAAAGAAGAATATTGATAATTTATACGGCGATCTTTGTTTCGGGTTTGCTGTACTTTATTGTTTTCAGTCTTATCGGTCGTTTCCCCTCATGTATTTTTTATGTCACAACCGGGTTTTACTGCCCGGGCTGCGGCATTACGCGTATGTTTTTAGCACTGCTGGACGGGGATTTTGCAAAAGCGGTTACATATAATACCGCAGCTATGCTGTTTATTCCGATATGGGTTATATATTCCATCTGCTATTACTTCAACAAGCCCGGTTTTATTCGTTCGACAAAATTTTTTTATGTTTTATTTTATACAACCGTTTCATTTTTTGTCATATACAGTATACTTAGGAATATACCCGGATTTATGTTTTTACAATTAGATTAATAATTAATTGCAAGGTCTTGACAAAATTAGATATTTATTATATAATTATTCAACACTTAATAAGGGGGATCCAGTATGGATGACAAGAACCAAAATAATCAAAATTCCTCTTCGGAGCAGCCTGAGCAGGATAATCAGCAGCAGACGCAAAATCAGTCAAATCAGTCTCAACAGCAATCGCAACAGCCACCTAATCAGTCATACCAACAACCCTATCAACAACCTTATCAGCAGTCGTTTGAACAATCGTTTACCCAACCTGTCGAGGAACCTGCACGTGGTATGGCAATTGCTTCTCTTGTTCTCGGCATTGTATCGCTTATTTGTTGCGCCATTATATGCGGACCTCTCGCTATAATTTTTGGCAGTATTGCAAAAAGCAAGGGAAACAAGAGCAGTATGGCAATAGCTGGTATTATTTGCGGTATTATCGGAATTGTTGCATACATATTAATTTTAGTTTTTTACAAAAACATTTACAGCGATTTACTCGACAGAATGCAAAATACATTTAGTGCTTCCCCATACTTTCTGAATTTTTAAGTTTAAACACTATAAAACCGGACTTTTGAGTTCGGTTTTTTGCATTTTAAAAAAATATTGTTGTTTTTATTTTCAATGTAGCATATAATATGTTTATCATTTTATAAAAAAGCGGGGAGGAGGTTTTTTTTTGAAAGCTTCAATCGATCGCTCGGGTTGCATCGGATGCGGACTCTGTTCTGAAATCTGTCCTGATGTGTTCTTTATGGCGGATGACGGCCTTGCTGATGTACTTGCAGATGGAGATATTGCTTCAACAGCGGAGGACTCTGCCTCTGAAGCGCGTGACAGTTGTCCCGTTTCGGTTATTTCCATAGATTAATGAAAATCGAGTTTTTTCATGTATAATGCGATGCCGCAGCTGAAAATTTCAGCTGCGGCGTCGACTATTTAAAGTATAATCAATAATTTTTTATCAGATTTTCATAGGAAGACGGTATATACAACCTTACTGTACTGCCGTCGGTGAAAACATACTCGGCGATATAGCCCTCATCTTCAACATATGCGAACTGATAGGACGCATCATAAAGCTCGTTGATTTTTGCTTTATCGGTAAATCGGGTATAATCTTTTAAAATGTCTTCCTTATAATTTGATTCGACCATGTTCGTATCCGACTCGGCGTTAATCTCCATGCAAAACAATCTACCTAATTTCTCTTCATATGTATAGTTGTATACTTTTGTTTTTGCATCAGAAAACGGCATGATTTTTACTTCGGCAAATTCTTTTGTGTTGTCAAAGTATTTAATCATATCCTTATTATTCAGATATTTCAGTGTACTTTTCATATCCTCGGTTATCACTACGGCAAAGTGGTTAAAAGAGTTATTTTGGAACCAGACATCTTCAAAATGAGTGATTTCTTTTTCTGATGATAAGGAAATTATGCCAATCACCTTTTTAGAGGGCAGATAACGCTCCGATAGATTTGACTTCTGAAAATCCTCGTACAAACAGCCGACAAACTGAGTATAATCCTCCTCTGTAAGCATATCCGAAAGCGGTTTTTCTGATTTTTCACCGTTTTTATTGTATAAATAGTATGTATTAGCATTAGTATATTTGAAAATCCACCTGTTTTTAGAGTAGTTTTTACTCCAAATATCCTTTTTATAAACAGAAAAGACATCGCCTTCTTCTGCTTCTTTTTCACCCGGCACACCATATAGCTCATCAAGCTCTTTATCGGTTGCCATAAACTTTGTTTTTACAACATCTCTGCAATAATCGCTGTTGGCGAGCGAGAGCGCCTGCTTTATGTTTTCGTCAGAAAGATATCTGAATCCCCGCCTTACGGTTTTACCGCTTTTAAGTCTGTAAATAATACAAAAATCCATCTCCTGGTCTGTAAGCTCAGCTTCAGTGATGCTTTCATGCAGCGAGAGAATTTCCCTTATGTCATTTTCACTTGTAAAACCTCCGGTCATTTCCATATAGCCTGTTATATGAGTCAGTCCATCATTGTTACTTCCCCAACCAGATACTCTCGTACCGCCGAAGAGCATTTTATCGTTGATCGGAGAGGTAACATATGCAACCTCAACATCGTCTATATCCGGAACAGCATTCGTGTAACCCAATCCGCCGGTTATTAAAATCAATGACATTACAACTACAGCGCCAATCCCGATTGGCAGCTTTTTTAACGCCGGAACGATGTCCTTTTTGTTTCTGTATACAACTGCATTTATAACTAAATAAGCCACAGCGGATATGACAATGCTTATAATCAGTGTTGGCAGTTTTTTTAAGGGTAGATTATGAACGCTTACGGCGAAAGCACCAAACATCACGATAGCTGATAAGAAGGCTGCTGCCGGTCTGCAAGCTCCGTTACTGCCGGAATTCTCAACTTTTCGTCTGTTAAATGCTCGAACCGCAATAAACAGAAAACCTGCAGATATCAAAAGCCATAACAGCACCGGTAAATACTCTGCCGCGTTGATTTTGAGTGTTTTTAAGTTGAATTCACCATAAGACGAATAATTAATTAATCCGTTGTTATATGCGTTTATATTCGGATTGCTGAAGAAAAAAAGCGGGTTAATTACTCTCGTATTTAAAAACAGTCCTCCTTTATCGAGATACAAAGATGATAAGCTTTCAGCTCTTGCAAAAGTGCAGATAAAGCCGTTAAGAAATTTGTTCATCACCCACTCAACTCCTATAGTAATCACTGATGGAGCTGATAAAAATGCAACCGAATACAGACAACTCTCAAACTTGTTTCCCGCAATAACTGTTGCGAACATTGTTACCGAAAAAGCCGTGTAAACACAGGCAAGCATACCGAAAAGCATATATAACCATGCTTTCAATATCGCAGGGTTATAACCCAAAGCATTTATGGTATTAAAAAGATTTATACAAAAAGGTACGGTAACCGAAATGAAAAGATATACAGCAGAGGAAAAGAACCTGTTTAAGAGAAGAGTTTTTCTTTTGATATTCATTGACAAAAAAACATTTGTAGCCTTAGTGCTGTTGATAAAATTAAAAGAACTTACCGCCGTAAGAATTCCGCCTATGTATAACAGTACAGGAATCAAAAATATTTCGCTGCGAATATTGCGATAATCAAAGAGTAAGTATCCTCCTTCAAGCATACCGCTACGCCTATCAAGTGCTTCAATCTGCGGTAAAGTAAGGCTAATGATTAGCAGTACCAACAACGCTAACGGAACTGCAAAGGTTGTTTTAAAGCTATATCGAAGATCGTATATCGATGCTTTATTCCTCATTGAAGAATTCTGAGAAGTCATATGTACTATCCTCCATTTCAAACAAGAATATTTCTTCCAGGCTCAGTGTATTCTCCTCAACCGAAACGGGGTTCATCTGATTTAAGCTGTCTCTTATGTTTTCAAGATCTTCCGATGCGATGAGTTGAGCGCCCTTTCCGATGATTTTCAGCCCCTTGCGGTCTATATTTTCGAAAATATCCGCATTTATCTCTTTATCGAAAACAACACAAAACCTTCTGTAGCGTTCGCTTATATCATCTGTTGGCGAATCCACAATCAAAGCTTTGCCTTTTATTAACCCGATATGATCAGATACATCGGAAAGCTCCGAAAGGTTATGAGATGAAATAAGTATAGACACTTCGCTTTCGGCAATATATTCAAGCAGCAATTCTTTTACAATACTGCGTTTTTGAGGATCCAACCCGTCAAAGGATTCGTCAAGCAGGATAACAGTCGGCTTTACGGAAAGTGCGAAAATGATTTCAGCCTGTCTTTTCATCCCCTTCGAGAAACTACGCAATCGTTTGCTGCCGTTTAGCTCAAAAACTTTTTTCAGTTTTTCGTACCTCTTTGCGGAAAAATCGGGGTAATACCCACGATAGAACTTCGCCATTGTATCCATAGTCGCATACGGCAGAAAGAACAATTCGTCGGGTACATAGAATAACCTATCCCTGACTGTGTTGTTGTCGAATGTATTCTGCCCGTCAATGTATGCGCCGCCTGATTCGGGTTTATAGATACCGGCAAGCGTTTTTATCAGTGTTGTTTTTCCCGCGCCGTTATAGCCGGCAAGTCCGTATATCGATGAGGGGCCTACGGTCAGTGTGATGTCCTCAATCGCAGTAAAATCACCGTAACGCTTTGTTATACTCCTTGCTTCAATCAAAATTACACCCTTCTTTCGGTTTTTATAGATTATTTATATATACTTTTCACAAGCTCTTCGACCTCTGATTCCGATATTCCCTTTTTCTTTGCGGATATGACCGCATTTTCCACATTATCAAGAGCTTTTTTCTTCACCTCCTCGTTTCCGAGCGCGGTTCTTGATACATAAATGCCTTTTCCGGGAATGGAATAAGTAATTCCTATTGTCTCTAATTCCATAAACGCTCTTTTTACCGTATTTACATTAAGCCGTAATTGAGCAGCGAGTGTTCTGATCGAGGGTAACTGCTCGTCCGGTTTATATACCCCTTTTTGTATAAGGAATATTATTTGTTCTTTTATTTGCTCGTAAATCGGCGTTTTGTTTTGGGGATTCAACGTAATCATATTTTCTCCTGAATTATCGCAACTGTAATATCACAAATATCACAGTTGAAGTATATCATCGTTTATTTGGCTTGTCAATAGATATTTTTTATTTAATAATTATAATACAAAATATTAACATAATAATAAAAATAAAAAATTGTCTTGCCTGAATTTTAAATTTGTGTTATTGTATATAAAGATATGAAAAATAATCGAGGAGACGATTAAAAATGAAGAGATATACAAAAATCTGTTCCATTTTTCTTTTTGTGTTGATTATGACGACTGCTTCCTGCATTATGCCGGTATTTGCGAAAGAAAGCGCAAAAAACTCCGTTGACGTAGACACCGAGAGCGTTCTTTACGGTAAAACCGCTCTGTTCTGCGGGGATTCAATATGTGCGGCTTCAGTGCGCGACAAGACCGCTCTTGCCATTAAGGGCTGGGCAGGCAGAATAGGGCTTCATTACGGTATGACTGTAACAAACAAAGGCAGGGACGGTGCATCGGTATCCACAGTCAGAGGTGAAAACCGCATACTTACACAGATTAATTCGGTAAAAAACAAAAAGTACGATTACATTATTCTGCATGGCGGCGTTAATGATGCAATGGACTCGGCGGTTGTCGGCAATATGGTCGAGGATTCATTTGAGATCAGCGACTTTAATACCGCAACATTCGCCGGTGGTCTTGAGGAGCTTTTTTATTACGCTAAGGAATACTTCGGTGAGGATGCCAAATACGGATATATTATTAACTTCAAAACGCCGAAATCGGGATGGGGCGGCGCGACAAGGAATATGAAAAGGTATGTGGATATCACTATTAAAATCTGTGAAAAATGGAACATCCCCTATCTTGACCTTTATAACGACGACGATTTTAATGATAATATCATGAAGGTTTCTACAGGTGAGAACCTGAACGAATTTACGGAAAATAACATCGCCGATTATCTTCATCCGAACACCTCCGGCTATGATGTTTTGTATCCGGTTATAGGCGAATGGATGGAAAATTTAGGTGTAAAGACAGTAAGCGAAGCGGAATCAGAGATAGTGTCCGTTGATGTGAGTAATGATGAAAACTCAGTCTCTGAGAAAAAAACCGATTCTTTGATCTGGATTTTCGGCAGTATAGCGGTTGTTTTAATTATCGCAGTTGCAGCATACATTATTCTGAGAAAAACAAAAAAATAAAAACAGATATAAAAACACTCCATTCAGTGCAAAACAATGCTTGGATGGAGTGTTTTTTTAGTTTAAAAGTTTCCCTTCTTTTAGGAGTTTTAACAGCGTCGGCTGCAGATTGAATTCCGAAGTAAGGTTTATCACTTCTTTTATTGCAGCATTTTTTACGCTGATAGGTATATTTGTTTTTACCGCTCTGATCATTATGTTTTTTGGAGTATGCTCAAAATCGATGAATTCGAGAAGCTGTGTTTTATATCCGCAGCAGGTTAGCAGATTTGCTCTTATAGCATCGGTAAGTGCGGCAGAAATACGCTCTTTGATAATACCGTATCTTGTCATAATCGAAAAGGTGTCGCTTTTTAACTGGGCGTTTAGCTCATGTTGACAACATGGTACCGAAAAAATCATCTTTGCGCCCCAGCTTACGGCGTTATACAGCGCAAAGTCTGTTGCGGTATCGCAGGCGTGTAGCGTTATGACCATATCAACAGCAAAGTCTGCCTTAAAGCTGCTGATATCACCGATTTGAAAGGAAACACCGTCATATCCGTACTTCTTAGCGACATCATTGCAGCTTTTTATAACCTCTTCTTTTAAATCAAGTCCGATTATTTTAGTTTTTATATTTTTTATAACGGTTAAATAATAATACAGCAAAAAGGTCAGATAGGATTTTCCGCAGCCGAAATCAATTACAGTAAGCTCGCTAAAAGTGCCGTTGGTTAAGGCATCGTCTACTAACTCAATAAAGCGGTTGATTTGTCTGAACTTATCGTACATAGACTGGACGACCTTGCCCTCTTTTGTAAAGACACCCATATCCACCAGCGGCTCGATTTGCATACCTTCCTTAAGAATATAGTTTTTTTGTCGGTTGTGCTCCTGCCATACGACCGGAGACTTTTTCAGCTTTCTTTTTGAAAAAAGTACTCTCCCTTTTTTTGTCAGCTTTACGGAGTATTCTATTTCGGGAGTAAAGGCGTTAAGCTGAGTAAAGATGTTTTTCATAAATTCCAAAAGAAAATCCAAAACCTCATCACCGCTTATAACACTATGAAAAGCTTGCGTTTCGGTAAGGGTTTCTACCTGAAAGCCGGAGGCTTTTTTTGTTATGTTTATTTTTCTGTATTTTCCCGTTTTGTCCAAAGGATTGCTCAATATTATTTTCACAGGATTTTCGGACAACACTTTTTCTATATATCCGTTGAGTTCTTCCATAAAATTCACCTTCCGTATTGTTAATTACAAACCACATCCCGATGTTGTATCAGCGCTCAAAGCGTCGGTTATTGATATCTGATTCAATCCTGTAGCGACACAACTGCGTAAAAGATCGGAGTCAAGCACACTCCCGCCGATATACTTACCGCTGCAGGTGATGAAATACTGCGCTTTTTTTAAGGATATTTTCATTCTCGATAACAAATTATGCGTCAGACGGCAGTATTTACGTGCTTCTATTATTCTTCTCGCATAGGTAAGACCAAAGCCCGGCACGCGTAGAAGTGTGTCATAATCAGCTCTGTTGACCTCGACGGGATACATATCCAAATGCCGTAGCGCCCAAGCTGCTTTAGGATCGATATCCTGCTGTAAAAAGGGTTCTTCCTCGGGAGTTATATCATCAGGAGTAAAGCCATATAGCTGCATTAACCTATCCGCTTGATAAAGCCGCGCCATTCTCCAGTAGGGTGTTTGAATAAATCTAAGATTCTCCTGCTCATATCCTATTGCCTCATGCCTGTAGCTAAAAGCGGTATAATATACTCGTTTTAAGCGATATTTTTTATAAAGAGCCCTTGTTAAAATCATAATCGTTCTATCATCCTCGCCGGTACTGCCCGCCATAAGCTGGGTTGTTTGAGAGGTAGCAAATCTTGTCTTTTCCTGCTTTGCACCAAAAATTTGCTTGGCGACTTCGCCCATCGGTGTGAGTATATTGTCCTTGTTCTTCTGCTTAGCTATTTTCTGGTATCCCGAACTGCGTGCAACCTCAATGTTCACGCTCAGACGGTCAGCATACCTGCCTGTATTTGCTATCAAGCGCGGGTCAGCTCCGGGCATGACCTTTGCGTGTAGAAAACCGGTATAATAGAGCTCCTCCCGCATTATTCTTACGCTCTCGGCAATCATTTCCTGCGTGATATCAGCGTTTTTATATATTGCAGAGGTTATGAATACTCCCCGCCCGTTTGTTTTCGCTGCATAAACTGCCATTTTTGCAAGCTCTTCTGGTGTGTTGCAATAATTTTCATGTGCTTCCCTTCGGCTGCACCTGCATCCGCAGTAGGCACAGTTGAACACGCAGGTGCTCGACAGGAACATTTTAGGTATCTTTGGCACGGGAGGTTTACTTTTAATGTCCGAAGCGCATAAAACAGCCGTATTCTGGGCATCGCTGTCGGAGCCCACCTCGTATTTAGCATCATCCTGCATTAACTCATATTTTTCTTCGATGGATAATTGTCTCGGAATGATAATATTGGACAATAAAACACCTCCAAAAGCGTTATAAGAACATTTGTTCGTGTTCTTATTATACCACCTTCTTTTGTGTTTTACAACCCCTATTTTACGAAAATACAGTCATATCTTTTCTTTTTTTTACATTGGTGTTATAATCAAATTGATAATAACGTTCTACGGAGAAAAAACTTAATGCTGATAATAACCGATTTGAAATCACCGCTTGAATACGATGAAAATACGCTCAGAGTTCTCGCCGCCGAAAGGCTGAAAGTGAGTCGGGAAAAAATCCTTTATGTAAAAATCGCATCAAAGGCGGTCTGCAGTACCGACAAAGAAAATATATATTTCAACATGTCACTGCTGGTTGAAGTGGACGAAAACGAAGAAAGACTGGCAGAACTGTTCAAGCGCAGAAATGTATCTGTATATTTGCCGTTTGAGTATCAAATTCCGCAGAAAAAGCTGCCAAATCGCCCAGTAATAATCGGTTTCGGACCTGCGGGTATGTTCGCCGCGCTTGTTTTAGCAAGGGCGGGTGCTATGCCGATTGTATTAGAGCGTGGCTTGGATGCCGACAGAAGAAAAGAGATAGTGCGGAATTTTTTTGAAACGGGAATCCTTGATACTGAAACAAATGTGCAGTTCGGCGAGGGCGGAGCCGGAACATTTTCTGACGGAAAGCTGAAAACCGGTCTTATCGACGCACGAAAAAATATGATTCTTTATGAGCTCATAAAAGCGGGTGCTCCGGAAGAAATAAAATACCTCGCAAAACCTCATATCGGCACCGACAGATTAAGCGAATGCGTCAAAAATATCAGAAAAGAAATTATCGAACTCGGAGGCGAGGTCAATTTCGGCGCTAAAGTTACTAAAATTCTTATAAAAAGCGGAAAAACCGCCGGTATTCGTTATACAAAGGACGATGTTAATTACGAGGTGTTATCGGAAAACATTGTTCTTGCGATAGGTCACAGCGCACGCGATACCTTTGAAGAATTATTCTATAGCGGCGTTATGATGACACAAAAGCCCTTTTCGGCAGGCGTACGTATAGAGCATACGAGAGAGTATATTGACAGGTTGAAATACGGTGTATTCTCATCGCATCCTTCACTGGACGCTTCCGATTACAAGCTTGTAACCCACCTTAAAAACGGCAGGAATGTTTATACTTTCTGTATGTGTCCGGGAGGAACCGTGATTGCCGCAACGTCTGAGGAAAAGCGTTTATGTACCAATGGAATGAGCGGTTATTCACGCAACGGTAGAAACTCCAACTCTGCATTATTAGTGACTGTGACCGCTGCAGATATCGGGTCGGAAGAACCGCTTGCGGGTATTGCTTTCCAGCGTGCAATTGAAACCGCCGTCTTTAACGCAGGAGGCGGAGGATACAGTGCGCCTGTCCAAAGGTTAGAGGATTTTATAAAAAAAAGGCCGACACGCTGTTTCGGTGAGGTTACTCCGACATATATGCCGAAAACGAGCTTTGCCGAAATAGAGGACTGCCTTCCCCTTTTTATTACCGAATCGCTCAGACAGGGAATACTCGACATGGAAAACTGGATGCCGGGGTTTGCCTTTCCCGACGCAATTCTAACCGCAGCGGAAACCCGCAGTTCCTCCCCTGTACGCATATGCCGAAAAGATAACCTTGAGGCAGAGGGTATATGCGGTTTGTATCCTTGTGGCGAAGGGGCAGGTTATGCGGGAGGAATTATTTCCGCTGCCGTAGACGGTGTTAAGTGTGCGGAAAATATACTTAAAAAGCAGAGCTGAGTACAAGTATTATAATCATTTCTCTCTGCATTTTTTTAGAAAAAGTCCGATATTTACTTCCTCTTTTATTCTGTCGACATTAGTTCTTCCAAGTCTGTCGCATAAACCAAGCAAAGCGACTTCTTCAATGTCAGTATTCCGTTTCATTCCCAAAATATCGGCAAACGGTAAATCATTTATTACAAAAAGAAACTGCATATGGTAGCGTGTAAGATTAGATACCTCGTCTATCAGGGTATCGTTGACAGCAGTATGATCGATAAAGGACAGTAGAAAATCCTTTGACAGCCTTGCTCCGATTTTGTCGTGGTCATATGATATTATTTTACCTTTCCTCACCCTTGTCGTCAGGGGCTTTCCTATGTCGTGGAGGAGTGCAGCCCACATAAAAACAGCTGCATTTTTGCTCTTTGTTTTCTGCTTTGCTGCCTCATCAATAACAAGCATTGTATGGTTCCATACATTTCCCTCGGGATGGTGTACTGAAGACTGCTCGGTTTTTTTTAGCTTTGCAAGCATGGAAAATGGAGATTGCAGGAACAGCGGGTTGTCGGAAATTTCGTTCAGAAAATCGGAAGGCTTTTCATCGTTCAATAAATGCGTGTTTATATCATCGAAAATTTTCATCAAATCCATAGCATATTCCTCCGTTTTTACATCTTTAGTTTTCCAAAAACAAACGCTTTTATAGCAAAATGCGATATTTTTATAAAAGTACAAGACAAAACAAGAAAAACATACTGACAAAAAGAGCTACAATATTTTTTATTTTTTAAGCAGCTTGCTGATAAGCTTTTTTATAAAAGACTTGCTCTCTGCTGATGTCTGCTCTTTTATAATGGTTGCTTCAGCAGGTGCTTGAGCTGCAGGTTTGGGCGGTGGGCTTTTTTGCGGTTGCGGAGTAAAAGTGGGCTTTGGGATACCTGCACCGTATTCTCTATTGCGTGCTGTTGCATTTGTTCTGTTTCTCGGGTAGTTTTGAGTATTATGCCTGTTACGGTAATTCCGATTGTCTGAACTGCGCTTGTTTGCGCTCTGACCTCTTTCCTTGTTTTTATTCTCACGCTTCGGTGCGGCGGGCTTTATGATACCTGACTGCGAGAGTATCCATTTATCTGATGCTTCCTTGCCGGCGTTTAGCTCGGAATCGGTCGGCAAATCCATGTTTTCTATGATTACTCCGATATGTTCTTCTATTTCATAAAGGCTCATTATATCGTTTGATGTGACAAGAGATATCGCAAAGCCATCCTTCCCCGCCCTGCCGGTCCTGCCTATCCTGTGAACATAATTATCCTTATCCTCCGGCACATCGAAATTGATTACCATTGCGAGGTTATTTATATCGAGCCCTCTTGCGGCAACATCGGTGGCAACAAGTATCGGGAATCTACCGGACTTAAACTGCTGTAACGTCTGCAACCTCTTACCCTGCGGCACATCCCCGTGTAACGGCAAACAGGCGCAGCCCTTTTTTGTCAAATAGTTATGAACATAATCAACGGCGATACGGGTGTTGCAGAAGATAAGGCAGCTCTCTGGTGTATAACTTAATAGTAGGCGGAAAAGCTGAGTTCGCTTTTCGTTTCTCTCAACGCGAAAATAACACTGCTTAATCGTATCGACCGTCATAGTCGGCGATTCTATTTCAATAGTAACGGGGTTTTTCATCTGCGAGTTGCATATTCTACGAATTTCCATCGGTATTGTAGCCGAAAAGAGCAGAGTTACCCTGTCGACCGGTAGTGATTTTACAATCTTCCGAACCTGATCGATAAAACCCATATCAAGCATACGGTCTGCTTCGTCAAGCACGAGAAAACGGACGTTTCTTATATTTAGACTTTTCTGGGATATATGGTCAAAAACCCTGCCGGGTGTTCCCGTAACAATAGTGACTCCCCTGCTGATAGCTTCTACCTCGGCTTTCATGCTGTGCTTTCCATATACCGCTGTAGTTTTGTGCGGAAGGTACTTTGACATCTTCTTAATATCATTATCTATCTGTACCGCAAGCTCACGGGTTGGCGTTAAAATAAGACATTGTGGGTAAGACGCTTCGGGATTGGAAAGCTGAAGCAGCGGCACTCCGAAAACGGCGGTTTTACCGCTGCCGGTCTTTGACATTACAATCATATCTTCTTTATTCAAAATATGGGGAATCGCTCTGGACTGCACTTCAGTCGGTGTTTTAAACCCCATTTCATCAAGTGCCTTTAATATAGGCTGAGTTATTCCAAGTTCTTCGAATTTTGTCATTTTTTCTTCCCTTAGTATTATAATTGTCTTGTGTTTATTGGCATATAACAACTAATCTTACTATATTCCGATAATATTTGCAACATTATTATTTACTCATACAAGAAAATAGTTCAAATAAATATGTTCCGATAAAAACGCGTACCGATTCCGATACGCGTTATACGCTTTATACTTTTTTAATATCATTATCCAAAAATAACAGCTGCACATCGTTATTTGTGCTTTTTTCTTAACTGTAACTACTGTTATTTTCACAGACAGGGCATATCTCCCTGCCCTCCGGTACAATCACTCCGCAGCATACGCAACGCTCGGCGTTATTAAAACGATACATACTGTTTTTCGTTGTTCCTTTGTTATCCAAATCATATTTTTTTTGAGTATCTGTCATTTGAACGTATTTAGTATCCATACCGTCTTTTTTTATCCTCGAACGAATCGAATTATAAAAGTACATGATGTTGTATGGTGTTATGCCGCTCATTCTGATACCCCCTTTTTAATTAAATTTCAACCGTATAATCACTTATATATTATATTAAAATATTATTCTTTTCATACGAAAAAAGTGCTTTTTTTACTTTTTAATATAAAAAAGTTATTTTATTTACCGCCGGTTCTTAATGCATGATAAGTGACAAATCCTTGTAGACTTTCACAATGTTTTATGATATAATAATACCGGCATTGTAATTTATCGGTTTTTTCGCCGTAAAATATATCAGTAAAGATTTTTCCCATAAAAGAGGTGATGATTTGGGCGAGTTAACCGAGAAGTTTAAAGAAGTATTGACATCGGTTTTGCCGATTACATTTATAGTTTTGATACTGCATTTTACCGTCAGTCCGCTCGAGTCGAACATGCTATATGCTTTTCTAATCGGCTCGGTTCTTGTAATCATCGGCCTGACAGTGTTTTTGTTTGGGATAGATCAGGGGCTTGAACCAATCGGACATGGCGTAGGAACTGCGATTACTCAAATGAACAGCTATGCTGTGATAATAACAATCAGTCTGGTTTTAGGCTTTTTTATTTCTTATGCCGAGCCGGATCTTCACATTCTTGCCAATCAGGTAGACAGTGTAACTTCCGGTCAGTTTAACAATACATTGATGGTGATTGCTGTTTCTGTCGGTATCGGAGTGATGATGACTTTAGGACTGCTGCGTATCCTCAGAAACATTCGTCTGAAATATGTTTTTATGGGCGCGTATGGCTTGATTTTTATTTTATCATTCTTTTCGTCATCTGATTTTCTTGCAATAGCATTTGATGCTTCCGGAGCTACTACCGGTGCGATTACTGTCCCATTTATGCTGGCTCTGGCTGCGGGTTTTTCAGCTTTAAAAAAAGACAACAAAACGAGTGAAGCCGACAGCTTCGGATTGGTCGGTATTTCTTCGACAGGAGCGATTTTCGGTGTTTTGATTACCGGGTTGTTTATCAAGGACGACAAGCTGACCGGCTCTTTACCTGAAGCGGACATATCTGTCGATACCCTTCTGGAAGCATATGGCTCTAAACTCGTAAATATCGCATGGGAGTCATTTTTGACTCTGTTACCTATAATAATAGCATATATCATTTTTCAGGTGTTTTTCTTCAAACACAAAAAGAACAAAGTAATCGATATTATTCGTGGTTTGATTTTAACCTATGCAGGGCTTGTGGTGTTTTTATTGGGCGTTAACGGCGGTTTTATGGATGTCGGCTCTCAGTTGGGAATACAGCTTGCCTCGTTGGATTTTGATATACCGGTTCTCCTTGTAGCTTTACTGCTCGGACTTACAACAGTCCTTGCGGAACCGGCTGTTCATGTATTAACAAACCAGGTGGAGGAAATCACCGGAGGTTCGGTAAAACGCAGATTGGTTCTCATTTTCCTGTCTGTAGCGGTTGGTCTGTCAATATTTATGTCTGCTTTGCGGATTCTCATACCAAGTATTCAATTATGGATGTATTTGCTTCCCGGGTTTGGTCTTGCCGTGATATTGGCTTATTTTGTACCCGATTTGTTCGTCGGTATAGCTTTTGACGCAGGCGGTGTTGCTTCCGGGCCTATGACTGCAACTTTTTCTCTCGCCTTTGTTCAGGGAATCGCAGCACAAGTTCCGACAGCCGATGTGGTTGCGGACGGCTTTGGTATGATAGCGATCGTTGCAATGATGCCGATTATTGCTATAGAATTGCTCGGCGCGCTTTATCAGATAAAAACACGCAGGACTTCAGATTCCACCACTTTTAAGAAGCGATAAAATGGAGGTAATCATGGATAATCAAACAAAAGATTTAACCAAAGAGCATTTATTTTTAATGATGACACTCATTTTAAGCGAGCAACAATGTCATAAATTTGCCCGTATAGCTAAAGAAAAAGGTATTCGTGGCGGAATAGTAGTGATTGGCAGAGGTACTGTAAAAAACACCACGTTAAATTTGCTTGGAATAAAAAGTGAGAAAAAAGAAATAATTAACTTTATTATCGAAAAAGAAAAAGCCGGTGAAATGCTGGATTTTATATCAAATGAATTTCGGCTTATTCAACCCGGTCATGGTATCGCCTATACATCGCCTGTTATTGTCGCCGATCAGATAATCAACAATAATCAGAGTGATTGGAATACTGTACAAGGTGCGGAGGAAGAGAGTATGTATAAAAAACTGACAGTTGTCGTTAATCGTGGTTTGGCTGAGGATGTAATGGATATCGCGCTCAAATCAGGTGTCAAGGGCGGCACAGTCCTGCATGGTCGTGGAACCGGTTCGGAGTTCACCGCAAAGCTGCTCGGTATGGAGATCGAACCGGAAAAAGAATTAGTCGTGATTCTAATGCCAAGCGAATTAATAGAAAAGGTTGTGAACGATTTATTTGTGGGTCTCCAGCTTGACAATCCCGGAAACGGCGTTTTGTTTGTAGAACCGATTGTTGAAGTTCGCGGTCTTTTCGATACGCATCTTAACAATAAAAATAACTGATAATGAATATATCGTCAATCTCATTCAAAACTATAAATAAGAACACCCGAAGAAGGATAACCCTGAATTCGAGTGTTTCTTTTATTTTGTTAAAAAGTGATTTTATGGTTTAGCTTATTTTTGTTTTAATGCACCTTTGGGTTCGGGTATCGAGTCTTTATCAATCTGATTCATCCTGCAATAATACTCAAAGAATTCCTCTACTTCATTAAAAGTCGCCCTACCTTTTCTCATAACAAGAATATCTCTTAAAATACGAGCCATCCAGATATTATCAAAGTAACGGTAAACTCCGCTATCCCATGTCATCGCATGCGGGTATTTTTTGTTTATATAATAATTCCAGAACAGCATTTTTTCCGATTCTTTTTCCGTAAGCTGTATCCTGAATTCGGGATGCGCGTATATATAACCGTCCTCGCAGTTCTTCCCCACAAAATCATCCATAACCATAAACGCACCCAAAATACGTCGCTCGCTCTCGGGAACACGGCGCTCTCTTGAGGTTAAAAGACAGGCACTATTGCTCTTAAGACGAATCGGTTTGTTTACCTTTCCCTCGTAAATACCGCTCTTTTTCAGACCGGTAAATACTCTCCACTCATCAAAAACTTCCTTTTGGTTATCCACTTTGCACCAAAAAACGCTTTGTGAGCAGGGGTGAATTTTACTCTTTTTGGGAACTTTGGCGTATAAAAGCTCCTGCTTGCGCTTTTCAATTTGTTTAAGTCTTTCCTCTTCTTCAAGCGCCTCAAGTTCTTTTTGTTTCTGTTTTTTTATATGTAAAAGCTTGTTTATTTCTTTATTTATTAATTCGTCGTCAATCGAAATAAATTTTTCAAATGCATCGGGAAACACGAATACCTTCTCACCGTCGCAAAATTTAACCGTAAGATGAGAATCAGTGTGTTCAACCACTGTACCCTTACCAAAGCTGATATGTACTACCTTTTTCTTATTAAGATTCATTTTCTCCTCCTATACCCCGGTTATATGATATTCTATATCGGTAGCAAGTTTTTGTTGTAAAATGCGATAGAGCTGTTTTGTCAAAAACTTGTTTAATATAATGACTCGAAACATCATACATTTAATTTTTATATCACTACTAATATCATTATATCATAAAAATTCGATTAATGCAAAGGAACCCGAATAAATAAGAGTCTTATACTTCTGCAAGTGCAAAATATTCATAAAAATACAGCTCCTTTGATATATGTTTTCCATCGTCATTAGGCATTATATCATATGGTTTTCGTATTTACTTTTAATTGGGTTATAATTTTAATCACAACACAATAATGAATTTCTATAATTCCATTTTTTTGTCTGAATACATTGTTTTATCTACAAAATTCTGATATAATTTAATCCAATTACAATTTTACTTGACAAAGATGAAAGAAATAAATTAAACATACATCCATGAATTTTACGATTATCAGAAGCTAACTTAAAAAAGTGGAGGGCATAGAAATGAAAACAATCATCACTATTCAGCATACGCAGTCTGTTCACCATGCTAACGGAATGGTCGGTTCGTGGACGGACTGGGAGTTGACCGATTTGGGCAAAGAACAGGCAGAAAGTATCGGACGGAAGCTTTCTGCAGAATTAAAGGGACAAGCCTACAAAATTTATTCCTCAGATCTGATTCGCGCAAGGCAGACAGCGGAACCGCTTGCCGGATATATGGGTGCCCCTGTTGAATATCTTGAAAAACTTCGGGAACATAACTTAGGCGAAGCTGTGGGAAAAACAAGCAAGTGGGCAAAGGATAACGCCATGCCGGTCAATTCATTCGACGACCGACAATTTTCAGGAGCTGAGTCTTGGCGCGAGTTCTGGAACAGGGTGTCGGATTTATGCCGTGAGATTATAGCGGACGAAGCGGACAATATCATTCTTGTTTCACATGGTGTAACTTTGAGTGTATGGCAGCAAGTGTGGCTCGGCAATGACATCAAAGAATTCAAGTATTCCGGTCTACCCGGCGGAGTGTCTTTTATGGAAATAAACGATAATGGTGATCGTATCATAAGGCGGTTAAATGACCCTTCATATGTAGAGTGAGTAGCACATTGTACGATATAATCTTTCATCGCGACAATTACATATTTGCTATCGCGTTGCTTGAATTCTTTTCAGTGACGACAAGGTGTTGTTGCAAGCACCGAAGACTACCGGCGAATACGCCTTCCCCGTTGGACATCTTGTTTCGGGCGAAACCAATGCCGAAACGCTGGTGCGTGGATGGCGCGAAGAAGCAGGAGCAACTACCTGTTTTGGTCGTAACTGAAGCTATAGCCAACCTCCTATTGTAGTTATTACTAATTGCATAAAGTTCCAAACGCCTATCATAAATTCTTACATGTTTTAAAAGAAGAAGCACCTTTGCATTAAAACAAAGATGCTCAACTAACACAAATGTGTAAAATTGATTATATGTTTCCGTCTGTCGAATTGAGATAAATCAATTTTACAAAAGCTAGTAGCATAATTTTTTCGTATGACATATGAGGAAAATATAATACTGTCTGTAAGTCGTTTACATTCACACTTTTGATATCAAGATATCCGGCCTTTTTAAGATTATCAACAATAAATTCGAAATTTTCTTCGCGTATTCCAGCGATAAAGCAAAGTGATTCTCGGTCATATCCCGTATGGGACGGTATATCATGTATTTTCAGCATGGCAGAATATGTTTCTTTATCTGCATATGAAGCGAAAATTTCCGGTAATTTGCAGTCATCAATTGTTGAAAAATCAAAATTCTTGACATTTATTACTGTAAACATTACGGGAGTATCGGATCTGTCAGCATATATCCCTCCAAAACCATTTTTGTGGATAGTGGAATATGTTTTTCTCTCCCGAGATTTTGGGTTCAACTTCCATTCATCCTCGAAAGAACGATTGAAAAATCCGCGGACGATTTGTCGGCAGAGCATAATAGTAGAGTTAGATAAATCGCTTGTATCACTGCATCTAATATATTCAGCTATACCGTCGAATAACTCATCTTCCGGTAGTTTTCCTATACCGATCAATTGGTTTACACTTATGCTAAAGACTGACGAAATACCCACAAGCATATCTATAGAAGGTTCGCTTTCGCCGGTTTCCCAACGTGACACGCTCTGAACAGAAGTGAATACTTTATCGGCGAGTTCCGATTGTGTCATACCTCGACTTTTACGTAACTTTTTAAGATTATCGGAAAAGTTACTCATCTGTGACCATCCCAGTTTTTACTTATTCCGAACGCAGCACTTATAACGGTTTGTAGCAAAATATCATAATCATTTAATTTACGATGGAACAGTTTGACTTCATTACCACCGATAATGGCTGTTTCATAATATTCAGAAGTACCAGTAAGCTTTTGATATGCCTCCACAGTTACTAAAGGAGCACCGGATTTTTTTACAGCAAAGTCAAGAGTATAAGTCTCCGGCATTTCACCTGAATAATAGAAACGAAGTATTTTATACGCATCCGGCATAGAGAGAAACTCGAATACTCCCTTATAAAGCTCATATTGCGAAAGGATATTTAAAAATGTATTACCGGGATAATTCTGTAACACGACAAATTTAAATTCGTCATTGCATATGTTTCGAATACTTCCTTTACAAACCGTGCTATGTTCTTGCCAATAGACTTGTGGTCGTTTGTCGTAGTTTTCGATAAGTTCCCTCCATTCATCTTTTAACTCCTCCATCACATCCGGAGTATACCAGCCACCTTCTTCATTATAACGAACAGATGAACCTAAGATCATATATGAAATAATCATTTGCATTGCGTCCAGTACGTTTTCACGAGGTATATTATGAAAATATTCATATACATTCTGCTTAATGTCGGAAGTGCTGTTGTGTACGTGCCCAAACAGATCGTCAATATTGACTCCAAAAGCATCAGCAATTGCCGGGAGCACTTCAATACTTGGCTTTGTATCTCCGTTTTCCCATTTTGAGATAACTTTTTCTGATACACCGAGCTTTTCACCGAGCGAAGCTTGTGTCATTCCAGCTGTTTCTCGCATTGACTTTATTTTCTCGTTGAAGTTCATGATTATAACCTTTCATGATATATTTTTGTGATCACATTATCATTATACGGAAAATGTATTGGGAATCAATCACTTTTAATTCGCATATTCGCCGATATGGAGATTTTTATTTCAAATTATTGCATTTAGAGAATTTATCCTGAATTTAAAAGATAATTGGGATTCAAAAAATCATATAATATTTTCATATAAAATATCAAATTCAAGAGAAGTCCGGTATTTGCACATATGCAATTATCGAGCCATTTTTATATTATGATACGGAGAAGTCGAGGTAAACTCTAATTTATCGCTCAGTATACACAAATAAATGACCCTTTCTTCGTTATTATTATTTCATTTGTGCTTGTAAATTTGTGATTATTGAGGAACTCTTTCATCAATTATGCCGGTGTTTTGCATTAAAAATCTTCCTTTCAAACTATTTTCTCTTAACAGATATCCCCATGTAATTTAATTCCATATTATGTCGGAAACGTTTACAAAAACAATATAAATGATATTTGGCTATATTCTAAAGAATTACAAAAAATATTCAATATAAAAAAAAAGACTTAATTGAATGCATTCAATGTAGTAAAAAATCCATATGCAACCGATGTCCTGGCATGGCACTACTTGAAGGATCAGGGTTATGTTCTTGTGATCCTTTGGCCAAGAGAATAGCAGAACTAAGATTGTCAAATATTTTTTGTTAATATGGACGAAAACAATAATAGGGCAGGTGTTAAAATGAACATTTTATATTTAATTGATGAAATGAATTACAATCATGAGTGGAATAGATTTTCTCGGGAAGCGGTACGTGCTGTAATAATTAAAAATAAAAAAATAGCTCTATTAAAAAGTAAAATTTACGGATTCTATAAATTTCCTGGAGGAGGAGTCGAAAAAGGTGAAAGCCTTTACAATGCTTTAATACGGGAAACATATGAAGAAACAGGACTTGCAATTATAAGAGGAACAATAAGTGAATTCGGAATAGCACATGAAATACGTAAAAGTACAAATTATAATGAAATTTTCGATGAAAAATCATATTACTATTTTGCAGATGTTGAAAAAACATTAAAACAAAATATTAATTGTTATGATGATATGGTAAAGGACGCTACATTTGAATTAGAATTGATGAATATTACTACAGTTATCGATATAAATATTTCAGTAGGAGAAGTTCATGATATTCCTTTTCTTAAACGCGATACATTTATTTTACAAAAATTATTAATAAATTCAAAGAATTAAAGGAATGTTTCGTTATGTTAATTACAACAATAGGACAATCTTTGTTATACAATGACACTTTTGATTTTTTAGATTTACTACAAAAAAACGAATGTAATTACATTAGATATAATTTATCGAAATGTAGGAATAATGAAGATTTCTTAGCAAAAGAAAAAATTGTATTGGATATAAAAAACAAATATAAAGAAAAATTAAAGTTAATGATTGATATACCATATCCAGGCATGAAAATTCGAATTGATTTAGATAAAAAATCCATGAATATATGTTGCGAAAAAACCTATTTACTTTGTTCAGAATATAATTATAACGATAAAAATATAATTTATACAAATTTTAATCATATCGGTAAATTTTTAAAAACAAACGATGAATTTATATATTCTGATGGTCTAGGATGTTTTCATGTAGAAAAAATCATTGACGATAATAGGGTTGTTATTAAAGCTAATAATGAATTTGAAATGTTCAACAATAAATCATTATCTGTAAAAAATCTGGTATTAAAAACGATTTACAAGACAAAAATTTTCGAATTATTACAAAAGATTGAACCGGATAGCGTTGCATGTTCATTTGTTTCATTCCCTATGCAAGTAAAAGAGTTAACCGATTTTCTACCTTCAACACAAATTATAAGCAAAATAGAAACAGCCAAGGGCGTTTTGAATGTTTCAGAAATATCAAAAGAATCAAATATTATGATAGCTAGAGGTGATCTAATGATTCACACAAACCCGGTAGATTTATACGAAAACCAACTAATTATTGCTAATGCTACAAAAAAATAAAAAATGGTTCTGAACACGCATTAGTGTAAATGGAATAATCATCCAAAGATTTGTTAATA
>ENA-UOOM01001495-UOOM01001495.1-fermentation-metagenome-genome-assembly--contig:-NODE-1495-length-22244-cov-11.137455_pt1 | contig 22244 bp, 15 predicted proteins | sample MGYA00245781_ERZ724031 | MGnify/ENA primary metagenome ERZ724031 (study PRJEB28704, sample SAMN03018317) | fermentation metagenome | biome: anthropogenic terrestrial biome; feature: soil... | reverse complement strand
ATGTGTTTAAGGTCGTTTCGATTTTCTCATGCCCCAATCGGTCAGCAATCTCCAAGGGAGAAAAGCTCATTTCCACTAACATGGAAGCGTGACTATGCCTTAAGTCGTGCAGACGAATACGTTTCACTCCGCTTTCCTTAATTCCTCGTTGCATTTCATGCTCCAAGTAATATTTTGTAACAGGGAAAAGCCTGTCCACTTCCTGTGCTCCGTACATACTGCCTATGTAGTCCTGCAAATCAAGTACAAGAAACTGAGGAATGGTAATGAGCCTCTTGCTTTTAGGCGTTTTTGGCTCTGTAATAATATCCTTTCCGCTAATACGTTGATAGGATTTTGATATACGGATTGTACGCTTTTCAAAGTCCACATCATCACCCGTAAGTGCAAGTAATTCTCCAATGCGTATACCTGTCCAGTACAGTATCATAAACGCCATGTAAGATTGATGCTTATTCATCAATGCATCAATGAATTTTGAAAATTCCTCTTGTGTCCAAAAATTCATTTCATCAGCATTGCTTTTTCCAATGCTTCCAGCCTTTCTGCACGGATTATTGGGTAGGTCATAATATTTCACTGCATAGTTGAAAAGTGCCGCCACTTGATTGTTAATCGTTTTGAGATAAGTTTGTGCGTAGCCTTGTCCAATAAGTTCATTTTGCCATTTACGAATATCGGGAGCTTTGATTTCATTCATCTTCAGCTTTCCGAAGTATGGGAGTACCTTTAGGTCGATAATGTATTTTTTTGTTCTCATGGTATGCTCTCGCAACCGTGTTTCCATATCGGCATAGTAAATCTTCAAGAAATCCTCAAACAGCATATTAAAATCGGCTTGCTGTGTGACAAGGAAGTTCCGTAACCATTCCTCGGCTTCTCTTTTTGTATTAAAACCTCGCTTTGTAGATTTTTTCCGATTGCCCTGCCAATCGGAATAGCGATACTGTATGAGCCACTTACCAGTTTTAGGGTCTCTTGCTGCTTTCATTTTTCATTTCCCCCGTTACTGCTTAACTTGTGCGCCATAACCGTACCATTTCTCCTCTAAGTAGCGGCGGGGGCATTTGCCTGCAACGGTAATATAACCGTCCTTTGCAAGCTCATTATTAAGATTCCGAATAATCTTGTAAGCCTGTCCTAAAGAAATACCAAGGCTTTCCGATAATTCAGAAGCAGTAATATAAATTTTGTTCTGTGTATTCATATTTCTTCTTCTTTCAATTTAGTTTAATTTTAAGCAACATGATATATTATTAAGCAGTTGTACATATGTTGTCACTATCTTGTCATATGGAGGATTGCTTATGCAAATCGGTGAACGAATTAAAAAGATAAGAGAATTTAGAGATATAACGCAAAAGGACTTAGGGGTAGATTTAGGTTTCACTGCCAATAGTGCGGCAGTGCGTATTGCTCAATACGAAAATGGTTCAAGAATACCAAAAAAGGAGACTGCTATTGCAATCTCCCAAAAGTTACGGTGTAACTATATAAACTTTTATGATGGTTCTGACTTAGGCGAAGCGGAACGAATTATGATGGATTTCTTTTGGCTTGAAGAGTCCGTAAGTAGGTCAATCTATATTTTTCAGTTACAGAAATACAACGACAACACGGACAATCGTATTGCCTATGGTATGTATAATGACCATCAATATGGCGGTGTCTATCCACCTGTTGCCATAGCACTCAACTATAACATGGTGAATGACTTTATGCGTGAATGGGCGATACGCTTTCAAGAGTTAACGGATAAAGCGATTACCGCAGAAGAATACTTTGAATGGAAAATAAACTGGCCCTCCACCTGTGATGATGGAGGACGATTTGAGCCGTCTATCAGTTGGCGAAATATATCTAAATTAAATCTAAAGATAAATGAATAGGGGACAGGCCATGAGTGAAAAAATATTTAAAGATACGAGAACGCAAATTGGAATTCTAAAAAGCCGTGGCGTTGTTATCAAGAATAAGAAAACTGCAAAACAAATCATAAGAACGATAAATTACTATAACTTGATAAACGGGTATAAAGAGCCATTTCTTCAAACAACTATGCCTTACGAAAAGTATCTCCCTGGCACAACATTAGATGAAATTTATGCACTATATGAATTTGACCGAAAATTGAGACTAATAACTTTAGAGCATATATTACAAGTTGAAAAACAAGCAAAGTCGCTTATTGCTCACTGCTTTTCTAAAGAACACGGTCATAAAGATTATCTTAAATTAGAAAATTTTGACAATAGTGGTTCAAAAAAATACGCATTCGTATGTGAATTGCTTGGAAGCTTATATAAGAAAATTGCATTAAATATAGATAAGGATTTGTCAATTTCTCATTATGTTAATGGCAAAAACTATATTCCATTATGGGTTCTGGTAAATACAATTTCAATGGGCGATATCAGCAAATTTTACTCAAATATGTTGCAACATGATCGCAACGAAGTTGCCAAAAGAATGAGATGGGGAATTAGAGAAAATCAATTGGCAAGTTGTTTGTTCTTTCTTTCAACAATCAGAAATCGATGTGCACACGATGAACGATTATATTCATATTTATCTTACACTTATTTATGTGGTAACAAGTACTTTAATTACTTTCGCATAACAAACAATACAAATAACTTCTTCGCAGCCATGATTGCCTTTAAAATGGTTCTTTCTGAAAAGCAATACACTGCTTTCCAGAATCAAATAGAAGAATTATTCGAAGAATTATCTTCTAAGTTAACTATTATTTCTATTAACAAAATTCGAAGTATGATGGGATTTCCGAATAACTGGAAACGCTTAAAAACATTATGATGATTTCAAAAATCTCTTGACAAAATGACCTTAATTCCTTATACTTAACTCAAGTGATTAAAACTATTTTAATTGCATATAATATGGTTGAACGTACCTTGATGACCTACGTGGCTCAAGGGCATAATTTTTAGGGGAATCGGCTTCTTGTCGGTTCCTCTATTATTTTAAGTTAATATTGTACTCAATTTGTACTCAAAAAGTAAAACAAAACGCCGGAAGCCCAGCAATCATGCGGGTTTCCGGCGTTCTTTTATTTACTCCCACTCGATAGTTGCCGGGGGCTTACTTGTGATGTCATAGACGACACGGTTTACATTATCAACTTCATTTATAATACGGCTGGATACCTTTGCAAGAAGGTCATAAGGTATTCTTGCCCAATCAGCAGTCATAAAGTCTGAAGTTGTAACTGCACGCAAAGCTATAGTATTGTCATAAGTTCTACCATCGCCCATTACTCCAACGCTTTTTATATTTGTTAATACAGCAAAATATTGATTAATTTGCTTATCAAGTCCTGCATTCGCTATTTCTTCCCTAAAAATTGCATCTGCATCCTTTAAAATTTCAAGTTTATCAGATGTTATATCCCCCATTATTCGTATAGCAAGACCCGGACCCGGGAAAGGCTGACGCCATACAAGTGGTGCGGGAATATCGAGTTCAAGCCCGACTTTTCTAACTTCGTCTTTAAACAAATTTCTAAGTGGTTCTACAAGTCCGATAAAACCGATGTCTTTCGGCAGACCTCCTACATTATGATGGCTTTTTATAACAGCCGCATCACCTGTTCCGCTTTCGACTACATCGGGATATATTGTACCCTGACATAAATAATCTACATGGCCGATTTTCTTTGCTTCTTCTTCAAAAACGCGAATAAACTCTTCACCGATAATTTTTCTTTTGCGTTCCGGCTCGGTTACTCCTGCAAGCTTTGACAGAAATCTATCTTGAGCGTTTACTCTAATCAAATTCATATCAAATTGATTTCGGAACACTCTTTCCACATCATCGCCTTCATTTTTACGAAGCAAACCATGGTCAACAAAAATACAGGTAAGGTTTTTACCTATTGCTTTATGAACCAAAACTGCCGCAACCGAAGAGTCAACTCCGCCGGAAAGCGCACAAATTGCTTTTTTATCTCCAACGGTTTCCTTTATATGCTTTATGGTATCATTGGCAAATGAAGACATTTTCCAATCGCCCGAACATTTGCAAACATTATATAAGAAATTTCTAAGCATTTCATTCCCGCTGACAGTATGCTCAACTTCCGGATGAAACTGCAAAGCATATAAATTTTTTCCAGTATTATCCATAGCCGCTACAGGGCATGCCTTACTTGTTGCGGTGACCTTAAATCCGTTTGGAACTTCAGATATATAATCGGTATGACTCATCCAACAAATTGACTTGTTCTCCAAGCCAAAGAATAATTTACCTTTTGTATCACAGTCAACGGGAGTTTTTCCGTATTCACGTATTTCACTTCTGCTAACTGTACCTCCGAGCATTTTTGACATTAGCTGGGCACCGTAGCAAATTCCCAAAATCGGGATACCGAGGTTAAAAACGTCTTTATCGCAAACAGGAGATTTTTCAGCATAAACACTGTTTGGACCTCCGGAAAAAATAATCCCTTTATATCCGATTTTTTTTATCTGTTCAGCATCCGTTTTATAAGACTTAATTTCGCAATACACATTTAAATCACGCACTCTGCGTGCTATTAATTGACTGTACTGTCCGCCGAAATCAAGAATAAGCACTGCTTCATTATTTCGAAACATATTTACACTTCCATTCTTTGAACTACCGTCTACTTATACATTATAAACAATTGAAATTATTCAACAGTAACAGATTTTGCGAGGTTACGAGGTTTATCAATGTCACAGCCCTTCAATGATGCAACATAATAAGCAAAAAGCTGAAGCGGTATTACAGCTAATGAAGGCAGCATAATATCACAAATTTGAGGAATATAAAATATATGATTCGTTACCTGTTCAATATTTGTGTTGTTATCGGTCGTTAAGCCGAGAACTACCGCACCACGTGCCTTAACCTCTTTTACATTACTCATCATCTTATCAAAGAGCTGCTGCTGAGTCGCTAAAGCAATAACGAGAGTCCCGTCCTCAATAAGAGAAATCGTACCGTGTTTTAACTCACCTGCCGCATAAGCATCGGAGTGAATATAAGATATTTCTTTAAGTTTAAGAGAACCCTCAAGCGACATGGCATAATCAAGATTTCTGCCTATAAAGAACACATCTTTTACATTGAAAAACTTTGATGCCAAATACTGAATATTCTCTTTATTGTTAAGAATTTCTTCAATTTTATCAGGCAAAATTTCAAGCTGATTAATATAATAATCATATTTTTCTTTTGAAAGATAGCCGAGATTATCTGCGAAATACACTGAAAGCAGATATACAACAGAAAGCTGTGTGCTGTATGCTTTTGTTGTGGCAACAGCAATTTCAGGACCTGCCCAAGTATATATCACATCATCTGATTCGGTTGCAATGGAACTTCCAACAACATTGACAATTGAAAGAGTCCTTGCGCCCAATTTCTTAGCTTCGCGCAAAGCTGCCAAAGTATCGGCAGTCTCTCCTGATTGGCTGATTACGATGACAAATACATTATCGTCAATAATTGGCTCACGGTATCTAAACTCCGAAGCTACATCAACTTCTACCGGTATTCTCGTCATCTTTTCCAGTACATATTTAGCGACTACGCCGACGTGATAAGCCGAACCGCATGCAACTATGAATATTTTCTTAAACCCTTTTATCTGTTCCGCCGTTAACGTAATATTGTCAAGAACAATCTTTCCGTCTTTTATACGCGGAGAAATTGTATCCCTGACTGACTTAGGCTGTTCCATTATTTCCTTTGCCATAAAATGTTTATATCCGCCCTTTTCGGCGGCAGAAATATCCCAATCAATATGGTTAGGCTGTTTAGGTACTATTTCTTTATCAGTATTATAAATTGTAACTGAATCATTTTTTAATATTGCAATCTCATTATCATCAAGGCGATAAATATCCCTTGTTTTACTTAATATTGCAGGAATATCGGACGCAATATAATTTTCATTCTGACCTAAACCGATAATAAGCGGACTGTCTTTTCTTACAGAAATAATCTGATTAGGATAGTCTTCACAAATTATTCCCAAAGCATACGAACCTTCTACTTTGTTAATTACTTTAATTACAGCATCCAAGATATCACCTTTATAATAATATTCTAAAAGCTGTGCGACAACTTCCGTATCGGTTTCAGATACAAAAGTCATTCCTTTACTTATCAAATAATCCTTTATTGCAAGATAGTTTTCAATTATGCCGTTATGAACAACGGCAAATTTACCGGAATCACTTACCTGGGGGTGAGAATTAATATCAGAAGGTTTACCGTGTGTTGCCCATCTTGTGTGACCAATGCCAACAGTTCCCAAAATATCCTTTCCGCCGTTAATCATATCGCTCAGTACTTTTAATCTGCCTTTTGCTTTTGCAACTTGGATTGATTTACCATTATAAACGGCGACTCCAGCCGAATCGTATCCCCTATATTCCAGCTTTTTAAGCCCTTCAAGAAGAATAGGGGTGGCTTGATCTTCACCTATATATCCAACTATTCCACACATATATTTCACCCTCTCCGGTTTCCCGGTAAAACTAAATTTTAAAGAAAATAAGTGCCAACATTAATAATATGAATTGTCAGCACTTATATAAAAATTATCTGAAAATAATATCTTTACGAGCCGGTCCGTTAGAAACAAACTTAATCGGCACTCCGATTGATTTTTCTACAAATTCGATATACTTACGAGTATTTTCAGGCAAATCCTCATATTTTGTAATACCACGGATATCGCATTTCCAACCGGGAAGTTTTTCAAATATCGGCTTGCAATTCTTTAACTCAACGGTTGTTGGGAAATAATCTATCCTCTTACCGTTATTCTCATAAGCAACGCAAACAGGTATTTCATCCAAATATCCGAGAACATCAAGAACAGTAAACGCTACACCTGTTGCACCTTGAGCTTCACATCCATAGCGGGTTGCAACCAAATCAAGCCAGCCCATTCTTCTCGGACGACCTGTAGTAGCACCGAATTCTCCGCCATCTCCGCCTCTTTTTCTTAGCTCATCAGCTTCATCTCCAAAAATCTCACTGACAAACTCGCCTGCTCCAACTGCGCTGGAGTATGCTTTTACAACGGCAATAATTTCTTTTATTTCATAAGGAGGAAGACCCGCACCTATTGAACCGTAGCCTGCTAAGGTCGATGACGAAGTAACCATAGGATAAATTCCAAAATCCGGATCCTTTAAGGCGCCAAGCTGACCTTCAAGCAAAATATTTTTTCCTTCTTTTACAGCTTTGTGTAAAAATGTAAAAGTATCCGCAACATAAGGATCAATTGCATTCTTATATTCCATAAGTTTGTTGTAAACTTCATCAACTGTTAATTTCGGCTGATGATACAAGTGCTCGTATAACACATTTTTAAGTGTTATAACATGTTCAATCTTTTCTTTCAGTGACTTTTCGTTATCATAAAGTTCGCTGATTTGGAAACCTATTTTTGCAAATTTATCTGAATAAAAAGGTGCTATCCCTGATTTTGTAGAGCCGAATGAGCGTGAAGAAAGGCGTGCTTCTTCAAAAGTGTCAAGCTGGATATGATACGGCATGACAATTTGTGCTCGGTTCGAAATCATAATATTTGGCTTTGGAACTCCGCGCTCTTCAAGGGATGTAAGTTCCTTTGTAAAATTCTCTACGCTAAGTGCAACACCATTACCAATAATATTGGTAATATGGCTGTAAAATACACCGGACGGCAATTGATGTAAAGCAAATTTACCGTAATCATTTATAATAGTATGGCCTGCATTACTGCCGCCCTGAAAACGTATTACAATGTCTGATTTAGCTGCTTCAACATCGGTTATTTTACCTTTGCCTTCGTCTCCCCAGTTTGCACCAACTATGGCTTTAATCATAAATATCCACTCCGCCGTGCCGCAACGGAAAATTGCTAAGAAACTGCCTTGCGGCCGAATTTAGGCAGTATATAAAATCACAACTTACTAATAATATCACAAAAATTAAAAAAATCAAATAGAAATAATAATAAAAATATTCCCATTAAAACAAAATTTATAAATTGATTTCCGCTTTTTGTTCCGGTACATAACCATATTTCCCAATCGCATTTTTAACAGTGCAATTTATAAATTCTTCTGTTTGTTCCGGTGCTCTGCCCACATATTTTTCAGGACTGACAATTTCTTTAAGTTCTTCTAAAGTTACTCCGAAAAGCGGGTCATTTGCTATACGTTTAAGCAGGTCGTTTTCCCCGCCTTCTTCTTTAATAATTTTTGAAGCTGCCATAGAATGAATGCGAATTCTTTCATGGAGCTGCTGGCGGTCTGCACCTTTTTTAACAGCATCCATCATAATATTTTCAGTTGCCATGAACGGAAGTTCACGGCGAAGATGCTGTTCGATTACTTTGGGATATACTACCAAACCATCCGCTACATTTAAATACAGATTGAGTATTCCGTCAACAGCTAAAAATGCTTCGGGTATGCTTATACGTTTGTTTGCGGAATCGTCAAGTGTACGTTCAAACCACTGTGTAGCCTCGGTAATACATGGATTAAGGCTGTCTATAATAACATACCTTGAAAGCGAAGCTATACGTTCGCTCCTCATTGGATTGCGTTTATAAGCCATTGCTGAAGAGCCGATTTGATTTTTTTCAAAAGGTTCTTCAATTTCTTTAAGGTGTTGCAACAGGCGAATATCATTTGAAAATTTGGCGGCACTTTGTGCAATTCCGCTTAAATTCGCCAATATTTGGCTATCGAGTTTTCTTGAATATGTTTGACCTGAAACTGCAAAGCAAGCCGAAAAGCCCATTTTTTCTGCAATTATGTCATCTATTTTTTTAACTTTTTCATGGTTGCCGTCAAATAGTTCCAAGAAACTTGCCTGAGTCCCGGTTGTACCCTTTGAACCCAAGAGTTTAACGTTAGAAAGCCTATACTCTATATCTTCTAAATCCATTAATAAATCCTGTATCCAAAGAGTTGAACGTTTTCCTACCGTAGTCGGCTGAGCAGGCTGAAAATGGGTAAAAGCCAAAGTTGGCATATCTTTATATTTAAGTGCGAATTTTGAAAGTACCCTTATGACTCCCACAAGTTTTTCCCTTATTAGTTTCATTGCTTCAGTCATAATTATTATGTCGGTGTTATCGCCAACATAGCATGAAGTCGCTCCCAAGTGGATAATTGGTTCGGCTTTTGGGCACTGCTGACCAAAAGCATAAACATGGGACATTACATCATGACGGACAACCTTTTCCCTTGCCTGTGCAACATCATAATTAATGTCGTCAGCATATTTTTTCATCTCGTCAATTTGTTCCTGTGTTATGTTTAGTCCCAGTTCTTTTTCCGCCTCTGCCAATGCAATCCACAGTCTGCGCCAAGTCTTAAATTTTTTGTCGGGCGAAAATAAATATTTCATTTCATTGTCCGCATAACGGGAAGACAATGGGGATTCGTAAGTATTTTTCAATTATTGTTCCCTCCAAACAGGAATATTAATATCTTTTTATAGGTGTGCAGTAATCATAATCTTTACCGGCAATCGAAAAATCCGGTATCGGTGCAGGGTATTTACCTGAGAAACAAGCATCACAGTAGCCGCCATGTCCATCCATGATTTTAGCAAGACTGTCAAGGCTTAAAAATTCGATTGAGTCAGCATAACTCATTTTACCTATTTCTTCAATAGTATAGTTACAGGCAATAAGCTCGTCCTTAGATGGAATATCGGTACCGTAATAGCACGGCCATAAAAACGGTGGTGAGCTTATTCTTAAATGAATTTCTTTTGCTCCTGCTTCTTTCAGCATTGTAACTATTCTTGCGCTTGTTGTTCCGCGTACTATTGAATCATCCAGCATAACAACCCTTTTTCCTTTTACCGAAGATGCAAGGGAATTTAGCTTTATACGCACACTGCGTTCACGTTCAGACTGGTTTGGTTTTATAAAAGTGCGGCCTATATAAGAATTTTTTACGATGCCTTTTTGAAACGGTATGCCTGATTCTTCGCTGTAGCCAATTGCGGCATCAATACCCGATTCCGGAACCCCGATAACCATATCGGCTTCGACAGGATGCTGTTTTGCAAGCATACGTCCTGCTTCTTTTCTTGCTTCGTAAACACTGATACCATCGATAATACTGTCTGTTCTTGCAAAATAAATATACTCAAATACACAAAGTGATTTTTTAACTTTATCGGTATATTTTTTTGAACGGAGTCCGTTTTTATCCACAACAACAATTTCTCCGGGCTCAACGTCCCTTACAAATTCGGCACCACATGCGTCAAGAGCACAGGTTTCCGATGCAAAAACATATGAATTATCGATTTTACCAATGCATAAAGGTCTGAATCCATGCGGGTCGCGCGCGGCAATAAGCTTTTGCGGGCTCATTACAACCAATGAAAAAGAACCCTGAATTTTAGGAAGTGCACGGCTTACCGCTTCTTCAATTGACTTTGAGTCGACGCGTTCACGGGCAATAATGTATGCAATTACTTCTGTATCAATTGTAGTTTGAAAAATACATCCTCTGTATTCAAGTTCACGTCTGAGTTCATATGCATTTGTTAAATTTCCGTTATGTGCAATGGCAAGTGTACCCTTAATATATCTCATTACAAGCGGCTGTGCGTTTTCACGAACACTTCCGCCTGCTGTGGAATAACGAACATGTCCAACTGCCATTTGTCCGTTTAAAGTATTTAAAATTTTATCGTTAAATGACTCTGTTACAAGACCCATATCCTTAGAATATGAAATTACTCCTCGATCGCAAACAGCAATGCCGCAACTCTCTTGTCCCCTATGCTGTAAGGCAAGAAGTCCGTTATAAGCTGCATAGGCAGGGTTTACCCCGCCGTCAGAATATATTCCGAAAACTCCGCACTCTTCATGCGGCTTTGAAAGGTCGTAATCCATAACCGAGCTGTTCAAATTCTCACCACCTATAAAATTATAATCCGATGCGCTTCATTACCTCTGCATATGCTTCTTCTACACCGCCCAAATCTCTGCGGAAACGGTCTTTATCAAGCTTTTCATGTGTTTTAACATCCCAAAAGCGGCAAGTATCCGGTGAAATTTCATCAGCGAGGATTATTCCGTCTTTGCAGCGTCCAAATTCCAATTTAAAGTCTATAATTTCGATATTAACCGATAAGAAAAATTCTTTTAATATTTCGTTAATTTTAAGCGCCATACTGCTGATTTGGTCTATTTCTTCTTTTGTTGCAAAACCGGCGGCAAGAATGTGATATTCATTGACCATAGGGTCGTCCAAATCATCGTTTTTATAACAGAACTCTAAAACTGTTGATTTCATTGGAGTGCCTTCCTGCATACCGAGTCTTTTTGCAAGGCTGCCTGCGGCTTTATTTCTTACGATAACCTCGAGAGGAACAATTTCAACTTTTCTTACCAATGTTTCTCTGTCACTTAATTCTTTAACAAGGTGAGTTTTAATGCCTTTTTCCTCAAGCATTTTAAACATAAAGTTGGACATTTTGTTATTAACTACGCCTTTGCCGGTAATAGTACCCTTTTTTTTGCCATTGAAAGCTGTTGCGTCATCTTTGTAGTCAACAATACAATAATCTGCATTGTCTGTAGCATAAACCTTTTTGGCTTTTCCCTCATAAAGCAATTCACTTTTAGTCATTAGTCTTTTCCTCCAAATATTTTTTATATAAAGTTTAAAAACGTTGACACCTTTGTAATGTCTATTACGGAAAGCTGGGTAGTTTCAACATGCTTAGCGCAAGTTAAAAATGCGTTGGCAGTATCAAGCGATGTAAGACATGGGATACCACATTCAACTGCATTTCTGCGAATTTTATAACCATCGCGTTTATGTGCGACGCCTTTTGACGGAGTATTGATAACCAAATTTATTTTTCCAGAAGTAATGTGGTCGAGAATATCCGGTTTGCCGGCACCTATTTTATTTGTCCTGATTGTAGGAATATCATGGTCGTTAAAGAAATCAGATGTACCCGCTGTAGCATAAATTGTCCAACCGAGCTCATAAAGTCCTTGTGCTATCGGAAGAGCTTCTTCTTTGTCGGCATCCTGAACGGTAATTATTACTCTGCCGTTTTTAATCATGTGCACACCTGCACCATAGAAGGATTTAATTAAAGCTTCATCAAAAGTTTTTGCGATTCCCAAAACTTCGCCGGTTGATTTCATTTCAGGCCCGAGGTTGACATCTTGTCCGTATAATTTTTCAAAAGAGAATACAGGCATTTTGATAGCTATTAAATCTCTTTCTCTTTGTAAGCCATAATGGTAACCCATATCCGGTAAAGTCTTTCCAAAGAAAGTTCCAACAGCCAAAGGTACAATCGGAATTCCCGTAACCTTACTGATATATGGTACAGTTCTGGATGAACGAGGGTTTGCTTCGATAACGTAGACTTCGTTGTCTTTAACTATAAACTGAATGTTTAATAAACCTTTAACCTTTAGTGCTTTTGCAAGACGGCGTGTATATTCAACGATTATTTCCTGCATATCTTTAGATACGCCTACAGCCGGATAGACTGATATGCTGTCGCCGGAATGAATACCGGCACGTTCTATATGCTGCATAATTCCCGGTATAACCGAATCAATACCGTCACATACTGCATCAACTTCTACTTCCGTACCCATTAAATACTTATCAACCAATATTGGGTGTTCCTGTGCCACCCTATTGATAATACCTATTTGTTCAACTATATCCTCATCAGAATACGCAATATGCATTCCTTGTCCACCGAGAACATAAGAAGGGCGCACAAGAACCGGGTATTCCAATTCATTAGCAGCTTTAATTGCTTCTTCACATGTGTAGACCATGCGTCCTTCAGCCCTTGGTATATCACAGATACTGAGAATTTTATCAAAGCGTTCCCTATCCTCAGCCTCATCAATACTGTCGAACGAAGTTCCGAGAATCGGAATTCCTATTTTTTCAATTGCACCCGCAAGTTTAATTGCAGTCTGTCCACCAAACTGGACAACGGCTCCGTCGGGCTTTTCAAGTTCTATAATATGCCTTACATCTTCTTCTGTAAGTGGTTCGAAATACAGTTTATCTGCTATATCAAAGTCTGTACTTACTGTTTCAGGGTTGTTGTTTACAATAATGGTTTCATAACCGAGAGCCTTGAGTGCCCATACGCTGTGTACGGAGCAGAAGTCAAATTCAATACCCTGCCCTATTCTGATTGGACCCGAACCTATAACGAGAATTTTTTTCTTATCGCTATTCGGAATTGATTCGTTCTCCGTTCCATAAGTCGAATAATAATATGGGGTTTCAGCGTCAAATTCAGCGGCGCATGTATCGACCATTTTATAAACAGGATGAACATTATATTCATTTTCAAGTTTTGTAACTTCATCGACGGTTTTGCCGCTTAATTCCGCAATGGTTTTGTTAATAAATCCATAGTCCTTTGCTCTTAAGAATAACTCCTTGTCAAGCGGTTCAGAAGCAATTGCTTTTTCAATATATATAATTGAAAGAATTTTATCAAGGAACCATGGGTCAATTTTTGTAATGTCATGAACTTGTTTGATTGTATAACCTCTTCTTAAGGCTTCCGCAACAACCCAAAGTCTTCGGTCATCTACAATATAAAGACGTTTTTCCAATTCACTGTCTGTAATTTTGGATATTTCATTATGAATAAGGCTGTATAAATTAAGTTCAAGACAGCGTATTGACTTCATTAACGCCGCTTCAAAAGTAGGTGCAATACCCATTACTTCGCCGGTTGCTTTCATTTGCGTACCGAGAATTCTCTTAGCATTAACAAATTTATCAAAAGGCCACTTTGGTATTTTAACAACACAATAGTCAAGTGTCGGCTCAAAGCACGAGTAGGTCTTTTTAGTAATTGCGTTTTGAACTTCGTCTAAAGTATAACCAAGTGCTATTTTAGATGCAACTTTTGCTATCGGATATCCCGTTGCTTTAGATGCAAGCGCAGATGAACGGCTTACACGGGGGTTAACCTCAATTACACAATATTCAAAGCTGTTTGGATTTAAAGCAAACTGTACGTTACAGCCACCCTCAACTTTAAGTTCTGTAATAATGGAAAGTGCCGCAGTTCTAAGCATTTGAGTTTCCTTATCCGCAAGTGTTTGGCATGGTGCAACAACAATAGAGTCACCGGTGTGAACACCGACAGGGTCAAAGTTTTCCATGTTACATACTGTAATGCAGTTGCCGTTATGGTCGCGCATTACTTCATATTCAATTTCTTTCCAACCCGAAATACAGCGCTCAATCAATACTTGATTTACACGGCTTCTGTGTAGGCCGAGCGTTGCAATAGTAATAAGTTCTTCTTCATCTTTGGCAATTCCTCCGCCGCTTCCGCCCAATGTATAAGCAGGACGAATAACTACAGGATAGCCTATTTTGTTTGCAGTTTTAATACATTCTTCGATATTTTCGGCAATTTCGCTTTCAGCACAAGGCTGATTAATGCGTTCCATTGCTTCTTTAAAGAGTTCCCTGTCTTCTGCCATTCTGATGGTATCGGCGTTTGTACCAATCATTTCAACATTATTTTCTTTTAAGAAACCTGATTCTTCCAATTCAACTGCGAGATTAAGCGCATTTTGTCCGCCGAGTGTAGGAAGAATGCTGTCCGGATTTTCCTTGAGAATTACTTTCTTTATTGTTTCGGTAGTCAGCGGTTCAATATAAACTTTATCGGCAATTTGTTTATCGGTCATAATAGTTGCCGGATTTGAATTTATAAGTATGACTTCTACGCCTTCTTCTCGAAGTGCGCGGCATGCCTGAGTGCCGGCGTAGTCAAATTCAGCCGCCTGCCCGATAATAATAGGGCCCGAACCAATGATAATTACTTTTTTTATATCTTCTCTTTTCATAGTGTGCTTCCTCCTATCAACCCTATAAACTTGTCGAATAGAAAGCCTGTGTCGAGTGGACCCGGGGAGGCTTCCGGATGGAACTGCACAGAAAATACTTTTCCGTTCTTATAATTTAATCCTTCAATGCTGCCATCATTCATACTTATAAAGCTGATGTCGGCTACTGAAGGATTAACAGTATCGCCATTCACCACGAAACCGTGATTTTGAGAAGTAATATATACCCTGTTGGTTGATAAATCTTTAACGGGGTGATTAATACCTCTATGACCGTATTTTAATTTGTAAGTATCAAAACCTTGAGAAAGTGCCATTAGTTGATGACCAAGACAAATTGCAAAAGTAGGTATGCCATGTGCATAAACTTTTTTAAGTTCTTCAATGGACTTCTTGCATTCTTTCGGGTCACCGGGGCCATTGGATAACATAACCCCATCCGGAGAGAACGACATTAAATCCTCAAAAGATGCATCATACGGGAAACATTTTACCGTACAGCCGCGGTTGACAAGCGAACGTACAATATTTGCTTTAACGCCGTAATCAACAAGCGAAATTTTAATTGAACCGTCACCGTAAACTTTAGATTCACGGTTGCTGACTATCGGCACATATGATTTTAATACAAATTCATCTATCTTCTTTTTCATATCCGCTGTATCAATGTTATCACCGTAAGCTATCATACCTCGCATTGTACCGCTTTCACGCAAAACTTTTGTAATTGCACGCGTATCAACACCGCAAATTCCCGGAATATGATTCTGAATTAAGAAGTTATTTAAATCAACATCACTGCGGAAATTACTGTCGATACCCGAAACAGAGCGTACAATAAATGCACTCAGCCACGGTTTTGTCGATTCAGCATCGTCATAGGATATTCCGTAATTGCCCATTAAAGGAAAAGTCATTACAACACCTTGTCCCGCATAGGACGGGTCTGTAAGCAGCTCTGTATAACCGCACATGGCGGAGTTAAACACGACTTCGCAAAGAACGTCATGTTTATCTCCAAAGCCTATGCCTTCAAAGGTCATTCCATTTTCAAGCATTAATAATGCTTTCATCTGATCACCAACCATTTCTATTTATTCGAAAACTTTAAAAAAGTATCATGCTTTAAAAGATTCTATAATTTTCTTTACAGCTTTTTCAGTATTTTCTTTTGTATTGAATGCAGTTAAGCGGAAATATCCTTCGCCGCTTATTCCAAATCCGGAACCCGGGGTGCCAACTACACCTGTTTTTTCAAGGAGCAAGTCAAAGAATTCCCAAGAAGTTAATCCGTTCGGAGTCTTAAGCCATACATATGGTGAATTCACTCCGCCGTAAACTTCAAATCCGGCTTCTCTAAGTCCATTAAGCATGATTTTTGCATTATTAAGATAATATGTTATATTTCCTTTTACTTCTTCCTGTCCTGCTTCAGAATAAACAGCCTCTGCACCACGCTGGACAACATACGATACACCGTTCATTTTTGTGGACTGGCGTCTGTCCCAAAGTTTATTGAGAGAAACTCCGTCAAAAACAAGTTCTTTTGGAATTACTGTATATGCACAGCGTGTGCCTGTGAATCCTGCTGTTTTGGAAAAGCTTCTGAATTCTATTGCACATTTCTTTGCGCCTTCAATTTCAAAAATACTGTGAGGCATATCATCTTCAGTAATAAACGCTTCATAGGCAGCATCATAAAGAATAATTGACTTGTTTTCGAGAGCAAAATCCACCCACTTTTTAAGCTCACCGCGTGTAATTCCGACACCGGACGGATTATTGGGGAAACAGAGATATATCATATCTGCACGCTGCTTGGGAATTTCCGGTAGAAAACCGTTTTCTTTAAGGCACGGCATATATACAATATTGCTCCATCCGTTATCCTTATATTCCCCTGCTCTTCCTGTCATTACATTTGTGTCGACATATACGGGATAAACCGGGTCACAAACTGCAACAGTATTGTTTACGTCAAATATATCACCGATACTTCCTGTATCGCTTTTTGCGCCGTCGCTTACAAATATTTCATCTACATTAATATTTACTCCGCGTTTTTTGAAATCGTTTTCAGCAATCGCACTTCGCAAAAACTCATACCCTGCTTCAGGGCCGTAACCGCGGAAAGTTTCTTTATTCCCCATTTCTTTTGATGCTTTCACCATAGCATCCACTACAGCTTTTGGAAGAGGGCGGGTTACATCACCTATTCCCAATCTGATTATTTCCATTTCCGGGTGGCTTTCTGAAAACTTCTTTACTTTTGCGGCAATGTCCACAAATAAATAACTGGCGGGCAATTTCACAAAATTTTCGTTGACTTTTAGCAAAGTACTAACATTCCTTTCATTAATGTCTTTATAAAACGATTATATTAAAGTTGAACCGTTCCGTCAAATACAAATTCGGCAGGACCCTGCATAAATACACTGTCGGAATCCTTTTTCCAATCAATATTTAAGTCCCCGCCTTTCAAATGGACCTTCACCCTGCGGTCTGTTTTTCCGTTTACTGCACAGGCTACAGCCGTGGCACAAGCTCCAGTGCCGCAGGCCCATGTTTCACCGGAACCGCGTTCCCAAACTCTCATATTTACTTCGTTTTTGTTTAATACCTCTACAAATTCAATATTTGCTCTGTTGGGGAAAATACTGTTATGTTCAAATTTAGGCCCTATTTTTTCTATTTCTATTCTATTTACATCATCTACAAACATTATACAATGTGGATTTCCCATTGAAACACATGTAATATTATACTCTTTTTCGTCAACAGTTATCGGTTCGCTTATTACCTGTTCTTTGTTATTATAGTTTACAGGAATATTTTCAGCGTTTAATTCCGGTTTTCCCATATCAACCGTTACATATTTAACTTTACCGTCTTCAATTTGTAAAAACAAAGTTTTAATACCGCTCATAGTATCTACTTTAATAACATCTTTTTTGACTATTCCGCGGTCATAAACATATTTTCCCACACATCTTATTCCGTTACCGCACATCATGGCTTGTGAGCCGTCGGCATTATAAATATCCATGCGGCAATCTGCTTTATCTGAAGGTTCAATCAAAATTATTCCGTCAGAACCTATCCCAAAATGTCTGTCACTTAATTTTATTGACAGTTTCGACGGATTTTCGATTTTTTCTTCAAAGCAGTTTACATAAACATAATCATTTCCAATTCCCTGCATCTTCGTGAATTTCATTAAATTTCTCCTCTATTCATTTAAAATTATCATTGCTGTTTCTACCATTTTCTTACCTGTATTCATACTTTTCTTTTGAATAAAACGGTGAGCCTGAGCTTCAGTAAAGTTATTACGAGCAATTAACAAGTTTTTTGCATCTTCAATGATTTTCTTTTCATCATAGCCGCCGCCCGTCAATTTTTTCTTAATACATAACGAAGTATAATCGGATATATTTAAAAGCATCTTGACAGAAGAAAGTACATCTTTTTTACTGAGCGGCAGTATTAAACTTGCGCATGAAAGAGTTTCTGAAATATTTGACTGCTGTGACTTTAAAATAAATAAAAAATCATAATTTGAACTTACGACCTTAGTAAGACCTGTTGCAGGCATATCCTTTAACCTTGCACTGCAAACAACAACTCCTCCGTTATAGTACCTGTTTGTAAAATCTATTACTTGCGAACCGGCTGTGCATACTCCACTTACATTTAAACCGCCAAAACGGAGAACAGCCGCTATTTTTTTGGCATAATCCAAATTAGAATTTGCCACGATAATACTGCTCATTTTATGCAACTCCGTTTATGGGATTTGTAACTTACACACATTAAAATTTATTCAAATACTGGTTTATTTCCCATTCTGTTACTGCAGTTGAAAAATCAAACCATTCTTTTTCTTTTGCTTCAATATACTTATTAAATACATGGCTGCCCAATGTTTTTTTAATAAATGGGTCAGCTTTCATCTCGTTAATGGCATTACTCAAATTCGTAGGAAGTGCTTCAATACCGGCTGCATGTCTGTCTTTTATATCATAGATATTTGTTGAAACCGCTTGCGGAGGCATTAAGTTGTTTTTTATTCCTTCCAGCCCTGCGGCAAGCAGTACGGCAAGTTCAAGGTATGGGTTACACGCAGGATCAGGGTTTCTTAGTTCTACCCTCGTTCCCTCGCCACGAGTTGCGGGAACTCTTATTAAGGCGCTTCGATTGCTTAAAGTCCAAGCAATATTACATGGTGCCTCATATCCGGGTACAAGGCGCTTATACGAATTTACAAGCGGATTTGTAATTGCACACATCCCTTTAATATGCTTCATAATTCCGGCTATAAAATTATAGGCAATTTGACTTAATCCGGATTTACTGTTTGGGTCATAGAATACATTTGTTCCGTTTTTACACAAAGACATATTTGTATGCATCCCGGAGCCGCATCGCCCATAAATTGGTTTTGGCATAAATGTTGCGCAAAGGCCGTGTGCATCCGCACATGACTTAACAACCATTTTAAAAGTTACTATATTATCCGCTGCAGAAAGTGCTTCACTGTACTTAAAATCAATTTCGTGCTGTGCAATGGCGACTTCATGATGTGATGTCTCAATTTCAAAGCCCATTTCTTCAAGGTTTAAACAGATATCTCTGCGGGCACTTTCTCCCAAATCCGAAGGCCCTAAATCAAAATATCCTGCGGTATCGTGGGTAATTGTAGTAGGATGGCCGAATTCATCCGTGTTAAAAAGAAAGAATTCACATTCAGGTCCTACATTGAAAGTATAGCCCATATCAGCAGCTTTTTTTATAACATTCTTTAAAATATATCGCGGGTCACCTTCAAATGGGCTGCCGTCGGTTTTGTAAATATCACAAATTAGACGTGCAACTCTTCCATGTTGTGTATGCCAAGGCAAAATGGTAAAAGAGTCAAAATCAGGTCGAAGATACATATCTGATTCTTCAATTCTTACAAATCCCTCAATTGATGAACCGTCAAACATACATTGATTGTCCAATGCTTTTTCAATTTGGCTTGTGGTAATAGCAACATTTTTTAAGGTTCCTAAAATATCCGTAAACTGAAGCCTTATAAATTTGACATTATTTTCATCAATCATTCTGATAATGTCGTCTTTTGTATATTTACCCAAAATCGATACCTCCTGTAAAATAAAAATAACAAGGCTGCTCTTTTTTAAAGAACCTCCTTGTCATAGTAATTTACATATTGCTTATATTTTATTATATTTACTATAAAGTGTCAATGCTTTTTGAATTGAATAGCGTATTTCATTTTTATGCACAAATTTTTATAATGCAGAACTGTATTTCCGTCTTTTTGCAACATTTGTTTTCTCATCTTGCAAGAATGATGAATTTTCTACTTGTTTTAATCTTTAAAATATTGTAAATATTGCATTGATATGATAAAATGCATAATTGAGAAACAGTTGATAATATATTTCTTAATTTTTGTGTATAGGAGGATATACATCATGTCTTATGTTGAAAAGCAGCTTGAAAAAGTTGTAAAACAAAATGCCAATGAACCTGAATTTATTCAGGCAGTAACTGAAGTTTTAAATTCGTTAAAACCGGTCATTGAACAAAATCCGCAATATGAAAAAGCAGGTATCCTTGAAAGATTAACAGAGCCTGACAGGCAAATTAAGTTCCGTGTAACTTGGGTTGACGACAATGGAAATGTTCAAGTTAACCGCGGCTACCGCGTTGAGTTCAATAACGCAATTGGGCCCTACAAAGGCGGACTTCGTTTCCATCCTTCCGTAAATATCGGTATTCTCAAATTCTTGGGATTTGAGCAGATATTTAAAGATTCACTTACCGGACTTCCAATCGGAGGCGGTAAGGGCGGCTCTGACTTTGACCCCAAAGGAAAATCCGACCGTGAAATTATGGCATTTTGCCAGAGCTTTATGACAGAACTCTATCGTCATATTGGCCCAAACACAGACGTTCCTGCCGGTGACATGGGTGTTGGTGGAAGAGAAATCGGCTATTTGTTCGGTCAGTACAAGCGTCTTAGAAATGAATATTCCGGTGTACTGACAGGCAAAGGTCTATCATTCGGCGGTTCCCTTGCCCGTACAGAAGCTACCGGATTTGGTCTTCTCTATTTTGTAGATGCAATGCTTAAAAAGAACGGGAAGTCAATTAAGGACAAGACTATTGCAATTTCCGGTGCTGGTAATGTTGCAATATATGCATGCCAAAAAGCACAGGAACTCGGCGGTAAAGTTGTTACTATGAGTGATTCCACAGGTTGGGTTTATGATGAAGAAGGTATTGACCTTAAAGCTGTTAAAGAAATCAAAGAAGTAAAACGCGGCCGTCTATCCGAATACAAAGCTTATCGTCCAAACTCCGTTTACCACGAAGGCAAAGGCGTATGGAGCACACCATGTGACATTGCTCTTCCTTGCGCAACACAAAATGAACTTCTTATTGATGATGCAAAGATGCTCGTTAAGAACGGCGTAATGGCTGTTTGTGAGGGTGCTAATATGCCTACAACCATTGAAGCAACAGAATATTTGCAATCTCACAATATTCTCTTTACACCCGGTAAAGCTTCAAATGCTGGCGGCGTTGCAGTATCAGCGTTAGAAATGAGCCAGAACAGCTTACACCTTTCATGGACTTTTGATGAGGTTGATGCAAGGTTAAAGGGTATTATGGAAAATATCTTTAATAACGTTTCAGATGCAGCTGAAAAATACGGATATCCAAAGAATTATATTGTCGGTGCAAATATTGCAGGATTTATTAAAGTTGCTGATGCTATGGTTGCTCAGGGCGCATATTAATTTTACTTCCATTTAAACTACAAAACCGTCGGTTATGAAGCCGACGGTTTTGTAATTTTTATGCGCAAATTTAAAATAATTATTTATGATATTTACCATGATTAATAATTTGAAAAGAACGGTAAATCTGCTCACAAAGCATTACTCTTGCAAGCTGATGTGGAAAAGTCATCGCAGACATTGAAATTTTATACTTAGCTTTTTCTTTAACTTCATTGCTCAGACCATATGAACTGCCGATAACAAAAACTATAGAACTGGTTCCATTAATTGATAAGGAATCAATTGTTTCTGAAAGTTTTTCCGATGAAAAAGGTACACCCTCTATGCAAAGTGCAAAAACAGCAGAATTTTTAATATGTGATAATATTTTCTGTCCTTCTGTTATTAATGCTGTATCAATCTGTGATTGTGAAGGATTATCCGCGATACGTGATTCAGGCAACTCAATAATTGAAAAAGTGCAAAATGATTTTAGTCTTTTTGCATATTCAGCACATGCATTTTTCCAAAATGATTCCTTTAACTTTCCA
>ENA-UOOM01001494-UOOM01001494.1-fermentation-metagenome-genome-assembly--contig:-NODE-1494-length-22246-cov-3.483665_pt1 | contig 22246 bp, 12 predicted proteins | sample MGYA00245781_ERZ724031 | MGnify/ENA primary metagenome ERZ724031 (study PRJEB28704, sample SAMN03018317) | fermentation metagenome | biome: anthropogenic terrestrial biome; feature: soil; material... | reverse complement strand
TCTGCATTGAAAGATGCACATGTCGCAACTACTCTCCGGTTATCTTTTCCAGATGAGAGGAAGGGATAACTGACGACATACAATTTTGCCACTGAAGAGTTCTTTGATATCCCTTTTCAAGCAAGGCCAGCTCTGGAAATCGAGTGAAAAGGCACAACGATACTGTTTGATCTATTCCTGATCGGGGCTCTTGCAATGAATTAACTTTAACGATAAAGCCTATAATCGAACATATCTTCTCATCTAACTATAAACCGACTGTATGTAAAATGGGGGTTGCATTTTCAAACAGAATGAAATAGCCACCATTTTTCTGTGGAAAAAAAAATATATTCACGTAATAACTACAAAAAAATAATTCAAAATGGAGGGACGCCTATGAAAACATAGAAACTTGGATATCAGCTCTCACAATTGCAATTTCACTTTGTATCTTCTCTTTGAGGTTGCACAATTTCTAATTAATACTGAATCTTACTAATGCACAACAAAAAAATGTTAATCCATGAATAATATATCAATAAACGCAAAAGAGCATTTTTTTTGTTCAACATCTCTAAAGAGGTCTTTTGCCTTGAGGATAACACTTCTGCTACTCGTCATGATCACTACTCAATTGAGAGCAGAAAATATGAACAGAGAAATAGAGAATCGAAACAATACTTTAACGGAATCACAGCAACAGCAGAAAAAAAACATAACAGGAATCATTGTTGATGCAGCTGGCGTACCCGTTATCGGAGCAAATATTATTGAAGTAGGAACAACCAATGGTACCGTTACCGATGCAGATGGCAAGTTTTCGCTAATGGTTGACAACAATGCCAGAATTCGAGTAACATACATTGGTTATGTGGAACAATTGATTGATACAAAATGGAAAAACAATTTTGAAATCAGACTATTGGAGGATACACAAGCATTAGAAGAGTTGGTGGTGATCGGCTACGGCACGGTAAAGAAAAAAGACTTGACCGGTTCCGTATCGTCAGTTTCACCCAGGGACTTCAGGGCCCAACCCGTTCAAGGGATTTCAGAAATGATAGCTGGTCGCGTTGCAGGCGTCATGGTGACTCAAACCAACGGCGATGCCAGCGCGTCGACCAAGATCCGTATCCGTGGAAGCAACTCGTTGAACGGGAGCAACGATCCGCTATACATTGTAGATGGTGTACCCATGGGTTCATACAGTCCAAGCGATGTAGAGTCTATAGAAGTATTGAAAGACGCCTCTGCCACAGCAATCTACGGTTCTAGAGGCGCTAACGGGGTTGTACTGATCACCACTAAACGTGGTAGTACTGGCGGTCCATATGCTGAAGTGGTAGCCAACACCTCATTTGCAACTTATCCAAAATTTTATGACCTGTTGGACGGCAAGGAGTTCGGTGTTTTTTACAACCAATATTTCGGAACAAACCTCGTCTTCCCCGAATATAATACAGATTGGCAAAAAGTGTTGACCCAAACCGGCATTCGTCAAAACTATCAGGCCAATATCTCGGGAGGTACCGACAAGATGAATTTCTATGTAGGAGGTAATTATATCCACAATCAAGGCACCATAAAGAACAACGATTCTGAAAATTATCGTCTTCGATCCAACTTCGACTTCAAACTTGGATCCAGGTTCTCAGGAAAGGTTGATCTGTCTGTCGGTCAAAGTCGTTCACACAACAGCAACGAGTTTACATCAAAAGGGCCGTTATTCTCGGCATTACAATGGTCTCCCTGCCTTCCCACAATTGATGAAAATGGTAATTATACTGCTAGTGACCCATATTCAACCACCTATCTGAATCCCTACATGGAGATCATGGAGGCAAACTCCAACAGTTACGGCACAAGCGTAGCCGTAAACGGACACTTCGCCTATCAAGTAATCGAAGGTTTGAAGCTCTCCGTTCAACCTGCAATAAACAGATCTCTTTCCGAGGGTCGCAGCTTCTCAAATTCCATGATCTCTTCGGGAGGCGATGTTACTGCCAGTCGTTCGATGGGAAACTCCACATCATGGCAGATAACCAGCCTGGCAACGTATGACAAGACTTTCAACATGAAGCACAACCTCAACGCAATGCTGGGTTCGGAACTCTACAAGAGCGAATATTACGGATTCTCTGCAAGAGGTCAAAAATTCTTCGACGAAAAGGTATTGTGGAACAATCTAGGAAGCGCCACAACACAAACAATCTCTTCCAGTTATTCCAGTGAAGCGTTGGCCTCCTTCTTCACCCGTGCCAACTATAACTACGACTCCAGATATTACGTAACAGCTTCTCTTCGTGCAGACGGCTCTTCGAAATTCCGGGGAGACAATCAGTTCTCTTACTTCCCGTCTGGAGCGCTGTCATGGGTAGCATCTAATGAAGAATTCTTAAAAGACCACACTTGGATCGATCACCTGAAATTTCGGCTAAGCTATGGAGTGACCGGTAGCCAGGCTATTGGACCCTACGCTACCGTATCCTCACTCGGAAATTCCAATTGGGGTTGGGGAGCCGGCGACAGCAAATTGCCAGGCGTTTATTTGACAGACCCTGCTAATCCAAATTTGAAATGGGAAGAGACAACTCAATGGAATCTGGGCGTGGATGCCAATATCTTTGAAAAATGGTCGATTGGTTTGGACTACTTTAATAAAACCACCGATGGTCTGTTAACGAACAGGGTGTTACCCAGTTATACCGGTGGAGGTTCTACCAGGATCAATCTGGGCCAGATGAAAAACCATGGTATAGATGCTTCCATTACATTTACTCCGTTCAACCACCAGGACTTCTCCTGGAGGATGACCTTGAACGGAAGCTGGTTGCAGAACAGGGTAGCATCGTTAGGAGATTTAGGTGAATACTTTATCCCGAGTGGTGACGCAAACTATACCGGTGTACAGCTGGAGACCTCTCCGTTGATCGTTCAGCAGGGACAACCTCTCGGACAACTCTACGGATTCAAATGGCTTGGTCTATGGAAGGAGTCGGAGGCGGAAGAGGCAGCAAAATACAACCAGAAACCGGGCGACAACCGCTACCTGGACAAAAACAACGACTATAGCTACTCCAATGAAGACAAGGAGGTGATTGGCAACTTCATGCCCAAATTCATCTGGTCATACAACTCCACCATCAATTGGAAAAATTTCGATTTCAACCTGCTGGTTGAAGGCGCTCACAATCGCGACATGTACAATTTCAACCGTATGGTTGCCGGAACGATTGTTGCCACCTCCTTCTCCGTTACTTTGAGAGAGGCTGCCGACAATATGTGGACAGCCAGCAACCAGGAGACAATGTGGGCTCCCCGCAGTTCGTCTGCTTTGGAAAAACCGAACTCTTCCAAATGGGTAGAAGAGGCCAGCTGGGTGAAAATCAGAAACCTGAGTATTGGATACACCATTCCTAAGCAGTTATTGTGTGGACACGAAATCAGAGTGAACGCTTCAGCCCAAAACCTGTTTACAATTACCGGCTATAGCGGGCTTGACCCCGAATCTCAAGTAAACGGTGCATATTCGCAGGACTTCTTCGGAGGTGTTGAATATGGTACTTATCCACAATCGAGAATTTACACTATAGGTCTGACTTATAAATTCTAATTCACGAAACAATGAAAAAAATAATATTTTTAATCGCTATCGCTCTGGTAACTGCTTCTTGTGAATCATTCCTTGAAGAGGATCCAAAGGGGCAGTTTATGGTTGACAGTTATTTCAAGACCGTGGCCGATCTTGAGACTGCTCTTAACGAAATAAGCTATGAATCACACGAATACTACTATGAAGGTAAATGTTTGAACATGGCTTGTCGTGGCGATGATCTAACCGCTTCCAACTATACGGTGCTTGAACGTTTTCAACAACAGGATGACGAGCAGTATGTGGCTTCACCCTGGAACAACTGCTATAAGACCATAAAACAGTGTAACAACGTTATCCTACAAGCTGATAAGGTGACCGGAGATGAAGCACAATTGAAGACAATTCTGGGTATTGCTCATTTTTACAGGGGATGGGCCTATTTTAACCTGGTTCGCTGGTTCGACAAACTGCCGCTGATTCTTGACAATGAACCTAATTTGGATGTGAAAGCTGTTGATCAAGCAACTATTTATGAGCAGATCGTCAAGGATATTGAGGCTGCAGAAACGCTGCTACCCGTTTCCTGGGAGGGTAATTACAAGGCTTTAACAGCTCCTAATGTGGCTACGGCAAAAGCAGCCCTGGCTGAGGTCTATTTGTCGATGGCCGGCTATCCTTTGAAAAAAGGCACTGAATATTATGCCAAGGCTGCAGCCAAAGCAAAAGAGGTGATTAACGGTCCCTACGGAGTAGATTTTGATACTTACGAAAATATCTTCAACACGAATGATCCCCGCACCAATTTAAACAAAGAGCGTCTGCTCACTTTTGTATATTACAACGCAAGCACTGAGCGTAATGCCTTGATTCAATGTTTTATGCCTGCCGAATATAGTGGCTGGAACTGGTTTGCCGCAGAACGCACATTCTTCCGTGAATTCCCGGAAGGTCCCCGAAAAGAGATGACTTTCTATACTACTATTCATAAGGATGCAACCACATCCATTTCCTGGGACGATCCTACAAGAAAGTTTCCAGCTCCCCATTATCGCAAGATGATGTTGAACTCCGAAATGGACTTTTCCCAGCCATGGACAAACAGTGCATGGCGTTATGAAGGTATCATTTTCGCCTTGCGCTTTACACAAACGGCACTCACTTATGCAGAAGCTATTGCTCGCAGCTCTGGACCTGATAACCTGGCCTACGAATTGATGGACAAGATCCGTACACGTGCTGAACTGCCTCTCTATGATCGGGGATTGAATGGTTCTGATTTTGCCAGACTAGTTGTACAAGAGCGCGCCTGGGAATTGGCAGGTGAGTTTACCCGTTGGCAGGACCTTTGCCGCCTGGAAATGGTAGAAGAGGTATTCGCCAAACGTGCCAGCGACGAGGTAATCAGCAATGCCGATTGCGGAGTTCCGAACAAATCAAACTACTATCTCCCTATTCCGGCTTCAGAGAAAGTGCTGAATCCCAACCTGGAATAGATGGATTTCTGGTATAAAAAAGAAAGTAAACCAATAAAGTAACGTAAAATGGAAATAAAGATAAAAAGAATCATCTTCCTCCTCGCCATCTTTACTCTTGTAGCAGGCATATCCACCAGTTGTAAAGAAGAGGATAAGACAATGAGAGGTATCGCTTTAAACATGTCAAAACTAACACTTGACGCCGATGCCATTGAACAGGTACGCTTCTACCCTATTCCATGGGATGCTCCATTGACCGAAGGCTTTACCTGGAAATCGGAGAATACGGAGATCGTAAAAGTAAACAATAAAGGGCAAGTGTTAGGAGTAAATCCTGGAACAACCAACATTACCTGCGAATGCATGGGTTTCTCGGTAACCATTCCGGTAACTGTAAGGCCACTTGTATCCATACAGGAGAAGATCAGAGACTTGAACGCTAAGGGTTTCTGGGAATTTGATGATCCGAATGACCCAGCAAAAGCTACTATCGGAGCTGATCTCATCTTTGTGGAAGATCAGGCGGTCATCAGCGTGATAGATGGGCCTCGTCCAGGCGACGGTGCTGTAAGAATTCCTATGGACCCTAAGAAAAAGGCCGGAAACACTACGGGTACATTTATCAAATGTCTGCACGGATTTGCGCCTAAAGGTGGAAAGAATGTAAATGAATACACCATCATGTGGGATATCCGTCTTCCTGCAGAGGGTCCTGAATCGAGTTACTATTCATTGATGTCGTCCAGAACATTGGATAATAGCCAGGACCAGGACATCTGCATTAGGTCAAACGGTTCGTTCGGGATTGGATCCTTGGGTTATTGCGATGCAGGTACTCTAAAACTGGGAAAATGGCATCGGGTCATCGTCACAATGAATTCGGGCGTATCTGTTGTCTACGTCTGTGATGGCGCCAAGGTGAAAGACGCCGATGCAGCTTCTGCTCCGATTGACGGCCGTTTTTCCCTGCTTCCTGGAGGTGTGCTTTTCTTCGCTGACGATGATGGTGACGACAGCACCATTGATGTCTGCAATATCGCCATTTGGGATAGACAGTTGACAGAAGACGAGGCCAAGAGTCTCGGAGCCGTCAGACAAATAGTTGAATTTGAAGAGTAGTTGGCTGATCTGGATATCATCTCAAATGTTTTGTTAAATACTTTCCCGTTCTTTCGGACGGGAAAGTATTCTTCAACCACTTTTTCTACTCTTATTCTGACAGATAATTAAATATTGAAAGAATTCATACGAAGCGGGAAAATGGTAAAACAGACAAGTAATCTTAACTGCATAAAAGTCAACAACAAAATGCGAACAGTTCTATTTATTTCTACTTTGCTGATGCTAATTCTTTCAGGATGTGAAAGTGATAAAAAAGTCTCAACGGTAAAGAATTTTTATATTGGAATTGACAATTCCGGAGACAAGACCAATCCGGGAGAGTTCTTTAATCCGGTGGCAATGGATTCTTTAGGTGTTGATTTTGTAGTTTATCACTATAGGGGCCCACAAGGGACGGTTGAAGATGAGGTAAATACCATGAAAAGACTGGGTGCTGATTTTGACAGTGCCGGACTGAAAGTGGTGGTCAACGTCGAGTGCGGGAACTGGAATCTGGAAATGAAAAGTGCCGACGGTTACGAGTGGGTTAACCAACCCGACAACCTGCACCTGTTTAAATTTCCACCAGCCGTCCTGAGGAGTCTGGCGGAGTCTAAAGCCGTATGGGGGATACAGTATGACGAGTTGGAACATTCGCAGATCACCCGAAATCTATCTATCACCTTAAAACATCCTGATGTTGAGCTTGTCAGTCTGGCAGAAACAACCGGCATGAATTTCAAATCAGCTGATCATGCGGTATACCAAGGGGCAAGATCGTTGGTGGATGAATGTAAAAGTGATGGTCCCCCGATGGTCCTGACCGAACACGTATGGCCCGTACTTTTTCACAATTTTGCCCGTGCCGGCATGACGCCTGTTTACAAGCAAATGAAGGAAAACTGGTCCAATATCTGGGCTTCATGCGCTATGGGTGCTTGTTTGCAATATGATAGTGAATTGTGGGCCTGCATCGATCTTTGGCATTACAACAACTACCCGGGGCACTCGCCCGAATCTTTATGGTCAAATCTTCTGTTTGCTTACTGGGCAGGTGTAGATAAAGCCTATGTGGAAAGTGTCGGCCGGCACACCTACGCGATCGACGAAAACAATCAATTGACCCTCAAGGAGAGGGGAGAGGTATTAAGCCGCTTTGCCAAAGAATATATACGGCAGAATCCACGTCCATATACCTTCAGGGACTTGGAGCCGGAAATTGCGATTATCCGTTTTGATGACACGATGTGGGGACAAGGTCCTGAGACCTACTGCACAGTAGATGACGGTGATAAAAAAGTAAACCTCTATTGGAAGGATTGGCTTTTTGGCGCATATGACCTTAATACCAGTGCGGAGTCGGAAGAGTGGATCAAGGCTTGGCATACCATTACCCATGGAGTGGTAAAAAAGGAGAGCCTCTCCTGGAATGCAGGCAATATCTATAAGGGAATGCCCTACCGCTGCTTCGCTCCAGCCAACTCTGTTGTTGTCTATGATGATTCCGTGAGAAAAACTCACCTGAACACATTAAAGCTCGCTTTTCTGTGTGGATTATCGACAAGCGAGGAGACTTTGAAAGATGTCGGGGACCTTGTTCGTAAAAAGGGACTTGCAGTTGTAACCTCCAAGCGTTTTGCTCCCAATGAATTTGTCACCCGATACAAATCCGGCACCAAAGTATTCGAGGATGGAAAGGGCAAATGGATTATAACAGACGACATGGCAGGCGATGAACTGAAAAAGATGGTAGCGCCATGGATCGGAAATGAGAACGAGATTGTATTCCGATTCAAGGGTAACAGAAAGGTTATCATGAATATATCTTCCGATGGCAAGGAGGTTGACATTAAAACAGAGGGAATTTGAACACTTAATCAGCAACATGTGATGACTGAGCCACTATCCAACAAAAAATCTTTCAGGAGGATGATCGGAATAACCATTTTCCTCCACATAATAGTGATTTACTTGGGATTGCCCGTACAGGCGGCTGAAACACCCTGTAACAATCTCGAATATCAGGCAACCTCATCGGAAGCGTACACTGACGCTGGTGAATTTGGATTTTCACCCGATGCATCAGGGGTTGAAAATGCAAAAGCACTACAACAAGCTATCGACCAAGGGGGAACGATCATCGTCTCAAAACCGGGGATATATAAAATTGCTACTTCCCTCTATATCGGAAGTAATACCAGCTTGATATTTGGAAACGGCGTCTCATTAAAAAAAGTAAATGAGGCTGGACTCTTTGCCCAGTTAATTATCAATAAAGGGGCCATGACAAGAACCTATGATGATCATATCTCGGTAGAGGGCCTACATGTCATTGTCAATGGTATTGACAACTGTTCTGATTTGGTTTTGGGATTGCGTGGAATCCTGGGATTCTCCTATGTAAAGGATTTGAAGATTAAAGGTTTCAGGTGCTACGACCTGACCGGATGCCAGTATGGTCTCCAGGTTAACAGGTTCGAAGACGTAATCATCGAGGATGTAATCATTAAAGGGCAAAAGGATGGAATTCATTTTGGTCCCGGCAAGCGATTTACCATTAGAGATGCTGTATTCCAAACCCTTGACGACGCAATAGCACTTAATGCGCAGGACTATTCCACATCCAATCCCGAAATGGGATGGATTGAAGATGGCCTGATAGAAAATTGCTATGACTTAAACCAGGAAAAAATGATCGGCTTCTTTTGCCGGTTGTTAGGTGGTGGCTGGATTGACTGGAAAGAGGGGATGACAGTCCAGCAGTCCGATGCAGTGGTTTCGAACGGACGGATATACCGTGTGAAGATGCCGTCTAATGGAAAGCTCTATAAATCTTTGACCCGACCTGATTTTGAAAGCGGATCAAAAGTGCTGGACGGAATCACCTGGGTCATGACACAGGAAGAGGTCACCTACACGGCTGGGGTCAGAAATGTTATTTTCAGGAATATACATCTTGAAAAGCCGAGAGTGGCATTTGGAATTCTATTTGATATGAGTGAATACGATCGCGGCTACTATCCGGGAGCAGAAGTGCCGGTTCAGGAGAACATATTCCTGGAAAATGTGAAAGTTCTTCACGATGCCGATATTCCGCTATTCCAGATTGCGTCACCGATAAACTTGATCTCGATCTCCAATTCCAGAATCGGGAAACAAAAATTCAGATTTACCGGGAATGAGGTTTTCCCTGAATATTTAAAAGAGAATATTGTCCCCGATTACTATAAGACAGTCATCAATATCCACAACTGTATTTTCGAACATGACGGCGAGATGGTCCTGCTCCATAATACGGCAAAGGGCAAAGAAATCATGTTGAAAACCTCATCAAACATAGAAACAGGCGAGAATTTTTCTGCTAGAATCATTTGTGGTGATGGCATTGTGGAGGTTGATTCAGATCTGACAGGTTTAAAAAAATAGAGAAAGATAGAGATGAAGTACAATTCATGCTTAACGTTAATTTATACGTTACTATTAATCGGCATTACAGCTTGTTCACAAAAGGAATTATCCAATACGGTTAATCGCCGAGGTGAGAAAACAGCTTTTCAGACGGGTAGCCACTGGAAGCCTGTGACCGATATCCGGGCAGATATCGCCATTGTCTATGGCGCCAGTGACAATGAAAAAATGACATTCGAGCAGAGGGTGCAAAGTTGGTGTGATCGTGGATATATCACACATTTCATGACCGGCATCGCCTGGGGAGGCAACTACAGGCCCTATTTCCATGGGGAATGGGACGGAGTTGAACATTGGGACGAAGGACAGGTCAATCGACAGGGAGACACTATCTGGCATGGAAGCAGAGGTTCGACACCCTATATTGTTCCAACTGAAAACTTTTTAAGATATCTGAAAGAGGTCCATATTAAGCGGGTAATCGATGCAGGAATAGATGCCATTTATCTGGAAGAGCCCGAGTTCTGGGCCGCTGCCGGCTATAGTGAATCTTTCAAGAAAGCATGGAAAGATTACTACGGTTTCGATTGGAGACCCCAGCATACCTCTGCCGAAAATACTTATCTGTCCAACAAGCTCAAGTATCACATGTACTACAAGGCACTGGATGAATGTTTTACATATGCAAAGGAGTACGGCAAGAGTAAAGGGATGAATATCCGCTGTTATGTTCCCACTCACTCACTGGTCAATTATGCACAATGGATGATTGTAAGCCCTGAAGCAAGTTTGGCCTCACTCCCCAGTGTTGACGGATATATTGCACAGGTATGGACCGGCACCTCTGCCGAACCGAACTATTTCAACGGGAAATTGGCTGAACGGGTATTTGAAACAGCCTATCTGGAGTATGGCTGCATGGAGGCCATGACGGCGCCTACCGGTCGCAAATTATTCTTTCTTACAGACCCCATTGAAGACAGGGAATTTGATTGGCCATACTACAAGCAGAACTATGAAGCTACATTTACTGCGCAACTTCTCTTTCCTCAGATCAACAGTTACGAGGTAATGCCTTGGCCGGACCGTATTTATGAAAAACTTTATTACACCAGTGCCCACTTTAAACGGGGTACAGGGATCTCAGGATCACGCAATATGGAATTGATTGACCCAGAGAACGCTGATAAAGACAAGAAGGAACTCATTCCTCGCTTCTACTCAACCCAAATGCAGGTAATGATCAACTCATTGAATGAGATGCCGCTATCCTCCAATAAGCTCTCCGGTTCGCATGGCATTTCCGTCCTGATGGCCAATTCAATGATGTTCCAAAGGGCACCTGATCCAATTGAAGGTTATGACGATCCCCAGCTCTCCAATTTCTACGGAGAAGCACTTCCCTTCCTGAAACGGGGAGTACCTGTAAAAACATTACACATTGAGAACGTATCCTATCCTGAAACATGGGCAGATACACGAGTTTTGCTCATGTCATATTCAAACCTCAAACCCTTATCGGCAGAATCACATACATATCTGGCCAATTGGGTAAGAGATGGAGGAGTCATCGTTTACAGCTCAAGGGATACCGACCCGTTTCAAAACATTAAGGAGTGGTGGAATCAAGGTGAAAATCAATTCAAAAGACCGTCCGATCACCTGTTTAAACTTCTTGGAATAGAGGTGAATCCCAAAGAAGGTGAATACATCTGCGGAAAAGGCTCGGTCTACGTAATACGCAAGGATCCCAAGGAATTTGTCTTGAATGAGAATGGGGAACTCGATTATGTGGCTATCGTCAAGAAAATGTATGAAGAGAGAGCCAATGCGGGTGAATTGGTATTCAAGAATAACTTTTACCTGGAGAGGGGACCTTTCAATATAATTGCGGTAATGAATGAGAGCGTGAGCGATGATCCATACCATGCTGAAGGATTGTTTATCGATCTGTTTGACAATAAACTGCCAGTACTGACCGAGAAAACGGTGAAGCCGGGAGAGCAGGCATTCCTGTTTGATCTCAATCGCATAGAAAACAGAAAGAGACCACAGGTACTGGCTGCTGCTTCGCGTACGGAAAACGAGACCCGAAGCAGGAAAAGCTACTCGTTTACCACCAAAAGTCCGTTGAACACAACCAACGTAATGCGTCTGTTGTTGCCGGCTGAACCAGTAAAGGTTGACATCACGGACAGTAACGGGAACAGGATAGAGGAAGCAACCTGGAGTTGGGATGCTCTCAGCAAGACCTGCCTGCTTGGCTTTGAGAACAATCCCGACGGAGTGAATGTTGCGATAAAATGGTAAAAAGTAATTTCAATCAGTATAAATCATTGAAAAAATAGTTTCTATGGACAAAAAGATAAACAGGCGTACTTTTATCAAGGGCACCGCTCTGGCCGGTATGACGGGAGTAGTTGCAACACATTCGTTTGCAGGAATCTTACCTTCTGAAACATCTACAACAGAAGTCGACAACACGAAAAGAGGACTGTTTTACAACAAAAATGGCAAGTTCAAGATTCTGCAATTAACCGACACACACTACATAGCCGGGAATCCAAAATCGGAAAGAGCGCTAAAGAATGTAAACCAGATGTTGGACCTGGAGAAGCCCGACCTGGTGATTCATACCGGTGACATTATTTTCGGAGAACCGGCCGAACGCTCGGTAAGAGAGATACTTGAACCGATTTCGAAAAGAAAGATCCCTTTTGCTGTCGCCTTTGGGAATCATGATGAGGAGTACGACAAATCTCGTCAGGAGATGCTTGAGATTGTGATGTCAATACCGTACAACATAAATACAAAAACTGAAGGCATCTATGGGGTTAGCAACTGCTTCTTAACGCTCTCTCCTTCGGGAAGCGACAGGATAAGTCGGGTGTTCTATATCTTTGACAGCAATCGCGGAGCCACAATCGAGGATATCCCCAACACCTATGGACACATCCATTTCGATCAAATAGCCTGGTACAGGATGCATAGTGAAAAGTTCACCAAGATTAACGGAGGAACGCCCATTCCATCGCTGGCATTTTTCCATATCCCTCTACCAGAGCACAAGGAAGCATTCAAAGATGAAGAAAGTGGTGTTGTAACGATTGGAACCCGGGGAGAGAATGTTGCCTCTCCGAAAATTAACTCAGGAATGTTTGTATCCATGAAGGAGATGAAGGATATTGAAGCTGTATTTGTTGGACACGATCACAATAGCGATTTTGTAACCTATTGGAAGAAAATGTTCTTCATATATGGTCGGTTTAGCGGGTGCGACAACGTTTATAACGATCTGAAACCAAACGGTGCACGTGTAATCGAATTGACTGAAGGGAAAGAAGGTTTCCGTTCATGGATCCGTTTGTATGGGGGCGAAATCATTCAAGATTTGAATTTTCCAGGTAGTTTTGTGAGGAGAAAATGAAGTTATAAACATCAAACAAGCAAGCATGAAGACAACAGATATTCAATTTAGCCGTCGTAATTTTATCAAAGCAACTGCGGGAGCAGGTATCTATCTGGCATCGGCAAAATACTCGGCAATTTTTGCGAAGAATAATTCCGAACCTCCTGTAAGATTGGCATTCGTAGGGGTTGGAAGTAGGGGGATGTCGATGTTGGAGACAGCGCTTATGCTGGAGGGTGTTGAGATTGTTGCCGTTTGCGATATTGTAGCAGAGAGGGTCGAAAAAGCCCAGCAATTGGTAAAGTCGGCCGGTCAACCCAAGCCTAGAGGTTTTACCGGGAAAGAAGAGTATAAAAAGATTGCCGACCTCCCGAACGTTGACGGTATTTTTACTGCAACCCCATGGAGCCTGCATACCCCAGTAATGGTTGCCGCCATGAAAGGCGGTAAATACGGAGGTACCGAAATGCCTGCGTGCGACGGCTATGATGAGGCCTGGGAACTGGTTGAAACTGCAGAGAAAACAGGCATGCATTGCATGTTATTGGAAAACTATGCATACATGCGAAACGTAATGATGGTACTCAATATGGTACGGGAGGGATTGTTCGGAGAGCTGAATCACTGTGAAACAGGGTATCAGCACGACGTGCGTTATGCAACCATCGGAGAGAAAGGAGAGCTTCTCTGGAGAGCACATGAGCGTTATCTTAACCATACAGGCAACCGCTATCCAACACATGCTATCGGCCCTGTTTCCCAATGGATTGACATAAATAGAGGCAACAAGTTCGAATACCTGGTATCGATGAGCAGCAGATCACTTGGTCTCAATCACTATATCGCCAAGAACCATGGAGCAGACCATCCCAATGCTAAGTTAAAGTTCAAAGCGGGTGATGTCAATTGCACTTTGCTCCAGACAGCCAACGGCATTACAGTTACTCTATATTACGATTCACTCAGTCCGAGGCCCGTTGATTTCATTTATCGGATTCAAGGAACAAAAGGTATCTATTCCGGAACATTAAATAAGATCTATCTGGAAGATGAAAGCCCTGTTCCTCATGAATGGGAGGAGATTGATAGATATTTACAAAAATATGATCACCCGTTGTGGAGAAAATATGGCGATATTGCAACTAAAACAGGTCATGGAGGAAGTGACTACCTCTGCATGAGAGATTTTGTAGAAGCAATACGCAACAAGACTGAATTTCCTATAGATGTATATGATGCGGCAACCTGGAGCATCATCACAAAACTGACAGAGGAATCGGCACTAAACAAAAGTAGACCGGTCGATTTCCCCGACTTTACCCGTTCAAAATGGAAAGATAGAAAACCTATGCCAATAGTGAATCCACTATAATTCATGGCTCAACAACCCCTCATTATAGAAATAAGAGATGAAAAAAAATATTCTGTTATTGTTGATTATTTGCGTGGGCATCTCCTCTTGTAAATATTCCAAAAGTGATGTTACCGTTTACAGCGCACCCGAAGGTGAAGTGTTGAATGAGAAATACCGGGTTTCAGTAAACGGAATCGACGTGCCTGTCTTTAATACCAGAATATGTACGGAAGACATTCAGGGTCGTCATAGAGCCGGGATTGAAGCTCTGGCAGATTCGGCGTACGACATTGCCGGCTTTGCCTCTTTTGATTTGAAAAAAGGCCCGGCAAAAGTAAATGTCACCGTTAATGATCCAATCGCATCTGCAAAGATCCTGCCTACCTCATACGGAATAATTCCTGTAATAAAGGGCAATAGACTGAGTTTTGAAATAGGCAAGCCTCAACATATTACGGTAGAGATTAATGGCGATCATATCCGCTCGTTGCACCTTTTTGTAAATCCGGAAGAGAAGAACATTCCCGATCCGAACGATCCGAATGTTATCTATTTTGGCCCCGGAATACATGAAATTACCTCAGTTCAAGTTGGCGACAATCAAACCGTCTATATCGCAGGAGGAGCGATAGTGAGAGGTATTCTCGATCCTGCAAACAGTAACTCCTCTTTTATGATGAACGGGAAAAACATCACTTTCCGTGGCAGGGGAATCTTTGATCAAAGTGCAATATCTCGTATTAATGGACGAAGGACGATGACTGTGACAGCTGACGGTCTAAAAATGGAAGGTGTCATATTGTCTAATTCAAGTGGTTGGACCGTTCACTTGTGCGAATGCAATGATGTTCATATTGACAACCTGAAAGTATTCGGTCATCGAGCAAATGCCGACGGCATAGATATTACAGCTTGTATAGATGTATTGGTGGAAAACTGCTTTCTGCGTACTTGGGATGATCTTATTGTAGTGAAAACTACCCGGGGGCAAACCCAGGAGGCTCGCAACATACATGTGCGCAAATGTGTCCTCTATAACGAAATTGCCCATGCTTTGAGTATAGGGGCAGAAATCACACAGGACATTGAAGACCTATTATTTGAGGAGTGTGACATAATCGGCGATCACGGTCGCGAATGGACGCTGCGTATTTTTCACACCGACGCGGCTACTGTAAAGAATGTACGCTTCGAGAATATTCGTATCGAGGAGTCAGTCCAGTTTGCTTCGTTGCGGATCAATTCGGCCGTTTGGACAACAGATACTGCACGGGGTCATATCGAGGATATTGTATTTAAAAACATAACCGTCAACAACTCCGGCTATCAACTGCATAAAGAGATGGAATTTCTCGGCTATGATGCCAATCATGCGATCAAAAATGTATTGATAGAGAATGTTGTGATCAACGGCAGAAAATTGACCCGGGAGGATATCAAGATCAATCCTGGCATAGGCAGTAAAGAGGGCATCATGATGAACCAATTTGTATATGGTGTTACCGTGAGGTAGGGAGGGGTCACCGACGACCCCAATCTGCCCCGCTTCTGTTCCCGATCGCCTCATAGTTATATTGTGTTAAATTTATCGATCTATATCGCTCGATTTAAAAAAAATTGTAAGTTTGTGACTTAAACGATAAAGTTGATAGAATCCCATGGAATAGCAGTTTTTAAATATTAACATATTAAACTCAACAGCTTAGATACTAACAAACTAATTGATATATTTAAACTTGAAAGTGGTACCGGAGATATCCCCAGTAGTGAAATTTTTTGAAAAACGTCTCATAAAACATAGAGGAATCTCACTCTTTTTTTAAGTTTGTTATTACTTAAACGATAAAGTAGTTTTAATGTGAGATAACTCTAATGTTAGATTCAGTGAAACAAATTGAGATGATAGTATATGTAGAAAAACACTCCTCAGCTGATTTTTTTAATTACGAATTAATTTGGATCATGCCTATGAAAAAAGAAAGAAAGACAGGAACATTGACAGTTTAAAAATGAAATAATTAACTGCCCATTTGTATTTTTATTTATTAATACTATTTCACACCTAACTCGGTCCATTATTTATACTCTAAAATGAAAAACGAATGAAAAACAAAAATTTTAAAATGATTTACTGGTTTGACAAACTGTGTAATTCCAAAGCTATGAAAAAATTTACCACAGTATGGTTGATAACATTGTTAACCATGGGGCAAGCATTTGCTGGGAACAGCAGCTTTTACACCAGCAACAGATCTGAGGAAAAGAATGAAATTTCCGATGTGCAACAGACAAAATCGGTCAAAGGCAGGGTCACCGATGCATCAGGAGAAACAATCCCGGGTGTGACAATTTCTGTCAAAGGCACCAATCAGGGGACAACAACCAACATCGATGGCGAGTATCAGCTGATCAATGTCCAGGAAAATGCGGTTCTTGTCTTCTCGTTTGTAGGGATGGAAACAGAGGAGATTCCGGTAGCTGGCAAAACGATCATCAATGTGGTGATGTCTGAAAGTTCCATTGCATTGCAGGAAGTAGTTGCAATTGGATACGGTACAATGAAGAAAAGTGATTTGACCGGAGCTGTATCTTCGGTATCTTCGCGTGACTTTATCAATATGGCTTCAAGCTCATCCAACTCCATCCTTGCAGCAAAGGCTCCGGGAGTCACCATCAGAAAAAGTAACGCGGCTCCAGGAGTAGCTCCAATCATTCGTGTAAGGGGTGCAAATTCATTAATGGGATCAAACGATCCCCTGATAGTGGTAGATGGCAATTATGGGTCACTACCCGACATGTATGAGATAGAATCCATTGAAATCCTAAAAGATGCTTCTGCTACGGCAATTTACGGCTCCCGTGGAGCCAATGGAGTTATCCTGGTAACAACAAAAAGGGGATCCCAGAAGAAACCAACCTTGGAGTTTTATTCCGATTTCTCAATCAATACCATTGGCAAACGGTATGATTTGATGGATGCTTATGAGTTTGCAAAATTCAACCAAAGCGTTGGAGCTTATCCATTCACTGATGCCGAGGTTGAGAAATTCAAAAACGGCGGTGGTACAGATTGGCAGGATGCCATACTGCAGAGCGGTCTGTCACAGAGTTATCGCGTAATTTTCTCCGGAGGGAGCAAAGATATTCGCTACCATATAACCACTCACTACAACGACAACACCGGAACCATTAGAAATACGGAAGCCTCCGATTACGGGTTGAAAGCCAAAGTTGATATGGATCTCAGCAATCGACTCACAGTACAGGTAGAGGCGAGTGCAGGCCACAACGATAACCTCAATCCCGAACTGTCGCAAGGGGGAAGTAAGACAGCCATACCTTTAATGGCAGCGGTAGCCTTTTCTCCAACTGTACCGATTTACGATGAAAATGGCAGGTATACGCCACTGGGAGTGGGATCAGGCACGTTAATGAATCCGGTGTTGATGACAGAAGCACACCAGCGAAACTACGGAAATGGCGCTACAGGAGTTGGCAACCTTCAGTTTAAAATCACCGATGACCTCACATTGAATGCAAAAGCATTGATCTCATTATCGAATGGTGGCACCCGTGAATTTGAGTCACTCGAATATAACAGACTCTATCCACGGGCAGATCAGTATTCATACGACAACAAGAACTGGTTGACAAATGCATTCTTGACATATAGTAAGACATTTGCAAATAATCATGATTTTTCTGCAATGGTCGGCTTCGAGCAGACCAAGTATGAAGGTCAAAGTTTCTCGGCAAGTGCTGACAGGCTACCCATTGAATCGGTGGGTTGGAACAATCTTGGGCTGGCTGCCCCCTATATTGGAGTAGGATCGGGATGGGCAGACAATGCTTTACGCTCATATTTCGGCCGCATTAATTACAATTATGCCTCCCGCTATTATCTGACGGTTAACTATCGTGCAGATGGTTCATCCAAATTCAGGGGAGATAATCGTTGGGGCTATTTCCCGTCGTTCTCTTTAGCATGGAGGCTTTCGGAAGAGGCATTCATGAAAGAACAGGATCTGTTCCAAAATATCAGGATTCGTGGAGGATATGGTGTTACTGGAAGCCAGGCTGTAGGATCATATGCCACATACTCTCCGCTGAGAGGTATGGGATTCTTTTGGGGTGGATCAGCTATCCAGTCTGGCTACATTTCCCAGATTGGCGGCAATCCCAACCTGAAATGGGAGTCGACCAAACAGTTGAACGTGGGCGCCGACTTTACCCTGATCGACAGCCGTCTATCTTTATCGCTCGATTATTACAACAAGAAGACTGTCGACCTGCTGGCTCCATTGGCTGTCCCCGCTTATGCCGGAGGTGATCCTGAATATGGCAGGACAAGCGTAATCTCAAATGTTGGTTCCGTTAGAAATGAGGGATTTGAGTTTAACCTGAATTACTTCATCCTTAAAACAAAGGATTGGTCGTACGACATCAACCTGAATGGAGCCTTTAACAGGAATAAGGTGCTGGATCTGGGAGAAGAAGCAAGAATCTACGGAGCAGGTTATGCTCCCGGTCTGGCCTCAACCAGCCCGTTCGTCTTAATGCCGGGTCAACCCATCGGTACAATTTTCGGGATGAAATATCTCGGAATCTGGCAAGAAAATCAGGCAGAAGAGGCAGCCAAATATGGTGCGCAGCCGGGTGATTACCGATATGAAGACCTGAATGGAAATAATGCTTATGACTCTGACGACCAGCAGGTTATTGGAAACACAAATGCGCCGTTCTCCTGGGGTTTCAACAACCACATCTCCATCAAGAATGTCGACTTCAATATTCTGTTTGAAGGGGTACATGGCCGTGATATCATGAACTGGGCTTATCTTGTGGCAACCGAACGAATTGACTTCACACAATTATACACACATAAGGATTCAAAAGACAGGTGGACACCCAGTAATCCCAACGCAAAATTTGCCAGGATAGGGAACAGTCACCTGATTCCCTTGTCTTCACAGTATGTGGAGGATGGGAGTTATGTGAAACTGCGCAATCTCAGTGTGGGCTACCGAATCCCGAAAAGTGTCGTCTCTTTTGCCACTTTGCGACTCTCACTTAGTGCACAAAACTTGCTGGTATTTACCAAGTACAAAGGATATGATCCGGAAATCAGTTCCACCAACGATGACATGAATTCGGGAATGGACTGGTTTGCCTATCCGAACTCCAGAAGTATATCATTTGGGGTAGCCATTGAATATTAACTATTCATTTAAAAAAAAAATTTCATTATGAAAAAATACATCCATATAATTTTTATACTCTCTGTCATTGTTTCCTTTACATCTTGCCAATCGAATGATAAATTCCTGGCAGAAGAGCCTAAAGGCCAGTTGTTCGCTGATAACTTGTGTAACAATGAAGCTGAAATACAGCTGTTGATCAACGGAATGTATGGTATTTTTGACAGGGCAATCAATCGCCCGTATGAAAGCATGGAGATTAAGTTTGCAGCCTCTGATGATATCATAGGAACTGGAAATCAGCGTGTTTACTATCATGAAATGGAAATCAATATGCCGATTACAACCGGTGGGGATACCGATGTACAGCGGGGATATGAACGCGCTTACAACACCGTTAATCAGGCAAACACGATCATAAACAACTATAAAAACGCAACGGGTGTTGTACCAGAGGCTCGACTTAATGCATTGGCCGCACAGGCACATTACATCCGGGCCTTTATGTATTTCTGGCTTGTCAGGTTCTTTAACAACATCCCCTTGGTTACAACGGCATACGATCCTGACTCGAAAAGAGAAGTTACACTCTCTTCGAGTAAGGATGTGTATGAGTTGATTGTTTCGGATCTCAAATTCGCCGAAGAGTGGTTACCCGTTAAATGGGACGGATTTATGGCTAACGGGGCACCTACCAAAGGGGCCGCAAAATCGACCTTGGCATTGGTATATCTGCAAATGGCCGGCTATCCGGTGAACGGCGGAACAGAATATTACGCCCTGGCCAGAGATAAGGCGAAAGAGGTAATCGATCGGGCCAATGAGTTTGGTTATGCCTTGCGCGAACACTTCTGGGAAGTATTCGATCCCTATTGGGAGGCTGGCTCGAGGGAGTTGGACGAACCAATCTTCTGGATTGACCATACGCCAGATGACTATACGGTTAGATCACCCAACCCAAGCAGGCCGATCGAGTTCGGCGGTTGGGAATCAATGATCGCTGAACTAGGCTTTTTCAACCGTTTCCCTGAAGGAGAACGCAAGGAGTTTACCTTTGTTACCGACTTCTATCACTCCAATGGCACCTATTACTACTACACCGATTTGAAGGCCAAACATCCTGCGTACAGAAAGTTATGGGCCGACAACTTTACGCCTGGATGGGAGTGGGAAAATCGAGATGATCCCAATAGCAACTGGCGGACCAGGATGGATCTAAGTGCTTCCTGGTATAGTGGACGCCCGATAATTTTCACGCGCTATGCTGACGTTTTACTGATATATGCAGAAGCCAAGGCACGCACTGACGGACCGGATGCACTGGCATACAAATGTCTGAACGATGTGCGGAATAGGGCTTATAAGGGATTGGGAACCACAGAAGCCTCTGTGAGCAATTTAACTACCGAGCAATTCATTGACAGTGTTGTATGGGAAAGAGCATGGGAGTTCGCCGGCTTTGAATACTCCGCCCGGTGGTTCGATCTGCAACGTCTACAGCTTGTAGAAAAGGCTACTACCGAATGGAGGGAAGAACCGGAAGAGAAATATCAACTGCTCAGGCCCTATACCAAAAAAGATTACTTCCTTTCCATCCCAAGCAAGGAGGTAATGTTGAATCCAAACCTGGCAAACAACAATGCAGATCTTCAATAACAAATAACACTATTATCTATTCTGTCGAGAGGGGCGTGGTGTGTGAAAGATCACGCCCCTTATTTCAAACTCAAAGAGATCCAAGATCCTATATCGATGAAAAAATTGTTTTTAAGTTTATTAATCATCCTATTCTCACCTCTTGCCGGAGTTTGCCACCATTCACTGCAGGTTCAACATATCTATTATATATCTCCAAGCGGCAATGATGCCAACAACGGATTATCGCCGGCAACCGCCTGGAGATCAATTGAGAGGGTAAACCGGGAGACTTTCCGGCCCGGTGACAGGATTCTTTTCGAGTCGGACGGCACCTGGTATGGACAACTCTCACCCGCGGGATCCGGAACAAGAGAGAAGAAGATTTTTATCGGAAGTTATGGGAATGGGAAGAGGCCTGTAATAAATATCGGGGAGAGCACAGGTGCAGCAATTACGCTGATAGGCCAATCATGGTGGGAAATAGATGGGCTCGAGTTAACAAGCGGAGCTCCGCCACGGTTGAGGAGCAGGCGCAACGGGATAACTGCCCGTGCAAAAGAAGGAGGATCGATCGCAGGCATAACGGTCAGAGAATGTTACATCCACGATGTGTGGGGACAGGTAGGAGGGGCTGCCACCAGCACGATGATCTTGATAAGTGGCGCTGACGAGGAGGTTTTGGTAGAAAACAATATCATCAGACGTTGTGATAAGATAGGTATCCATGTGATAGGTAAAAAAAATGTTGTAGTTAGAGGTAACCGTTTAGAAAACCTTGGTGGTGATGGGATCATCGTATTTCAGGCTGATCGCGGATTGATAGAGCATAACATAGTAGAAAATAGCTGCTTGCGTACTGGTGATCCTCATTTAGACACTGGCGACGACAACCGTTATGACTGGTGGCCACATACCGCGGCGATATGGATAGCCCACTGCAATGAGACAATCATGCAATTCAACGAGGTATACCATACCGGCAGACAAGCAGGTAACGGCGATGGACAGGCATTTGATTTCGACTTTGGGTGTAAAAATTGCATCCTTCAATACAACTACAGCAGGGATAATGCAGGTTTTTTGCTG
>ENA-UOOM01001493-UOOM01001493.1-fermentation-metagenome-genome-assembly--contig:-NODE-1493-length-22246-cov-169.298409_pt1 | contig 22246 bp, 17 predicted proteins | sample MGYA00245781_ERZ724031 | MGnify/ENA primary metagenome ERZ724031 (study PRJEB28704, sample SAMN03018317) | fermentation metagenome | biome: anthropogenic terrestrial biome; feature: soil... | reverse complement strand
TTTTTGGACAAGTTATATGAAAAATAAGAGAAATGAGAGGGACAGTTAAGAAGTGTTTTTAAAGTTTGTGAAATGGGATACCCCTATTGGTGGCTTGTCTTAATTTCATAAATATGAAAAAGTTCTTAACTGTCCCTGTTTTTTGGGGTGTTGTGCACAATTATGTGGACAAGTTGTGCATAACTTGTAGATAAGTATGTAGATAAAAATGTGGATAATTAATTGATTGTTGATAAATATTTGTTGATCCTGTGGATAACTATCCTTAAATAGCTCATATTAGGCATTAAAATGTGGATAACTCTGTGGATAATGTGGATACTTACAAAAACTGGCGGTATTTTATGATTTAGTTTCCAAAAGTGAGGAATCAAACCAAAAAGAGCTGTCCTTTTACGAGGACAACTCTTCCCATTTTGTATAAAGCTTTTCTATTTCATTTTTAACTTCATTAACGTTATGTGCTACTTCCTGTGCTTTTTCAGGATTTGAATAAACTTCCTCAAGGCACATCATATTTTCAAGTTTAGATAAAGTTTCTTCCTTTTCCTCTATGCTTTTTTCAACCTCTTTAATCGTATTATTAAGAGCCTTCTGCTTTTCCTTTTCTTCACGAAGCTTTTTTCTTTCTTCCTTTATTTCTGTTTTTGTTTTGCCATCTGTTGCAACAACAATTTCATCTTCCTTAGCATTTTTCTTTTGTACATAATAGCTGTAGTTCCCCTTATATTCTGTAAGCGTGTCCTTACTTAATTCAAAGATTCTGTTAATAACCTTATTTAAGAAATATCTGTCATGGGAAATAACAAAGAGAGTTCCCTTATACTCAAGAAGAGCATCCTCTAAAGCTTCCCTTGATAAAATATCCAGATGGTTAGTAGGCTCATCAAGAAGAAGAAGGTTTGACCTTGAAAGCATTACTTTTAAAAGTGAAAGTCTGCATTTTTCTCCACCAGACAATGCACTTACATTTTTAAAAACATCATCACCAGTAAACAAAAATGCTGCCAGGGCATTTCTAACCCCTGTTACTGTCATATCAGGGTACTCATCCCATATTTCATCTATAACAGTCTTATCAGGTGAAAGATTTTTTTGCTCTTGATCATAATATCCTATTTTAACATTTTTCCCAATCTTGAAAAAACCGCTATCCTTTTCTATTTCGCCGCAGAGAATTTTAAATAAAGTGCTTTTTCCCTTACCATTATCCCCAATAAGTGCAGTTCGTTCCCCCCTTCTTATTAAAAAGGAAAGATTGCTGAAAAGATGATTTTCTCCAAAGGACTTTGAAAGGTTTTCAACAACAATTACATCATTTCCGCTTTTATAATCAATATCAAAGGAAATCTTAGCTGCCTTTTCAAGACTTGAGGGCTTATCTATTCTTTCAATTTTCGATAGCTGCTTTTCCCTGCTTTCCGCTTGTTTTATGCTTTTTTCCCTATTAAAAGAGCGATACTTTTCAATAATTCCTTCAAGCCTTTTAATTTCAGTTTGCTGAAGATCATATTCCTTTGTTCGCTGTTCAGTTCTTTTTCTTCTTTCAGAAATATAAAAGGAATAGTTTCCATCGTATTCCTCAATCATGCCATCCTTTAGTTCAAAGGTTTTTGTAGTAATTTGATCAAGAAAATATCTGTCATGGGAAATAATTAAAATTGTCCCACTATAATCCTTCAAGAAGTTTTCAAGGTAGGAAAGGGCACTTAAATCAAGATGGTTAGTAGGCTCATCAAGAAGCAGTATATCTGGGCTTGAAAGAAGCATTTTAGATAGGGCTACACGAGTTTTTTGCCCTCCAGAAAGGTATTTAATTTCCTTATTAAAATCTTCTTCCAATACTCCAAGACCGATTAAAACCCCTTTTGCATAGGATTCACAGCTATAGCCGTTTCTTCTTTCATATTCTTCTTGAAGATAACCATATTCAGATAAAAGCTTATTGTGATAGTCTTCATCTTTAATATTTTTAGGATCAGCAATAAGTTTTTCAAGTTCATGAAGTCTTTTTTCCATATCTTTAATTTCTTTAAATACCTTCATAACCTCTTTGAAAATAGTTTCATCTTCATCAAGATCAAGGCTTTGTGAAAGGTAACCTATTTTTTTATCCTTCATTATATAAATTTCACCAGAATCAGGCTTGATTTGGCCATATAAAATTTTAAAAAGTGTAGACTTTCCTGCACCATTTATGCCAACAAGCCCTGCTTTTTCGTTTTCGTTTAATGTTAAATTTATATCCTTCAAAATGACATCTATACCATAAGATTTTGAAATATTCTTTAAAGATACAATAGTCATGTTAACACCTCAAATAACTATAATATATTGAAAAACAATGATTTAAAAAGGAATATGTAATTAAAAATTACAATAATGCTGTGACATTTTCTATAGTTATGTATTATAATTGACTTAAATATGTTTATATAATAACATAGAAATATACTAATCTTCAAATTGTATTAAAGTAACAAAATGAGTAGGAAGTGGTTTCATGGGTAAAAGTACAAAGATATCAATGGCTGTAATCAGAAGATTACCAAAATACCATAGATATTTAGGAGAGCTTTTAGAAAATGATATAGATAGAATTTCTTCAAAAGAACTTTCAGAAAGAATTGGGTTTACTGCATCCCAGATAAGACAGGATTTAAACTGCTTTGGGGATTTTGGACAGCAGGGCTACGGATATAATGTTAGGGAGCTTTACAACACAATTGAAAGTATATTAGGCCTTTATAAGGAATATAATACTGTTATAATAGGATCAGGAAATTTAGGCCAGGCTGTAGCAAACTACATAAAATTTGAAAAGCTTGGATTTCACCTAAAAGGCATATTTGATAAAAACCCAAAACTTATTGGAATTAAAATACGAGATATTGAGATAGAAGACATTGACGAATTGCCTGGCTTTTTAGGGAAAACGAATATAGATATAGGTATAATATGTGTTCCTAAGGAAAGTGCACAGGAAATAGCAAACACTCTTACAAAAAGTGGAATAAAAGCAATTTGGAACTTTGCACCAGTAGATTTAGAGATCCCAGATGATGTTGTAGTTGAAAATGTTCATTTAAGTGAAAGCCTTATGACACTAAGCTACAGATTAAATGAAGCAAATCTTTTTAAAAAAGAGGAAGAATAAAGCTCCGACAGGAAGGGAGCTTTTTCTTTTTGTGAAACAAAATAGGAAAATTTATCGTCTATATAATATAGAAGGATAATTTGGATTACTGCGTTCTAAGTGGAAAGTTTATGTAAATTTATATTAAGGTGGTGGATCGCATGAATGGTTTTACTAAAAAAACAATATCTTTTTTAATGATAACCTTTATTCTCACAGGTTTTTTTGCGGGTTACAGTGCAAAGGCAGCATCTAACATTCCAAAAATAAATTTTGTAGGAATAGATCATTCCCCTTTAATTGAGGGAGATAAGGAATCCTTTTTATTTACCTCAATAGGCTGCGATAAAGTACAGTATAGGGCTTTTTTGTATACAAAAGCGAAAAATGAGTGGAAAGAAATAATGAATTGGACAAATGCAGTAGATTCAAATATACCTTACAAGTTCAGCTACCCAACTCCTTTTGAAGCAGGAAAGTACAAGCTCTCTGTATGGGTAAAAAGGGCAGGAGAAAAGGGAATAAACAGCAATAAAAATGGTGATTATGACAGCTACTATGTTGCAGAATTAAACTGTGTAAAAGAAACAGAGGCAGAGAGAGTAAGAGCAGATGGAGATATGGTTCCTGAAAAGGATACATATAAAGTTGGAGAAAAAATTGTAGTAAATGGCGTAGACAATTTAAGAGGAAGAAAAGGCCCATATAAATTTAGGCTTCACATATTTGATGTAAATGAAGGAAAATGGATTATGGACGAGGATACCTACAGAGATAATCCTGAATGGACACCGGACAAGCCAGGGACTTATGTTCTTGACCTTTGGGGAATATCCTCAAACACAGTGCATCTTTCAAAACTTCAAGCAGATCCTTTTGCAAGATTTTTTGATATATGGAAGCTTAAAACTATAACTGTAAAAGATGATGATAATACAGGAGAACATACAACTCCAAAGGGTGATGATAATACAGGAAAATACATAACTCCAAAGTCAGATACAGCCCTTCTTTTATCACCACCTGATTCTTATGATACAAGACATCTTATATCCGGCAAAAACTATAAAATACTTGGGCAAAGCGGAAACTATTATAAAGTAAAGGTTGGAAAAGCTTATGGATATATAGATAAAGCAAATACTACTTTAATAGATGGCGAAGTAAATGATAAGATGACCCTTGCTTGGCAGCAGCTAGGCAGTGGCAGCTACACAAATGATAATTATCTTTCCTATGTAAGCAAAAAAACTACAGAGCTTGGTCTTGATGCTATTTCTCCAACTTGGTTTTATTTTCAAGGAAATGCAGCAAACCCTTCCTCAATAAAAGTTGGCGAAAGTGGAAACTATAAGTATATGAGTGAGGCTCATAAAAATGGATATGAAATATGGCCAAGACTTTTAGAGACTTGGGGAAAAAATGATAGGCTTGATGTAATATTTAATAATGCAGATGTAAGAAAAAAGGTTATTGATGATACAATAGCCTGTGCAAAAAAATATGATGTGGATGGAATAAACTTAGATATTGAAGGTATAGGAAATTCAAGAAAAGATGGATATACAAGCTTTGTAAAAGAGCTTTATTCGAGGCTCAAAGCTGAGGGGCTTGGGCTTTCCATAGATGTTGGTGTTCCAGCGCCTTGGAATGAGTATTATAATTTTTCTGTAATAAAGGATTATGCAGATTATATCTACCTTATGGCTTATGATGAACACCACGCAGGTTCAACGGAGCCAGGTTCTGTTGGCTCATACACCTTTGTGGAAAAAGCCATAAAGGACACACTAGCACTAAATGTTCCTCCTTCAAAGATAATGCTTGGAGTTCCATTTTACTTAAGAGATTATACTGTTATAGGTGCAAGCGATCTTCCTTATGATTCTGTTGTTTTAAGCAGCAGCACTGCAGTTTATGAATCAGCTTCACAGAGTTCAAACCAGCGTAGCAATGAAGCAGCAGGAAAAACTTATCCATATAAGGGTGAGGAAGGAGACTTTTATAAAGTAGACTATGATGGATTTGGATCTTCAGGGTATGTCTTGAAATCAGCAAGTAGGCATATACCTGCAGGTATAGGAAGTGCCTCTGTAATTGGAAGCTCTGCTTTATCCATGCAAGAGGGCATTGATACAATAAATGATTATAAGGGTACGATTAAATACGATGAAACTGCAAAGCAGTATTATGTTAAATACATTAAAGATGACAAGAGCCACATGGTATGGCTTGAAGATGATGGTTCCATTAAATGGAGAATGGATTTTGTAAATAAATATAACCTTGGCGGTATGGGTGCATGGAGCCTTGGGCGGGAAACACCGGACACCTGGGAAATAATAAAGACAAAGCTTAAATAATTTAAAGCGGACCGGCTTAATGTAGTAAGCAGCTGTTCCAGGCGCACAGCCTCTACCAATCTCTATAATGTAGGGACCGGTCTTGACCGTTCCGCCCCCCTAACTCTACCAATCTTTATAACGAGTAACTGTCTTAATGTCTAAAGTTGGGGGATAGGCTTATTAAGTCCCGTCTCAGCCTCTAAAATTTGCATATAAAAATGGACAGCCTTTAAAAAACTGTCCATTTTTCATACAAAAAATTAAATTAAAGAGTATTATTTTTTACTTAAAAACTCCACTGCTTCAAGGGCTGCAACTTGACCTTCTCCTACAGCTTTTGCTATTTGATAGGGTTTTCCTGTTATATCTCCCGCTGCATATAAGCCCCTAATGTTGGTTTTCATCATTCTATCAACTTTAACATGAGGTCCATCAGTTTCAAGACCAGGTACTAAAGATGAAATTGGTAAACTGTCTTTAATTACAAAAAATCCATCTGCTTTTATCTCACTGTTTTTAAAAACTAATTTTTCAGCTTTCATTTCTCCCTCAAATCTTAAAGGGGAATCATCAAGTAAAGTAACATTTTCTTTAAACTTATATTTCATTTTAAAAACAGGAACGAAGAAAATCTTACTGCAAATTTCAGATAAAAAGTCTGCTTCTCTGTAAGATTCCTCGTTGTATCCTACAACTATCACAGCTTTTCCTTTATAAAGGGGTGCATCACAAGTGGCACAATAGCTAACTCCATTTCCTAAAAATTTATCTTCATTTTCAATAGACTTTTTAAAATCTACCCCAACGGATAAAATTACAGTTTTAGCTTCAATCATTTCCTTTTCAGCTTGAATTGAAAAATAATCTCCCATAGAATAAACTGCAATAACTCTTTTATCGCTTAATTCAACCTTTACGCTTGATAGATGGCGATTTAAAGCCTCAACGAGATCAGTTCCTTTAATGTCAATAAATCCTGCATAGTTTGAAATAGAAGGGGACCAAGCCACTTTGCGGCTGTCCCCTCCAAATATAATTACCTTTTTGTTTCTCTGCGCACCATTTATTGCAGCAGATATGCCAGCAGGCCCTTTTCCAATTACAGCAATATCAAACATTAGCTATTAAGTGCTCCTTTAAGTGCTGCTTCAATTTGATTTGCAGGCCTAAATCCAACAAGCTTTCCAAGAGGTTCTCCGCCTCTAAAAAGAATAAGGGTTGGAATACTTTGAATCCCATACATATTAGCAGTTACAGGATTTTCATCTACATCCATTTTAACGACTTTAAGTTCATCCATATTTTGTGAAACCTCCTCTACTGCTGGAGCCATCATTTTACAAGGTCCACACCATGTAGCCCAAAAATCTACTAAAACTGGCTCATTTGAATTTAAAACTTCATTTTGAAAATTCGAATCATTAACATGTTCTACCATATATATTTCCTCCTAAAATATCAATCATTTTGTACCCCCACGGGGTATCTACAATTCTATAATATTATTAATTTTATAAAATGTCAACAATATTATGGCTAAAATATAAGAAATTTATCCGATATTAATTGAAAAACTAAATTCCATATTGAATCCCACAGGGGTGGAATTTAGTTTTTCAATTAATATTATGGAATTTCCAATTGCAACTTCCGTTATTTTTATTTACAACAATCACAGGTTCCCGTATAATAGCTGTAGCCGACATTTTTACAGCGATATCTGAAGACAGGCCCTACAGAAAGGGAATAAACAAGCAAAATATTTACAGGGTAATAAAAGGATAGGCCGATGGTGGGCTTATAGGTGCAGAAATTGTTGATTTATTATTCGATAATTTTGACCATGTAAACATATATGTGAAGGATAAGCAGGCAGAGTCAAAAGCATTTTATGAAAATCATTTTTTAAAATTGCAATAGGCTCTCCACAATTAGTTTTATTGTGAGCGCATTTGATTGAGCAATAATCAACGATGTGCGGAACTGTATTATATTATGGTTTTAATAGGAGATGGAGAAAATGAATGAGAAAATAATACTTTCATGGAGTGGTGGTAAGGACAGCGCTTTGGCACTTTATGAATTAATGAGGCAGGGTAATACAGATATCACTCTATTAACAACGATTACAGATAAATATGAGAGGATAAGCATGCATGGAGTTAGGAAAGTTTTACTTGAAAAGCAGGCTGAATCTTTAGGATGCTGTCTTGAGAATGTGTACATAACTCCCGAAAGCACAAATGGAGAATATGAAAAAAAGATGGAAGAGACTATGAACAGATATAAGAAGCTTGGGGTTACAAAGGTGGCATTTGGAGACATATTTCTGGAGGATATAAGGAAATATCGGGAGGAAAATTTGAAGAAGGCTGGAATGGAAGCAATTTTCCCATTATGGGGAAGGGATACTAAAGAAATTGCCAATATATTCATAAACCTAGGTTTTAAATCAATTATTACCTGTGTAGATACAAAAGTATTAAATGGAGATTTTTCAGGTAGGCTATATGATAAGAATTTTTTAGCTGATCTTCCTGAAAATATTGACCCCTGCGGGGAAAATGGTGAATTCCATTCCTTTGCATTCGATGGGCCTATTTTTAAGGAGAGAATTAATTTTTCCATTGGCGAAAAGGTTCTAAGGGATGAGAGGTTTAACTTCTGCGATTTAATATAGGAATCATTCATATGTATTTTCATTTTGCTAAAATCTAGCAAGCTTAAATTATTTAGGTATAAAATATCTGTACAAAATGATTTATTAAAAGTATAGAATATTTATGAAAATACAAGCCATGGCATATAAACTGTGGCCTGTATTTTTTGCTTTTTGGGAGAAGAAGCCAAATCGGGGGGGAAAAAAAAGAGATATACATTTATGTTTAGTCATATGAATATAATAAGGATATATTTATAAAATATTAATAATTCTATTCCTATATTAAAATGTTAGGAGGAATTAGAAATGGAAGAAGAAATATTAAGCTTGGCTGAATTTATAGAAATAATCAATAAACATATGAAGTTCATTCTTTCAATTACTATAATATCTACGCTTTTAACAGGTATTTTTAGCAATTATGCAGTTCCAAAGGTATATGAAGCAAAAACATCAATAATAATAGGGCCTGAAATATTAGATTCATCAGACTATGAAAAAAAAATTCAGTATAACGATGTCTTGATGTACAAGCAAATGATAAAAACCTATGCAGAAATTGCAAAACAAGACATTGTATGCGAAAAAGTAATTAAAAATTTAGGAATTGAAGCTGATTTAGATGATTTTAAAAAAAATATAACAATTACTCCTCAGCTAGATACTCAGATAATAATACTTAAATTTAGAAATAAGTCTCCTGAAGAAGTTGCAAGGATAGCCAATGCCTTTACAGATACCTTTGCTGAAGAGGCAAGAAGGTTAAATCCAGGTGTAAGTGTTCAAATCATGGATGAAGCAAAAATTCCTAAATCTTCTGCAAGACCAAGACCAAAGTTTGATATGGTTATTGCTTTTTTTCTTGGAATACTAATTTCTCTTGGAATTATGTTTTTAATGGAATATATGGATAACACTATAAAATCAGAAGAGGATATTGAAAAATACCTTGATATTCCTGTATTAGGGACAATACCAAAAGTTAAGATGGATGTGAAATAATAGCTATATTGATATTGATTTATTTATTGAAATGATCTGACAAAGAAGGAAGGACTGGTAAATGATAGACATTCATAGCCATATACTCCCAAATGTTGATGATGGTTCAAAAAGTTTTGAAATAACTTTTAATATGCTTGAAATAGCAAAGAAGGATGGAATTGATATTATATATGCAACCCCCCATTATATTACTGGGTTTTATGAGAATATCTTTGAAGAAGTTTCAGAAAAAGTGGATGAGCTAAATTCCCTTTTATGTGAAAAAGGGATTGATATAAAGATTTTACCAGGCCAAGAAATTTTTATAGATAATTATACATTGAAAGATTTTGAGGAAGGGAAAATTCGGCCACTTTCAGGTACAAGCTATATGCTTGTAGAGCTTCCTATGGATAATCTGCCTGAAAATGCATTGGATATAATTTATGATATAGGTATAAAAGGGGTAATACCTATAATCGCTCATCCTGAAAGGTATGAATATTTCGTTGAAAACCCAATTATAATAAACAGCTTTATTGATGAAGGCTGTCTTTTTCAGATTAATTCTCAAAGCCTTCTTGGTATTTTTGGAAAAAAAATTAAAATAAATTCAGAGTATTTAATTAAAAATGGGATAATAAGCTTCATTGGTTCCGATGCCCATGGATTAGATAAAAGGACTCCCGAGATTAAAAAAGGAATTGAAGCCATATCAAAAATAGATAGAGCAGTAAGTGAAACAATTTTAAAAAACAATAGTAATATTTTGCAAGCAGGATATGAATTAATTAAGCCTCAAAAAATTAAGAAAAAATCTAAAATATTTGAGATATTTCATTAAATAGCAAGTTGCCTGGTAAATATTATGGCCCTTATCAACAATATGTAAAGTCATTCTTTAACTTTTTTGAAATTATGTTATGATATTATCACCAAAAGCAGTTAGAGTGATTAGAAGATGATAAGAAAAATTTAATTTAATAATTAGCAGGGAAGAAATTTATTCTTTGACTAATTATCAAATTTCTGATGAAACTAATAAAATATATAAAAATTAAAAAGTATAAAATTTGTATAAGCATTTTTATGTGAATTTAGCGAGCTTAAATTATTTAGATATAAAATATATAAAGTATCTGGCTCAATTGTTAGAGCTTTTATGCAAAGAAAGCATCAAGTAACTATCCTGTATAATGAATAATTATTTTTGGAGGAAAAGATATGAAGAAAAAGATAGCGATAGGTGTTATATTAGCTTTTTCAGCAGTGGTTTTGTATGGTGTTTTGTATGGATATTCTTTTTTAAACAAGATTAATAGAGGAAAGCTTCCAAAGAGTGAGGAGGAACTTGGGATTAAAGAACCAGAGAACAAAGATAAAGGGAATAATAAGGTGGAAAAAGATAATAAGATAAAAGAAAATAAGGATGATATTACAAATATAGCTTTTTTCGGGCTTGATGCAAGAAAAAAAGGTGAAAACACTAGATCAGATGTTATTATGGTGCTGTCTATTGATAGAAAAAATAATAAAATTAAAGTTTCATCAATAATGAGAGATCTTTATGTAGATATACCAGGGAAGGGCAAGAATAAGATTAATGCAGCCTATGCTTTTGGGGGAGCTCCTTTAGCTGTTAAAACTTTAAATACTTTATTTGATTTAAATATTAGAAATTATGTTACTGTTGATTTTTTTGGAATGGAAAAGTTGATTGATAAGATAGGCGGAGTAGATGTTAACATAAAGGAATCTGAAATAAAATCTTTAAATGATTGTTTAGCCGAATTAAATATATTAAACGGGGATGAGGCTGATTATAATTTTATTAAAGAGCCAGGTATAAAAAGGTTGACAGGAAGACAGGCGGTGGCTTATTCGAGGATAAGATATGCAGGCAATGCAGACTATGAGAGAACTGAGAGGCAAAGAAAAGTATTAAACGATATATATAAAAAGGTAAAAGCCCAAGGGATTACTAAGCTTACTGGCACACTTTCTGAAATACTGCCTTATGTGGAGACGAGTCTTAGTAATAATGAAATTATTGGTCTTGCTTTTGATGTGATTAAAATTAATTCGGAGAATTTAGATGAATATAGAATACCTGTAGACGGATGCTATAAACCAGAAACTTTAACAAATGGAATGCAGGTTTTAATTCCGAATATACCATTAAATAAAGCTAAACTCCATGAATTTATATATGAAACAAAATGATTTATTAAAAGTGTAGAATATTTATGATAATACAAACCATAGCATAAAAACTATGGCTTGTATTTTTTTGCCGTAATTATGTAGTATTTAATAACAAATGCTATACTGCCAAGGATTTTAATTAACGGGTTTGCAGTAGCACGCTATATCGAGTAACTGTCACCCATTTTTCAGGTAGCCGTATTCCAAGTTTAAGTAACCGTCCCCCAGGTTGTCCCATGCTGCTTGTGCTACTTTGTCCGCTGCTTTCCATCAAGTAACCGTCCCACTGTTTAAGTGGCACGTCATATCAAGTAACCGTCCCCCTGTTTAAGTAACCGTCCCCCTGTTTACCCCGTTTGTCCACTGTTTCTCTAAATTTTGCATAAATAAAATGTGATATTTTGACATTAAGTGAATATAATATAACATCTTAAATGTCAAACAGAAATAAAATTTGAATTGAGGGAGGATATGAGCGTTGTAAAAAAGGCAGCAAAATCGGCAGCAGTAATAATGATACTTACATTGGTAAGTAAGGTTTTGGGATTTTTAAGGGATATGCTTACGGCATCAAAGTTTGGATCAGGCTGGGAAACGGATACATATTTTGTTGCTCTTACAGCTTCAATGATGATAACTGAAATAGTTGGAAGGGCAATAAATACAACTGTTATACCGATTTTTTCAGAAATAGAAGTAAAAAAAGGGAAAGAAGAAAAAATAAAATTTACTAATAATTTAATTAATATATTATTCATTTTATCCTTATTAGCAATGATGATAGCTTGGTTTTTATCTCCTTTGATAATTAAATTAATGGCCCAAGGTTTTCATGGCGAGCAGTTTAATTTGGCAGTTAGGTTAAATAGAATAGGACTTCCAATTATGGCTTTGTTATCAACTGCATCTGTTTTCTCCGGCTTTCTTGAAAGTTCTCAAAGCTTTTCAGCACCAGCATCAAGAGGAGTGTTTTTAAATTTTATATATATAATTTTTTTAATATTTTTCTCGCAAAGATATAAAATAGAAGGCCTTATGGCGGCTGGCACCCTTGCAGCCTTTTCTGAAATATTAATTCAGATTCCGGCATCGAAAAAAATAGGCTATAAATATGCATTTTGCTTTGACTTAAAGGATAAATATATCAAGGAAGTTCTCTCATTAACCGTCCCAGTAATTATCGGGTCAGCGGTAAACAGTATAAATACGATAATAGATAGAACTATTGCATCATGCCTTGCAGATGGCAGTATATCCTCTTTAAATTATGCTTCTAAAATCCAGGGCTTTATTTTAAATATATTTGCTGTAACAGTTACAACAGTTATTTTCCCTATGCTGTCAAATAAAAAAAGTAATGATGATATGGATTCATTAAAAGAAGTAATAGAATATGGAATAAATTTAATAATAATTTTGATACTTCCTGCATCAATTGGACTTATTATTTTTGCAGAACCTATTGTTGGAACATTTTTTAAGAGAGGAGCTTTTGATAATATTGCTGTACATATGACGTCCCAGGCATTAATTTTTTATTCTTTAGGGCTTTTAGGGGCTTCATTAACAACAATGATAAGCAGCATTTACTATTCAATTCATGATACAAAAACGCCTATGATTAATGGAATATTTGCTGTGTGCTTAAACATAGTTTTAAATTTAATTCTTGTAAAATTTATGGCACACAGGGGGCTTGCCCTTGCTACAAGTATATCTGATATTTTTGTTTGTATTCTTTTAATTAAAGGTATGGGGAAGAAAATTCATAACTTTAGTATAAAAAATAATATGCCTTGTTTTTTAAAATCCCTTATTTCATCAGCATTAATGGGTATTTTAGTATATATAATTTATTATAGTACTATTGGTTTAATGAAAGGGAAATTAATGGAGTTATTGCTGCTCGTTTTGACAGCATTTGTAGGAATTATAGTTTACATAATCTTATGCTGCAAATTTAATATAAAAGAAGTAAAAATAATTGCAGAGAAAGTGAAAAATAGAAAATAGATTATAAATAATGAGGTGTAATTTAAATGTCTTATAAGGACAAATATAGAGAGCTTTGTAAAAATGAAAAGTCAATTCCACTATTTTCAAAAGATTGGTGGATGGATGCTGTATGTGGTGAGGAAAACTGGGATGTTTTTGTGGTAGAAAGGGGCGGGCAAATAGCAGCAGCCATGCCTTATTATATTAAAAAAAAGTTTGGCATAAAGTATATAACTCAGCCAAAACTTACTCAAACCAATGGAATTTGGATAAGGTACCATGAAAATCAGAGATATGAAAGAAAATTAGCCTATGAGAATGAGGTAATGACAGAAATAATAAATCAATTAGGAGAAATAAATGTGGCGTATTTTCAGCAAAATTTCCACTATTCTATAACTAACTATCTTCCCTTTTACTTAAGAGGGTTTGAGCAAAACACGAGATATACATACGTTATAGAGGATTTAACAGATTTAGAGTATGTATTTAGCAATTTCAGTAAAAATCATAAAAAAATAATTAGAAATAATTTAGAAAAAGTTAGAATTTATGAAACTGAAGATATTAAGCAATTTTACAGTTTGAATAAAATGGTTTTCCAAAGACAGGGCTTACCTATTCCATATTCATTTGAACTAGTATCAAAATTAGATAATGCTTGTAAACAAAAAAACATCAGGGTGATGCTGGCTGCAGAGGATGAGAATGGCATAATACATTCAGTTTTATATATAACATGGGATGAGCAAAGTGCATATTTTATAATGTCAGGGGCAGATCCAAAATTTAGAAACTGTAATTTTGAAACATCACTTACTTGGGAAGGCATAAAATATGCTTCTAACGTAAGTAAAAAACTTAATTTTGATGGCAGTATGATTGAAAATATTTCTGATTTTTTTAGAAAGTTTGGAGCAGTTCAAAAACCATATTTTAATATTTCTAAAGCTTTTAAATATAAACTGCCAATTGATATATATAAAAAAATAAGGTGATTTATTGAATAATATAGTAATGACAAAAAACTCAATTAAATATACGGTTAATCAAATATTTAAAATTGCTAATCCAAATAGCAGCTTAAAATTTATTATATGTTTTGATGAAGGCAAAAATGAAATAACAATTAATTTTAATGAATCTGACAAGAAAATTATTTTTAAACTTTCATATGCTGAGGATTGGTATGATTTAACCGGGAAAAATATTAATGAAATAAAGTTTATAAATGATCCGAAAAATAAATACAAGATTCCTGTGCTATTTTGGAGGAATAAAGGTTTACCTTTTATAGAAAGGATAAGTGATAATGAAATAATCTTTGATGGCGATATTATATCTTCTTCATTTTTTATGCTGTCAAGATGGGAAGAAAAAGTAATTAAGGAAAGGGATGTTCATGGCAGATTTATTTATGAAAATAGTGCAGCATATAAATATAATTTTATAGATATGCCTATAGTTGATGAATATGCCATGGTTTTACGAAGTTATCTACAAATTTTATTTGCAGATTTAGATTTAGGCAAAAATAAATTCCATATAAAATTAAGCCATGATATTGATGATATAAGAAGGTTTAATAATATAAAAAATACTTTTAGAACACTTGGGGGGGACATTTTAAAAGGGAAAAGCGTCAGCTTATTTAGAAGATCTTTAAAGGAGTGGGGAAAGTCTTATAAAAATATAGAAAAAGATCCCTATTTTTTAGGAATATACGAGTTAGCTAAAATATCAAAACAATATAATATGGATAGTGCATTTTATTTTAAAACTTCTGCAAAAAGTTCTTATGATACTGGATATATTATTAATGATTCTGTTAAAAGATGTATATATAATTTGCAGGATCAGGGCTTTGAAATAGGTTTTCATGCTGGATACTATACATTTCAAAATTATGAAAGGCTTAAGGAAGAAAAAGAAATATTGGATGAAGTTCTATGCTTTAAATATTATGGAGGAAGGCAGCACTATTTAAGATTTGATGTGGATACAACTTTGAAATACTGGGAAAGGGTAGGTTTTAAATATGATTCTACCCTTTCATATGCTGAACACGAAGGATTTAGATGCGGCACATGCCACCCATTTAAACCATTTGATATAGATGAGGATAGGGAATTAAATTTGATAGAAATACCACTTATAGCTATGGATGGGACGCTAAAAGTTTATAGAAAATTAACTCCTGATGAAGGTTTGAAATCCATTATATATTTAATGAATAAATGTAAGGAAGCTGAAGGCGTTTTTACATTGCTTTGGCATAACACTTCAATATATAGGGGATGGGAAAATTGGATGGATGAGGTTTATATAAAGTCTTTAAATTATAATCAGGAGCTGTTTATTATATGAAAAATTTATTGCCTGTTAAAAAAAAATTAAAATAAGCAGTTTGTTTTCAGGGGAAGTTTTTTTTGCTTTATATGTAATAGCAGGTGCATATAAAAGCATCATACCACTACAAGAGAAGATTGATTTAACTTTGCTTTTTATGATTATTTCTTTTGCAATTGCAATAAAAAGATTAATAAAAGAGCCAATATTAAATAAAGGACAAATTAAAGTTATTTTTCTTTATGGAATATTTTATTTTATATTAATTTTTTCTTTATTTTATACACCAAGTGAAATATATGCCAAAGATAAAATTACCAAAATGTTTTTTTTAGTGGGTTGGAACGTTTTAGGAACGCTGATTTTGCTGAAAAGTGATAAATCTATTTTAAGGTTTTTAATAACCATACTGATAATATCATTAATAATGAGCATAAATATTTTCTTTGAGTTTTTAAAAACAGGCACAATGGATTTTATTGAAATAGAAAGTACAAATTATTTATCATATTCAAGATTAGCAGCTACATCAATGATTACAATATTATGTTATTTCTTTTTAAAAAGTAAAAATTATATAAGTTCTATATTTTCCTTTTTGCTGCTTCTTTTTATGAGCTTTGCATGCTTAGTTTCTGGTGCAAGGAGTACATTTATTACATTAATTTTATGTTTATTAGTGATATTTATTATATTGATTAAATTAAATTATTCAGTTAAAAAATTAAAATTAAATAAAAAATATTTTATATTAATTACGGTTTTGGTAGTTGTCTTAATATATTTGTTTAATTTAGGCTATTTTGATCTTATAAAAATGAGGCTTGAAGCTATTTCTACAGAAGGGAAAGATACTCCAAGATATGTACTGGCAGATGCGGCAAAGGAAATGTGGATGAAAAAACCAATTATGGGATGGGGATTAGGAAGCTATACCATAGTTACTACAGGCGATGATAAGGTTGATTATCCCCACAACATAATCCTTGAGCTATTAAGCGAAAATGGAATTATTGGGTTAATACCTTTTTTGATTATATGCTTTTTATCGGTAAAAAATTGTTTGATGGCTTTAAAGAAATGTAATTTAGATGCATTTAATATGCAGTTAACTGTGACTATATTATTAATATTTTGGATTTCTATGATTGCGTTTTCAAGTTTAGAGGCAGCAAGACTAATGCATATTTTCTTGGTATTAGGGATTATGTCGCCTTATAGAAAAATGCCTGCTAGTAACGAATATATATTAAAATCAGATAAGCAATTAATGAAGGAATAATATTATGATAATAAAAATGATTTTAACAAATGGCTTCGATGTAGACCCAAGAGTATATAAGGAAGCAAAGACTTTAGTGAAGCATGGAAATGATGTAGAAATATTATGCTGGGATAGGGAAAACAAATATACTAATAAAGAATATGAAATCATTGATTGTATAAAAGTAAAAAGATTTTTTCCCAAATCCAAGTATGGCAGCGGGTATAAGCAAGTATTCTCATATATAAAATTTATTAGAGAAGTGAAAAACTATTTAAAGGATAAAAAATATGATGTGGTTCATGGACATGATATAGATGGATTTTACGCATCCACCCATCTTAATAAAAAATGCAGTAAGTATATTTGGGATATGCATGAGTATTATGATGGCTTAAGCAGCAGTAAATTTAAAAATGCTGTTTATGAATATATAGCAAAAAAGTGCTTTAAAAAAGTTGATGGGATTATATATGTAAATGAGAACCAAAAGATAAGATATAAAAATAAAATTAAAAAGACCGTTTTAGAAGAAATAATTAATAACGTCCCAGAGGAAGAAAACTTTAATAACTTTAAAAGAATAGGAAGTTCTAAACTTAGGATATCTTATATAGGAAATATTAGGGATTTAAAAGCATTAAAAATGCTAATGGATACAGGAGAAGAATATGATAATGTTAAAATTCAAATAAACGGGACAGGTATTGCATATGAAGAGTTAAATAAAATAAGTAAAAGTTATAAAAATACAATAATGACGGGCAAATTTGAATATAAAAACATTAAAGGATTTTATGAAAACACAGATATAACGTATGTTACCAATGCTTTTAGCAAGGACAATGAGAAGTATGGATGCCCTAATAAAGGCTATGAATCAATTTATACAGGCACACCTATTTTGGCAAACAAGGGCACATACTTTGGGGATTTTGTAGAGAAAAACGATATTGGTTTTACTATAGATGGTTATGGTGATTTAAAGAGAATAATAGATCTAATTTTAAGCAATAAAGATATATTGGAATTAAAAAGAAAAAACATCAATAATATAAAAAATAATTTTACATGGGAAAAGGAAGAAAGTAAATTAATAAAATTTTATGACAGCATATTATCAGGTGAAATTGTTTAAGCCATTTATATAAGTGGGGTGGAGCCTCCATCTAAAGATTTGATGCTCAGTACAGCTAAATGAGTTCACATTTGGGGGGAATTAGTTTGGGGTAATTATTTCATTAATAATACCTGTTTACAATGAAGAAAAATATATAGAAAAATGTATTAATTCTATAGTAGATATTAATTTTCCTGCTTTAAATATGGAAGCACTGTTTATTGATGGTATGAGCACTGACAAGTCCAGGGATATAATATTAGAATATGCTAATAAACACCCTTTTATAAAATTAATTGATAATCATAAAAAAGTAACACCAGCAGCTTTAAATATAGGAATTGAAAATTCCGTAGGTAAATATATTGTTATAATTAGTGCACATAGTATTTTACCAAAAGATGCCATAATTAATTTTTTAAAATTTCATGAAGAATTACAATGCGATGCTGTTGGGGGGAATTGCATAACTAAAGTACTTCATGAAAACCCGAAATCTTGTTCAATTATAAAAGTCTTATCCAATAAATTTGGGGTTGGCAACAGTTCATTTAGAACTAAAAAGGCTTATAAACCTATTTTAGTAGATACTGTTCCATTTGGGTGCTATAGAAAAGATGTTTTTTATAGAATTGGCTTATTTGATGAAAGGCTTATAAGAAATCAGGATATAGAATTTAGCAGAAGGATAATAAACAGCGGAGGGGAAATATACTTGATCCCAAATACTGAATTTATCTATTACGCCAGAGAAAATTATAAAGATTTGGCGAAAAATAATCTTAAAAATGGCTTATGGAATATCTTAACTGTTCACTATACAAATACATTCAAATCTTTAAGTTTAAGGCACTTTATACCTTTTATTTTCATTCTCTCTCTTATTGTTCCATCAATACTGTCCCTTATAATGTTTAAGTTTATTTATCCCTCTTTGCTATCTTTTTTGGCCTACAATTTATTAATATTTGCTGTTTCATTAAAACTCAATGACAATACTACAAAATTTGTTTACTTGGTATGGGCATTTTATACATTGCATTTTTCTTATGGATTTGGCTCGCTTATAGGAATTTTTAAAGTTATGGCACTGAAATTTAAATATAAGAAATAGAGGTGATAATTATTTATTTATATTTGCTTGTATCTTTAATATCTAGTATTTTCATAATTCCTGTAGTAATAAAGTTACAAATATTGGATTTGCCTAATGAAAGAAAAATTCACAGCAAAGCTATACCTAAAGCAGGCGGACTGGGGATTTTTATACCAGTTATATTCCTTTTACTCTATGATTATACAATAAAATCAAATGCGCATTATAACGACTATATTGTTATTTCCTTTTCACTTTTAATATTAATGATAACTGGACTTATAGATGATAAAAAAGATATTAGTGCAAAAAAAAAGCTGCTGTTTCAACTGATAGCTGCAGTAATAACAGTTTTTAGCGGAATAAGATTTTATATATTTAGTAATATCCTTGCGGATTATATATTAAGCATTATATGGATAGTTGGTATTATTAATGCTGTTAATTTAATAGATGGGCTTGATGGATTAGCTGCTGGGATAGGGATTATTTCCTGCGGGTGCTTTTGTATTTTAGGATATAAATATGATGTTTATATTATAAAACTTATATCCCTTGTATTAATAGGCTCATCTTCAGGCTTTTTATTTTACAATTTTAGACCAGCTAAAATATTTATGGGGGACACAGGGAGTTTGCCTTTAGGATACATTTTAGCAGTATTAGGTATTTTTAGTACCAAAAGAATAGGGGGTTTTACTTCAATTTATATTCCAATTATTATTTTGGGCATACCAATATATGACACTTTGTTAAGCATTTTCAGAAGAAAAATTAATAACAGGCCTATATTTACACCGGATAGAAGCCATTTTTATAATTTATTGATGGATACAAAAGGACTATCTCATGTAAAGACTGTTTTAACATTATACGCTATAAGTGCAATGCTGTGTTTTGTTTCTTTATATATGTTGAACATTAATAGCTTATATAAAAACGTTTTATTTTGGCTGATTATATTTATTTCTATGATTCTCACACAAAAGTTAGGATTTATTCATGTAGACGATGTAAATAATAAAATGGAGGCAGGGTCATGAAAATAAATCTATCTGGTCCGGATATTACCCAAAAGGAAATAGATGCTGCGGCTGAGGTTATAAAATCAGGGGTACTTAGTATAGGGCCAAAACTAAGAGAATTTGAAGAAAAATTTAAAGAATTACTTGGGGTAAAACATGCTATTGGGGTTAACAGCGGAACAAGTGGGCTTCACCTGCTTTTAAAATCCATAGGCATTGATGAGGGTGATGAAGTTATAACTACACCTTTTAGTTTTATTGCTTCAACAAATTGTATATTATTTCAAAGGGCAAAGCCAGTATTTGTAGATATAGATCCGCTTACTTTAAACATAAATGCAGATAAAATTGAAGAGGCTATTACTCCAAGGACTAAGGCTATACTTCCTGTAGATGTTTTTGGGCAGCCTGTGAATATGGTGAAGATTAAAAAGATAGGGGGTAAATATGGGCTTAGGATAATTGAGGACTCTTGTGAAGCTATTGGATCGGAGTATTTAGGAATTAAGACAGGAACTGTTGGGGACGGTTCAGTTTTTGCTTTTTATCCTAACAAACAAATTACTACAGCAGAGGGCGGAATAATAGTCACAAATGATGATGATATAGCTAATATGTGCAGAAGTATGCGAAATCAAGGGAGAGGAGAAGAATGCTTTACACTTAATCATGAAAGGCTTGGATATAATTATAGGCTAAGTGAAATTCATGCTGCTATTGGGGTAGTTCAAATGGAAAGGCTTAGCGAAATAATAAAAAAAAGGCAGAAGGTTGCAGATATGTATAATGAAAGGCTAAAAGATGTAGAGGGAATAACAATTCCATATATTCATCCTGAAGTTACAAATATGAGCTGGTTTGTTTATGTAATTCAAGCTGATAAAGGAATAGATAGGGATAAGGTCATGAATTATTTAAGAGAGAATGGGATTGGTACAAGGCAGTACTTCCCGCCAATTCATATGCAGCCATATATTAAAGCCATGTATGGATTTAAAGAGGATGATTTTCCTATTTCATATGATATAGGGAATAGAAGTATGGCCCTTCCTTTTTACAATAATATAAAAGAAGAAGAGGTTGACTATGTAGTTGAGAAGCTAAAAGAAGCTATAGGGGCTGCTGCAAAATAGCATGATTATGAAAAACACAAAAATAGTGGAGATAAGAAAAATATATGGAATGAACATAGGGTGAGCATTTAGATGCTCTTAGGATTAATAAAATGGTAGGGAACGGTCTTGACCGTTCCGCCCTCCTAAATTCTGATCATCGTGCGGAGGAATGGTCAAGACCGTTCCCTACAGCTTCTTTGTGAAGGCCAAAGTGAATGGGAGCTATTTGCAACAGTGCCTTCTAAATTAATGTAGTATTATTTAATGGGGGTATAAAAATGAATCCATTAATGGTGGGAGATAATATATTGGCTGTAGAAAAAAATCCTATGTCATCAGTTTCAGAGGCGTATAGAACTCTTAGGACAAATATTCAATATTCATCAATAGATAAAGAAATCAGATCTATATTAATTACAAGTGCAGGCCCTGGAGAAGGGAAAAGCACTGTAGCAGCCAACCTTGCTTTAATAATTTCACAAGCTGATAAAAAAGTTATTTTAATTGATTGCGATATGAGAAAGCCTGATATACATAAAAAGTTTAGAATTGAAAATAAAAATGGGCTTACAAATTTACTTTTGCAAAATTTAAGTATAGAAGAATCAGTATTTAAATATATGAAAAATTTATCTATATTGTCTTCTGGGGATATACCTCCAAATCCTTCAGAGATTATATCTTCATTAAAAATGAAAAACTTTTTAAACGGAATTAGGAACAGCTTTGATTATATAATAATAGATAGTCCACCTCTTATTGCAGTATCGGATGCTATAGTTTTGTCAACAATGGTAGACGGATGTTTATTTGTAGTGGCTTCTAAAGAAACAAATAGGACTGAAATACAAAAGGCAAAAGAGCTTCTTTTAAATGTCAATTCTAATATTATTGGTGCGGTTTTAAATAAAGTGGAATTAAAACAAAAAAAGGGGTATAGCTATTATTAC
>ENA-UOOM01001491-UOOM01001491.1-fermentation-metagenome-genome-assembly--contig:-NODE-1491-length-22264-cov-3.188932_pt1 | contig 22264 bp, 14 predicted proteins | sample MGYA00245781_ERZ724031 | MGnify/ENA primary metagenome ERZ724031 (study PRJEB28704, sample SAMN03018317) | fermentation metagenome | biome: anthropogenic terrestrial biome; feature: soil; material... | reverse complement strand
TAAGAAAAAGGTTGTGACGGAGTTGAAAGCTTCCAGGCGTTACGAATGAAATAAGCATAGCAATAATTGCTGCAACAATTAGAACCGGAACAGAAAATACCCTGGTTATTGCCATTGCACTAATGTTTTCACCATAATTTGTTCCTGCAGGACCACCAACAAAACCGGATACCATATCCCCAATGCCATCCCCTATTAAGTTGAGGCCTAATTTATCAGCTATGTTATACTTTTTACCTGTACCTTTCTTCTTCGCAAGATCGTTTATATATATATCCAACTGGTATATATGGGCAGTTGATTCCGGGATTGTAGCAATCGCAATAGGCATTATCGCCGCAACAGCCATCCAGGAAGGCTTTGGTAATGTAAATTCCGGTAATGCAAATATACCATTACCTGCTGTTTCCGGCAAAACCTTAAAAAGGTCAATTCCTGTGGTAAGCTGTATAATATATGCAGTAATACAGCCGAGAACAGGGCCTAAGATAAGCGGGAGCTGCCCTAAAAAACCTTTTAAATAAACAGAAAAGATAATTGTTGAAAGTAATGTAACAAGAGAAATTATCCATGCCATGTTCTGAGCAAGAGCAATCTTATCATCCGGGACTGTAACAGTTCCTGCAGTATCAATAACAATTGAAGTCGCATCACCTAACGCATTACCGGCAAGAGTAAGACCTATAACCATCGCAACAGGTCCTGTGATCGTAGCGGGAAGAATTTTTTCAATGGAATCCTTACCAAAACGTTTTACAATTAATCCTGCAGCAATTGATACTAAACCTGACATAATAATACCAAACTGTGCAACTGAAATTTTCTCATTCAATGTTGCCCCTGCAAGTGATTCAGAAGCCATAAGACCGGCTATTGCAGCAATATAGGAAAAGCTTGATCCGTAATATAGAGGGATTTGTCTTCCTGTGATAAGTAAGAAGCATATAGTTGCAAGACCACTTGCAAAGATAGTTGTTGAGATGTGGAACCCTGTAATCAGCGCTACGGCCACCGTTGCTGGAAACATTACAATAACTTGCTGAATCGCATATAGTAATAGTTTCCATATTGGTGGCCGTTCATCCGGCAGGTACCCTATTGTTGGATTCTTCTCCATAAATAAATCCTCCTGATTAATTTGATTTTTTATAGCAATATAATTGCATAACAATTATATTGTGACTGAGTGTAATGGAACTGCTGGTTATACTTCAGCTTGTTTGTCACTATGAACACAGCTTTAGAACAACCTTACCATCTTATTTAATTGAGTGGCTTAAACAATTCTACCTTTTGGCATATATCTCTATTTTTCGACAAGAACTTAACCTTTATTATTGTAACACAGTAAGTACAAAATAAAAATCTTTTTCGGCAAGAAATTTACGCGAAACAAATGAAAAAAGTAAAGTATATCGTAGTATATCATTTAATTGTAACACCAGAGAAAAGTGAAAATATGCCGAACGTATGTCCTCACATATCGCTTGAAGATCGGAAGACCATCCAAGAAGCCATTAAGACCGATGAAGTAAAAAAATAAATAATGAGGATTGTCAAAAAAGCGACTTGCATTTTTGCGCCTCGATGGACTTTCGAACGCAAAACCTGCAAGCCGCTTAACACAATATTTATCTAAATGACTATGACTTTTAATCAGTAATCCATTCTCAATTGAACATGGGGTTGATGTATTATAACAATCTGCATTGTTATGCTATATTTCCTCTCAAAAGATGAAGCTTACTGAACTAACGACATAATCATTTTTATCTATTATCCAAACAGTGCCAGGAACACCCCTGCTGCAACAGCAGAGCCTATGACCCCTGCAACATTTGGTCCCATGGCATGCATAAGTAAAAAGTTTTTCGGGTTCGCTTTTTGGCCTTCTATTTGGGATACCCTTGCAGCCATCGGAACAGCGGACACACCTGCGGATCCTATCAGAGGATTGATCTTACCACCGGACAGCCAACACATGAGTTTTCCAATAAGCAATCCACCTACGGTACTGAACATAAACGCCAGCAACCCAAGCCCAATTATCTTTAGAGTGTCCGGGCTAAGAAAGTTGCTTCCAACCGCTGTTGCTCCAACAGTTACACCTAAGAAAACTGTGACTATGTTCATTAATGCGTTTTGAACAGTATCTGATAAGCGCTCAACAACACCGGATTCTTTAAATAAATTACCTAACATAAGCATACCGATAAGAGGCGCAACATCAGGTAAAAGAAGTATACAAAACAGGCTTACTGCAATTGGAAAGCAAATTTTTTCTACTTTTGAAACTTCCCTTAGCTGCACCATTTCTATTTCACGTTCTTTTTTTGAAGTAAGAGCTTTCATAATGGGCGGCTGTATCATTGGAATCAACGCCATATATGAATAAGCTGCTATGGCAATAGCCGGAAGAAGCAACGGAGCGAGCTTTGTTGTTATAAAAATAGCTGTAGGTCCGTCCGCACCGCCAATAATTCCTATAGAAGCAGCTTCATTGGGCGCGAATCCAAATGCTATGGCAATTATAAAAGCCATAGCAACACCAAACTGTGCCCCTGCACCCATAAGAAGACTTGATGGTCTTGCAATTAACGGTCCAAAATCTGTCATTGCTCCAATACCAAGGAAGATCAAAGATGGGTAAATCCCCAGCTTTACACCCTGGTATAAATAATAAAGTAATCCGCCTATTTTCCCATCTTCAGGCTCCGCCATTAGCCCTGCAAGGGGAAGATTAGCAAGAAGAACCCCAAAAGCTATTGGAAGCAGCAATAGTGGTTCGAATTTTTTAACTATAGCAAGATACACAAGAATACATGCTATCACAATCATAACAAGATGCTGCCATGTAAGCGCAGCAAATCCTGAAGTTTCCCATATTTTTACCAATGATTCAATAAACATAATTGCCCCCCTTTAGCTAATTGATACAAGGTTGTCTCCCGTAGAAACAGATGAGCCTTTTGTGACAAACAATTGCATAACCACACCATCACGAGGAGCCAGTATTTCATTTTCCATTTTCATGGCCTCAAGAATCACTAAAATCTCTCCCTGTTTGACATTTGAGCCCTGATTAACTCTAACATTTAGTATAGTTCCGGGCATTGGTGCTTTTACAATATCAACTCCTTCCTGCACTGCCTGCGCTGCTGGCGCAGTTGCTGCGGGCGCACTTACCACTTCAGCTGCCGGTGCAGAGATTTTCACTGGCTCAGGAGCCTTCTGTATAGCAATCTCTTTTGTTTTGAGAATGTTTGCTTTACCTTTTTCAACTTCTACTTCATATTCTTTATTGTTAATTGTTACTGTATATATCATAGAATCATCCCCCTATATTTCAAATTTTCGCTTTAATTGACTTAAAGCATAGTTCTTCTAATGGTATACCCGACTCTTCGCTTACTATTGCCATTATCATTGCAGCTGTGGGTTCATCGACATTCTGCAGCTTAAGCTCCCCACAGGATAATTCAGGACCTTCTTCTTCTATGGCAACAGGTTCGGAAACACAGCCAGAACCAGAAAGGTTTTCGCCGGCTTTACCTGTAAATAAAGAAATTGTCATTGAAAATAATTTTATTATCAAAGAGAGCATGATTAGCACAAAAAAAACTACCGCCATTGTAAACATAGCGTATGGAACACTTTCTAAAACTGTCATTAGTTCCCCTCCTGTTTCTTTTTGATCGTGTAGGTGACAGTTTGAGTCTCACGCTCTTCTCGTTCTTTAAAGAATTTTTCTGCCACCTGTGGAAATGCAATATAGGAAAGAACGTCCTCATCAGTCCTGGCAAGAGCTCCAAGCTCTTTTTTAGTTTTTTCAAAAGCAGGTTCAAGGGTTTCAGCATAACGAACAGTAATTGGTTTTTCTTCCCCTAAAACATTATCAATAAGCACCTTGTCTATCGCACCGGGTGCTCTGCCATATTCGCCTTTTAAGTACGCCTTTACTTCCTTTGATACATTTTTATATCGCTCTCCGGCAAGAACATTAGCAACCGCCTGAACTCCAACCATTTGACTCATAGGGGTTACAAGAGGTGGGTATCCGAAATCCTTTCTTACATTTGGTGTCTCGGCAAGCACTTCTTCAAGCCTGTCCATAGCGTTCTGCGCTTTAAGCTGGGCGATAAGGTTAGAAAGCATCCCACCCGGAATCTGGTAAGTCAATGCATCTGTTTCTGTGCCCATAACAAAAGCATCCATTAAGCCTTCTTCGATATATTTTGCTTTTATTGGTTTGAGAATATCATTGATTTCTTTAAGAGTCTTATCATTTAATCCGGTCTCATATCCCATTTGCTTTAATGAATAGTTAAGAGTTTCCGTTGCGGGCTGGGATGTTCCGCCGGAGAAAGAAGAAATAGCTGTGTCAATGCCGTCACAACCAGCCTCAACAGCCTTAATTAATGTTATAGGACCTAATCCTGTTGTAGAATGAGTGTGAAGATATATTGGAAGCTTAACGCTGCTTTTAAGTGCTTTAATTAAATCATAAGCTTCCTGCGGGCCCATTATTCCTGCCATGTCTTTAATACAAATGGAATGTACCCCAAGCTCTTCGAGTTGTTTTCCCATTTGTGTGTATTTCTCCAAGCTATGAATTGGGCTTGTGGTGTAGCAAATACACCCTTGAGCATGAGCCCCTTGCTTCAGTGTTTCATCAACTGCGACTTCAATGTTGCGAAAGTCATTCAATGCGTCAAATATGCGGAAAATATCCATACCATTTTGCACGGCGTGATCAACAAAAAGCCTGACCACATCATCGGGATAATGCTTGTATCCTAATATATTTTGACCACGGAGCAGCATTTGCAGCTTTGTGTTTTTGACCTTTGCCTTAATTTTTCTAAGTCTTTCCCATGGGTCTTCACTTAGATAACGCAAACATGAATCAAAGGTTGCGCCTCCCCAGCATTCCAAAGAGTGGTAACCGGCTTTGTCCAATGCTTCCAGTATTCCCTCAAAATCAGAAAAAGGCATGCGTGTAGCAATCAGTGACTGGTTGGCATCACGTAGAACTGTCTCTGTAAAATTTACTTTCATAAGTGCATTAACTCCTTTTCAACTAATTTAATGATTATATAAAAATGGTGTTGAACTCTACAAAGCTCTCCACCCTAAAAACTAAAGACTTAAAATCAGTTATTTTCCGAGTAAATTATGTAGCATTTTACGGCACGGAATTACAGCCTTTCAAAAATGGGATTATTCATCTGTCAAGCTTAAAATTCTTTGTGTTTATTTTAACAATCTCTGCAATATTTATTCTACTATAGCGACTGAAATAAATCAAGCAGTATACACCAATAAATGAAAAAGAATTTTTTTTTGTTACTGTTCACAGGTAACTTTTATCGTTTCACAATTTATGATACCGTATTCCCTTACAGTTTATTCTGCGCATGTCATCACATTTTTTTATCATGTGCCATCAGAATAGCCAACTGCAGGTTCTTAGATGTATATTTCATAGCAGTATATTTCATAGCAGTACATTTCTCTCAGATGTACATTCCTCACAAGCTTTACGGTGTATGCTTTAGCTTCGGTTCACGAGCTGCTTTAGCTTCATCCAGCCTTAGCACGTTTGTGGTATACGGCGCACCTTTCACTTTTTCAGGATCCTCTTCTATTTCTTTTGAAATCTGTATCATCGCATTTATAAATTCATCCAGAGTTTCTTTACTTTCGGTTTCTGTAGGTTCAATCATAAAAGATTCTTTTACAATCAGCGGGAAGTAAATCGTCGGAGGATGGTACCCATAATCCAAAAGCCGCTTTGCAATGTCGAGAGTTGATGCGCCTAAGTCCTTTTGCCTTTGCCCGGAAAACACAACTTCATGCATACATGCTCGTTCAAAAGGCAGATTGTAGTATCCTTTTAGCTTGTGCATAATGTAATTGGCGTTCAAAACAGCCACCTGAGCCACTTCTCTTAGCCCATCTGCGCCAAGTGAGCATATGTATGCATATGCTTTAACTACAACTCCAAAATTCCCATAGAACGATCTTACTTTGCCTATTGATAACGGAACGAGTTCTTTTTTTACTCCAACAGGTCCGGAGCCGGGTCCACCACCGCCGTGAGGTGTACTGAATGTTTTGTGAAGATTAAGATGTACCACGTCAAATCCCATATCACCCGGTCTCGATATTCCAACGATAGCGTTTGCATTAGCACCGTCATAATATAGCAACCCACCAAAAGCGTGGACTATTTCTGCAATTGCTTCAATATTTTCATCAAACAAACCCAATGTGTTAGGGTTTGTCAGCATAAGCCCGGCTATCTCATCACTCATCAGGGATTTTAACGCGTCTATATCAACACCACCCCTGTCATCGGACTTTACTTCCACCACATCAAAGCCTGCGACAGATGCAGAAGCAGGATTGGTACCATGGGCAGAATCCGGAATAATTATCTTATTTCGTTTGTAATCACCCCTATTGTTGTGATAAGACTTAATTATCATAAGACCTGTCATTTCGCCATGAGCTCCGGCTGCAGGTTGAAGTGAAACCCTTTCCATCCCTGTTATTTCAGATAGCATCCTGTCTGTTTGATATAATAACTCCAAACATCCCTGTACTGTTTCCACCGGCTGATATGGATGAACCTTTGCAAAACCATCCATGCGTGCGGCATCCTCATTAACCTTTGGATTATACTTCATTGTGCAGGATCCAAGAGGATAAAAGCCTGAATCAACTCCATAATTCATTTGAGAAAGCTTTGTATAATGCCTTACAGCATCAACCTCTCCCACTTCTGGAAGCTCGGGAGCAGTAACTCTTAGAAGCTTACCCGGTATCATGTCTGATAATTCCACACTTGGAACATCACACTCAGGTAGTGAGATAGCTCTTCTTCCCGGGACACTCATTTCAAATATTAATGATTTATCCTTTTTACTCATAGAGATGCCACCTCCCTAACTAAGCAATCAATATCTTCCTTCGTGCGTTTTTCTGTTATTGCAACTAACCATCCATCTTTTAACTCAGAATAGCTTTTCCTAAGTTCATAGCCACCAATAATCTTTTTACCAAGAAGACTTTTATTGAGCTTTGATACATCTCGGTTATATCTTAAAGCGAATTCCTTAAAAAATGGAGCTTTGAAAGCAGGTTTAAATAATCCTGTTTTTATAAGCTGATCATATGCATAATGAGCCTTTTGCATGCAAAGTAGAGCTACATCCGTTAAGCCCCGTTTTCCCATAGTTGTCAGGTATATAGAGGCAGTAAGAGCATTAAGGGATTGGTTTGAGCATATATTTGATGTTGCTTTTTCTCTTCGTATGTGTTGTTCTCTGGTTTGCAGTGTTAATACAAAGCCCCTTTTCCCGTTTTTGTCTACAGTCTCTCCAACAATCCTACCGGGCATTTTCCTCATTAGCTCTTTTTTAACAGCAAAGAAGCCCAAATGTGGTCCGCCAAAGCTTAAAGGATTCCCAAGAGACTGTCCTTCGCCGACAGCTATGTCCGCTCCTGCTTCTCCGGGTGATTTTAGTATTGCCAAGGATATTGGATCACAGCTTACAATAACCAATGACTTATTTTTATGAGCAAGAGTCACTATTTCCTCGATATCTTCAATTGAACCAAAAAAATTAGGATTTTGAATTATTATAGCAGCAGTATTTTCAGAAAGCTTATTTTCTATATCAGAAATATCGGTTAAACCGTCTTTTATGCATGTATCAACCACCTTATAACCGCCGAATTTAGCATAAGTGGATAAAACCTCCCGACTTTCCGGATGAACACATTGAGGAATCAGAATTTCCTTACGCCTTGTAACACTACACGCCATTGAAGCAGCTTCTGCAAGTGCAGATGCTCCGTCATACATTGATGCGTTTCCCACATCCATACCTGTAAGGCGGCATATCATAGTCTGATATTCAAAAATAGCCTGCAATGTACCTTGGCTTATTTCCGGCTGGTAAGGTGTATAAGCTGTGTAAAATTCCTGCCGTGAAATCATATGGCTTACAACGCTGGGGATATAATGGTCATAAGCTCCGGCGCCTAAAAAGCAGGTATACTCATCAATATTGCTGCTTTTCCCTGACAAGTGCCTCATGTGATTAACCAATTCCATCTCCGCTTTTGCTTCCGGTAAATCAAGCTTTCGCTTTAACCTTACTCTCTCAGGTATGTCGGTAAACAATTCATCAATTGAAGTCACACCGATTTCCGAAAGCATTTCATGCTGCTGTGAAACAGTATTCGGAATATATGTCGACATACTTATGCCTCCTCTTTGCAGTATTCTTCATATTCATCCGCATCAAGCAACTCATCAAGCTCAGAGTCATCATTAAGCTGCAAAATCGCAATCCAGCTTTCAAATGGTTCTTCGTTTATTTTCTCAGGGCTGTCCTCCAGCTCATCATTAATTTCTGTAACAACGCCGGATACTGGTGAATAAATATCTGAAGCAGCCTTAACCGACTCAACAACTCCCAATACATCACCACAATCGACTTCAGCCCCTATTTCCGGTAATTCAACAAAAACAATCTCACCGAGGGAATTTTGTGCGTGGTCTGTAATCCCAACATATGCTTTGTTTCCATCAACCTTAACCCATTCATGCTCTTTTGAATACTTTAATCCTTTAATTGTTTTCATAAAATCCTCCCTTTGTCCCGTATCATTCAGCGGGGTATATGCTTTTGATTTATTAACGGGTATATGTTTTGATTTATTAATTTGTAGCCTTTTAGGCTATCCAAGATTTAAATTTTTAGCCAACAGCTAATAATACACTTAATTAACTTGTAGCCGTATAGGCTATTCATGTTTTAAAACATCAGTTTAAAAATGCAATTTCTTCCGTTATTTTAATTTGCATTATTATCAAACACCCCTAAGACCTCTGCCTCTGTGCGTATTTTTAGTCCTTGGGGCTAAAACCGCGTGTCGGGGATAAACCGATTTCCTACTTTTTATATTTTTTCGTATAAAACGGTGTTTTAACCGTCTTTGCTTTTACTGCCTTATTTCTAATTACTATATCCAGCTCCGCTCCTTCTGCATTAATGTCCGATTCAACAAGAGCCATTCCAATATTCTTTCCAAGGCTTGGAGAAAAACTCCCCGAAGTAACAAATCCTACTTTTCTGCCATCAATCTGTACATCATAGCCGTTTCTTGGAATTCCTCTGTCAATCATTTCAAACCCAACAAGATTCCTTTTTAGTCCTTGCTCATGCTGCTTTACGAGTTCTTCCTTACCGATGAAATCATCCTTTTCAAGTTTGACAAACTTACCAAGCCCCGCTTCAAGAGGGGATATCTCCGGAGATATCTCATGCCCATAAAGAGTTAATGCCGCTTCAAATCTCAATGTGTCTCTGGCACCTAAGCCAACAGGAACTAAGCCTTCATCTTTACCTACCTGTAATATCTTTTCCCACAAATAAACTGCAGATTCTGAATTCATATAAATTTCAAAACCGTCTTCACCAGTATATCCTGTTCTTGACACAATAGCCTCTACCCCATCTAACCTGACATCCGGTTTAAAACGGAAAAAACCAATTTCGGCAAGTGGTGTATCCGTAAGCTTTTGGAGGATGATTTCAGCTTTTGGTCCTTGCAGAGCAAACTGTGCATAGCGGTCAGACATATTCAGGATCTCAACCTGTCCTTTAGCATTCTGAATAATCCAATCATAATCCTTGTCTGTATTGCTTGCATTCACAATAAGAAGGTAATGCTGCTCCGAGTATTTGTAAATAAGCAGATCATCCACCACTCCTCCATCGGAGTAGCACATTGGTGAATAAATAATACGATGCTCTTTAGCCCCAATAATATTATTGGTAACCAGATTCTGAATAAATATTTCAGCATCCTGCCCCTTGATAATTATTTCTCCCATATGAGAAACATCAAAAAGCCCCGCAGCTTTTCTAACCTGTTCATGCTCCTCAATAATTCCTGTGTATTGGACAGGCAAAGCCCAGCCGCCAAAATCAATAATCTTACCACCCAATTCGTTATGCTTTTCATATAAAGGTGTCTTTTTCACTAAAATACCTCCTGTTAATAATTTATATTCTGCATATAAAAAAGCTGCAAGCATTCTTGAGTTAGATCATTCATAGGTCACTGCCAACTCTTCTTGAATGTTTGTATAATTTTCAAGCATAGCAACAAAATATCTAACCACATCAGGGTCAAATTGAGTTCCGGCACCATCCATTAATTGTTGAATTGCTGATTTCAAATCCAGCCTTGTACGATAATGACGATCCGACATCATTGCATCAAAAGCATCTGAAACCGAAACAATCTTCGCTAAGAACGGAATTTGGTCTCCTTTTAAACCCTCCGGGTAACCTTTTCCGTCAAGCCTTTCATGGTGGCATTTTACAATCGACACAACATCCTTGAACATAGAGAGTACTGAAAGAATCCTTGCTCCCTTTATAGGGTGTTTTTTAATTTCCTCGTACTCTTTACTGTTTAATCTTTCATTTTTCAGAAGAATATCATCAGCAATACTCATTTTCCCAATGTCATGAAACAGCCCGGCAATTCTTAGTGTCTCAACCTCTTCTTTTTTCAATCCAATAGCCTGAGCAATTTTCACACAATAAAAGGAAACGCGGTCAGAATGACCTCTGGTATACTCATCTTTTGTATCAACTACCTGCCTTAGGGCTTCAATAGTATCCATATAACGAATCCTTAATTGCTCATAGGTACGGCTTAATTCTTCATTCTTCATATTCACCATTGAATGTAAAAACGCATTTGAAAGAGAAGAAGCAGCTTGCGATGCGTATATCTGTATAAGCTTATATCCTCCGGTCAAATCGCTCACAGGATTTTCCGTACTCTCAACATAGATAACCCCTATACAATCACTATATTCATTTACAAGAGGAAGTATAATACCCGTGGGTATATTATTAACCTCTCTCGTTATTTTTGTTCTGCCTATTTCCTCCAACAACTCAGAATCTAACATTGGCATGAAGTCGGATATTTCAGCCTTGTATTTACCAATGCCACGAAAAATACTCTTTTTAGTATAATTTTTATCAATTATATTATCTACCAGTATAAAAGCATTTTTGCTGTTCAATAACGGAAGTAGTTCAGCTAATATATCTTCAAGAATACTGCCTAAGGGTTGTAACTGATATATTCTGGGTACAGCTGCAAGAATCTTGTTTAACCCATCCCGAAATTGCTTTATTGTATTCATCATTGTTATGGATTTGACACCTGATTCTACTAAAAGCTGCAATTGGTCGAAACGGTCACTCTTTTCGCAATAACCCTGTATATCAAGTGCTTTTATCGTTTCAAGTGGTGGTGCAAGATCCTTATGCCCTGTCAGCAGAAGGATGTACAGCTCTGTATTAAACTGACGTATTAATCTAACTACCTCATCCCCGTGAATTGGTACCATTAAAAAATCTAAAATCATGAGGTCAAAATGCTCATTTCTTATTTTTTCAACGGCTTCAAGCGGATTTGTTACACCTTCGTAATAATAGCCGCTCCTTTTGAGCATAATGGAAAGTGAATCGATAATCCCCTGCTCATCATCTACAATTAGAATCCTTATATCTTGCTTAATTGGGTTTAGCTTCCTCCTCATTTGAAAAAATGCCCCCTTATGAAAATACATATTTCTATTTTAAACATACCATACCTGACATTTCTTTTGATGTCACATCACTTGAAGAAGTTTGTCCTTTATATTTTCAGGTATTCTGTGTAATCCTCTATTGTAAACAGTATATATTATTGTTCTTATATTCTGCAATATAAATTTATTAATACCATTTTTGCCCTAATAAGTTTGTATAGGTTTTCTAATGATATTATCGAAAATTTGAACCAAAATGTTAACATCTCCATGCCCCACTGACAGTTATTTATTGTAATTTTAGTATTTATGCACATTTGTGCGTCATCAAATCATTTTCAAAAGCAATTTAGTTCTTTAACCACTCAACTTGCATTTTCACACTATATATGTTGAAATAGAAAGTCAACATATAGATTCTTTTTCATCGGAGATTCTCTTACTATCAAATCGGAAGTCGGAATAACATATTTTTTACTAATATTGTACACTTCTTGTTACAATTCTTCAATTCGCATGCGTGCACATTTTATTATAGCAACTTTCAGTAAAATTAGACTTAGGTATAGTAAAATTCTCAAAATATCGGTATAATGTTATATAAACTATGTTTTATTCTATATTTAATTATGATAAAAGAGAAAAACTAAAAAAAAACTAAAAAATAGCTCTTTAGGCTATTGAAAAAGTTATCGTAGGAGGTAACAAGAGGTGAATTCTGTGAATAATTTAGAATACTATCCTTTAACCCATCCGCAAAAATCAATATGGTATATTGAAAAGATGTTCCCAAATACAAGTATATCAAATGTAGCAGGTACCGTGCGGGTAAAAGGGATTGTTGACTTTGCTCTGCTTGATAGAGCAATAAATTTATTAATTGAAAAAAATGATGCCTTACGTATTAGGGTGTCATATAAAAATGGTGAGGATACGCAGTACATAAACGTTTATAATTACAAAAAAATTGATTTTTTTGATCTCAGTAAATATGACGACCCGGATGAACATATGTATAAATGGAATGAAGAACAAACCTCATTACCTTTCGAGTTGTATGAATCCGATCTGGCTTATTTTGCTATAATCAAAATAAACGATCATGAATCAGCAATTTATGCAAAAACTCACCACATTATTTCTGATGCTTGGTCTATGAGCTTATTTGTAAATGAAATCCTCACTTTTTATTCTGCTTTAAAGAAAGGAGAAGATATTCCTCAAGAGAAATACCCATCATATGTTGACTACATCCAAAATGAGGCTGAATATAAAAACTCGGGCAAGTTTTTAAAGGATCAGCAATACTGGCTTAATAAATTTGATCCACTTCCCGAGGCAACAGTTTTAAAAACGCGAACTACTAATGAAAAGCGTACAGAATCAAAACGTAAAACCATATTAACACCCGTTAAATTTACAAACAAATTGCGTGAATTCTGTAAGGAAAACAACACTACAGCATACCCGTTGTTTTTAGCTGCATTAGCCATGTATATCAATAGGATTACTTCAAAAAATGACATAGTTATAGGGACACCGGTATTAAACCGTTCAAATAGAAAAGATAAGAATACTGTAGGAATGTTTATAAACACATTACCTTTGCGTATAAATATCGATTCAGATACTAACTTTAAAACGTTTTCCAACAATGTTTCAATGGAGTGCATGTCGTTATTTAGACATCAAAAGTATCCATATGATTTGCTGCTAAAAAATATACGTTCAAAATACAGTAATTCGGAGAATTTATATGATATTGTGCTTTCTTATCAGAATTCAAAGATGGAAAAGCAGGTGATCGATGATCAATATATGTCTCGCTGGCATTTTAACCACCACCAAGTAAATTCATTAACTATACATATTAATGATAGAGACGATGATGGACGGTTAATTATTGATTATGATTTCCATGAAGATATGTATTCTGTTAAGGAAATTGAGTTCTTACATACACACATGTTAAGCTTGTTATGGCACGCTCTTGATAACCCTGAAAAAAGTACAAATAAAATTGAAATGCTGCCAGAGAGTGAGAAAAACAAGGTACTATATGAGTTTAATAACACGAAAGCAGACTACCCAAAAGATAAAACAATACATCAATTGTTTGAGGAGCAAGTACAAGAAACACCGAATAAAATTGCAATCATTTTTGAAGATAAAGAAATTTTATATAAAGATTTAAATTTGAAAGCAAATCAACTAGCTTGGGAACTAAGAGAGATTGGAGTGATGCCTAATAGTATTGTTGGCATTATGGTATCCAGATCTTTTGAGCTAATTATTGGAATCCTTGCTATTTTAAAAGCCGGAGGTGCATATCTGCCTATCGATCCTGAATACCCGAAGGATCGTATTGAATATATTCTTGAGAATAGCAAAGCATCAGTTTTACTGACAGAAGAAAAGTATTATGACACAATAAATTATAAAGGGAATATCATTCTTGCTGATAAAAAGAGCAATTATAAAGAGAGTAACAGCATAAATCCAGCTTCTATCAACTCACCAACTGATCTTGCATATGTGATATATACTTCAGGTTCTACGGGCAAGCCAAAAGGTGTAATGATAGAACACAGAGCTGTAAATAATTTTGTGACAGGTGTTTCAGAGCGTATTGATTTTTTAAATAAAACCATTTTGTCCTTGACAACAGTATCTTTTGACATTTTTGTGTTAGAGACTATTTTACCACTAGTCTGTGGTACAAAAATAGTCCTTGCAAATGAAAAACAACAAAAGATGCCACAATTAATTTCTGAAGCTATAAAATCAAATGGGGTTAATATGCTTCAAGCAACACCATCGAGAATCCAAATGATTTTAAATGACGAATCAGCTAGTTATGCTCTATCCTATTTGAGTGATTTGATGATAGGCGGTGAAGCTTTGCCCCATCACATTCTTTTGAAGTTAAAGCAAAATATAAATACACGGATATATAACCTGTATGGACCAACAGAAACAACAGTATGGTCGACAATAAAAGATTTAACTGGATCATCAGAGGTAGACATTGGAACACCTATAAGCAATACACAGATTTATATATTGGACAAGTATATGAACCTTGTTCCAATTGGTGTTGAAGGTGAACTATATATAGGAGGAGTAGGTCTTGCAAGAGGATATGTTTATAACTCCGAACTAACAGCAGAAAAATTTATTCCAAATCCTTTTATGGAGGGAGAAAAAATATATAAAACAGGGGATCTTGCAAGGTGGTTTCCAAAAGGTGATATAGAATTTTTGGGGCGAATAGATCACCAAATAAAACTACGAGGATTTAGGATAGAATTGGGCGAAATTGAGCACCATCTGTTGTCATACCCATCCATAACAAAAGCAGTAGTTATTGATAATGGAGCTGAAGAAGACAGTCAAAAATACCTGTGTGCGTATTATGTTTCAGACAAAGAAATTTTAATTAACGACTTAAAAAAACATCTGGCGAAAAACCTTCCATATTATATGATTCCTACCTATTATATGAAAATCGACGCTATTCCTCTTACTCCTAATGGTAAAATTGACCGAAAAGCTCTTCCGAAAATTGAAAAAGATAAAGTGATGAAGACTCGGTATCGTAAGCCTGAAACAGAGGTAGAAAAAAAACTGGCTAAAATGTGGAAAGATATCCTTAATATTAAACGCATTAGTAAAGATAGTAATTTTTTTGAACTTGGAGGCGATTCTCTTAATGTAATAACCCTCTTAAATCAAATTCATAAATCTTTTAACGTTGAACTTACTTTTGATAACATTAGTGAGATGCCTACATTAACTGAAATGTCAGCTCACATTGATTCTACAAAAAGAAATGCATTTACACCCATTCCAGTAGCAGAAAAAAGAGAGCATTATCCTTTGTTAGCCTCTCAGAAAAGAATCTATATTCTGTCATCCATGGAAAATGAAAGTTTAAACTATAACATGCCTTTTGCACTTGAACTAGATGGACAAGCAGATGAGAAAAAAATATCAGAGATATTTTATAAACTAATAGAAAGGCATGAAGCATTAAGAACCTCGTTTAATGTAGTTAATGGCGAACCTGTACAGATTATTCATGATAATGTTAGTTTTTCTATTTCATTTGAAGATTGCACTGAAGAAGGTATCAATAGCTTTATAAAAAAACATATAAGGCCCTTCAAATTGGACAAGGCACCTTTATTAAGGGTTTCCATAGCTAAATTAAGTAACAATAAACGAATCATGTTTATGGATATGCATCATATTATATCGGACGGTATTTCGGTAATAACACTCCTAAATGAATTCTCATCTTTATATGATGATAATACGCTCCCTACTCCAACAGTATGCTATAAAGACTATGTTGTGTGGAAAAACAGCATAGATTTGAGTTCACAAAAAGAATACTGGATGCAAGTGTATAATGATGAAGTTCCTGTTGCAGACCTTCATTATGATTTTGAAAGACCATTAACCCAAAGTTACTATGGGAAAAAACTGCATTTTACCATTAATAAAACTTTATCGAAAAAAATTAATAAAGTTGTGAAAAACAATGGAACAACAGCATTTACGCTTATGTTTGCTGCCTATAACATATTGCTGTCAAAGTATTCAGGGCAGGAAGATATTATTGTAGGAATTCCTGTGGCTGGTAGGAGACATCCGGATATAGATAAAATGATTGGTATGTTTGTGAACACTGTTGCTTTAAGAAATAAACCTTTTGGAAAAAAAACATTTATTGAATTCCTTGCTGAAGTACGAGATAATTCTTTCAAAGCGTTTGAAAATCAAGATTATCCTTTTGAAGAACTGGTTAGTAACTTGAAGATACCTAGAAATTTAAACCGAAATCCACTTTTTGATACTATGTTTATATACCAAAAAGTGAACAGTCCCCATTTTGAGAATAAGGAAATACATATCGCTCAGTATCAATTTGATAGCGATATATCCAAATTTGATATATCACTTGAGATAACCGATATGGCGGGTGAATTTTCTTTCACAATCGAATACTGCACTGATTTGTTTAAACATGATACAATTCAAAGAATGGGTGAACACTACTTAAACATACTAAAATCTGTAACAGACAGTGTTGAGATAAAAATCTCTGAGATCGAAATGTTAACTTCATATGAAAAAAATATGATTCTACATGTTTTTAACGATACTTCAGTCAATTTTCAACGAGAAAAAACAATACACCAATTATTTGAAGAGCAGGCGGAAAAAACTCCTGATGCTATTGCTATTGTTTTTGAAGGTAATAAATATACATACAAGCAATTAAATGAAGCTTCAAACAAGCTGGCATTATATTTGAGAGAAAAATACATAGCACCGAACAAAATAGTTGGAATCATGGTAAACCGTTCTTTTGAAATGATGGTAGGGATTTTGGCTGTTCTTAAAGCTGGCGGTTGCTATTTACCAATTGATCCGGCCTACCCTGAGGAACGAATAGATTATATTTTAAAGGATAGCGGTGCTAAGATTGTTTTGACACAAGAAGAACATAAAAGTAAGATATTATCCAATCAAGAGATAATTGATATTTATGATGATGAAATAACTTCTTACGGGATTCAAAATCCACAAAATGCCAACCGCGGTGAAGATTTAGCCTACGTAATTTATACATCCGGTAGCACTGGTAATCCAAAGGGAGTAATGCTTAAACACAGTTCTCTAATGAACTTAGAAAAGGGTGTCTCAGACTATATTTGTTTATTATCTGGGAAGACAATAATTTCTCTAACTACAATTTCTTTTGATATTTTTATTTTCGAGACTTTAATTCCATTATCAAAAGGGATGACAGTTATAATTACAAATGAAGAACAACAACGGTTACCTCGATTGCAGGCTGAATTATTTTTAAAATATGAAATTGATACCTTACAGACTACTCCATCAAGAATGGATTTTATTTTAAAAAGCAAATATAAGAAGTCAATATTAAATAATGTTAGTTACATATTACTTGGTGGTGAAGTGTTTTCTACAAAGCTTTATTCGAGTTTAAAGAAATACACGAATGCTAATATATATAATGGGTATGGTCCCTCTGAAACTACTGTTTATTCTACTTTGAAACATATTAAGAGCATTAGTGATGTAAATATTGGTAAACCTATAGCCAATACTTATATATATATATTGGATAAATATTTAAAACCTGTACCTATAGGCGTTGCAGGAGAAATTTATATTGGGGGAGCAGGTGTTGGTAAAGGATATGTTAATCAACCTGACTTTACTAAGGAAAGGTTCTTTTTGGATTCTTTTAACGGCTATGGTAAAATGTACAAAACAGGGGATATAGCGAAATGGCTTCCTACAGGGGATATTGAATATATCGGGAGAAAGGATTTTCAAGTAAAAATCAAGGGATTACGAATAGAGCTTAGTGAAATTGAGAATAAGCTTTTATTATATAATGAAATTAAAAAAGCTGTTGTAATTGTTAAGGAAGAAAACAGTAATAAGTTTTTATGTGCTTATTTTGTATGTGACGGTAACTGTAACAATATAGATTTGTCAGATATAAGAATATTTTTGTCCAAAAAATTGCCTGCTTACATGATACCTTCTTATTTCTTTAGACTAGATAAATTACCGCTCACTCCTAACGGTAAAGTCGATAGAATTGCTCTTTCAAGCATGAATATAATATCAGGAAGTAAAACGAATCAAGAGTACCCAAAAAATGAAGTTGAAAAAATATTTGCAAGAGAATGGGCGAAAGCCTTAAGAAAAGATAATATAAGTGTTAATGATAACTTTTTTGAAATTGGAGGGGATTCGTTTACTATAATACAAATACAATCAGAAATATATAGCTATAACTGGAATATAAAAACTCAAGATTTTTATAAATATCAAACAATACGTGAATTATCTGATTTTATATTGAACAATAATACTATAGAGTTTTATAATGGGAACGAATATACTTTAAATAAGGATTTTAGATCTATTTTCGGAAGAGAATTGCTGCATAAAAAAAATGATAGTAAAAAAAGTGTATTACTAACCGGTGCTACAGGATTTTTAGGAATTCACATCTTATATAAATTTCTTAGGGATGAGGATTTAGATATATATTGTATCATAAGGCAAAGAAATGTTAATAAGTCAAAAAAATATTTATTAGATTTATTTAAGGCATACTTTAAAGATGAATATACCAAAATGGATTTTGGTAGAATTCATGTAATTTTGGGTGATATTTCAAAAGATAAATTAGGGCTTACAGATGAAGAATACAAGAATCTTGGAAGTAAAATTGGTTATGTAATCCATACTGCAGCTAATGTAAAGCATTATGGAAACTATGATGACTTTTACAAAACAAATGTAAAAGGTACGGAAACAATAATTAACTTTTGCCTTGAAAATCACTTGTTTCTATACCATATTTCCACTATGAGTGTATCCGGTAAACAAATAACCAGTAATAGTAATAGGATGAATATTAATGAATTTACTGAAAAACACTTTTTTGTTGGTCAGAATTATTACGATAATGTATATGTCAGAACTAAATTTGAAGCAGAAAAAACTATATATGAAGCTATGAATAAAGGGTTGGCAGCCTCAGTGTTAAGGGTAGGTAATTTAACCGGAAGATACAGCGACGGGCACTTTCAGTTAAATGCACAAGATAATGCATTCTATAATATTATAAAAACAATTATTAAATTGCAGATTGTACCAGATTATATGCTTAACATGGAGATGGAATTTACTCCGGTAGATTATTGCAGTGAAGCTATCTATAAAATAATTCATTACGGAGATCAAAAAGAAATTGTTTATCATTTATATAACCATAATACAATAAAGGTTTATGATTTCCTACACTTTATGTCAAGCATGGGTATATTAATTAAAACTGTAGATGATAAACAATTTAACTTAAAAATTTATAAACAGAAACAGAATGATTTTGATATATTATCTGGTTTATATAATTATTTTAACAACATAAATGATGAAAATCAAAATAATATTGTTTTGTCCTCTAAACAAACTCAAAGATTTCTTAAAGAATTTGGCTTTTTTTGGCCTTTTGTTAACAAGGACTACCTTTACAAAATTGTTAAGCAAATGGATATGTTTGGTTATAAGGAGTTAACACATGAATAAACCAGATATTTTCTTTATTCTATTGCATATAACAACGATTTTGATAATAATATTATTTGCATACATATTACGTCGCAGGAAAAAAACGCAAATACACAAAATCTTCCTTTGTGCACTATTTTTGCAAATTATATGGTGTATAAGTGTAATCATAGGTGGATACATAAAAGATTATGATGAGACTTTAGTTATCTATAGTGAGTATTTTGCATACATAGGTGCATGTCTCATTCCAGTTTCGATTTTATTTTTGGGAATGATATTTGCAAAAACAAAAATTAAATTTTCGCATAAGCATTTAATGTTATTTGTTATCCCCACAATATCTCTTTTAGTATTATGGACAAGTGATTACCATAATCTTTTTTATAAGAATTTTTCAGTAATTAGTAGCGAGATAATATATGGAAATTATTTTTTAGTTCATACCCTTTATTCATATGTTTGCATTTTAATAGGGTTATATTATCTTATATATTTTTCAATAAAGAATTCAGGGTTTTTCTCTAAACAAGCTCTATTGATCATTATTGGCACATCTGTTCCATTGATAACCAATATACTGTTTACATTTAATTTAGTCACTCTCTCAATATATGGAACACCTGTTACATTTTCCTTTGCTATCATATGCTTTGTTTTTGCTATTTTAAAATACGATTTTCTCAGTATTTCTCCTGTAGCCCTTCAAAATGTAGTAGACAGAATCTCAGATAGTTTTATAGTTCTAGATGAGGCTTTGGTTGTTATTGATTATAATAAAACATTTTACGATGTTTTCAATGGAATATTCAAAATAAATAGAAAAGACAGCTTTGCTAATATGCTTACTAATAGCTCAATACTTGATGTTGATCAAGAGAAAATCTTAGAAACCGTTTTGTGTGCGATTGAAAAGAGAAGTGCCTCATCCTATGAGCATCATATTAAGGGGGATAGTTTCGATAAGCATTTCATAATTGAGATTACTCCAATTAATTCAAACGATAGTATTATTGGAACCATCATTCTATTTAAGGATATTACCGATCACAAACGGTATATCGAAACAATTAACAGGAATCAACAGACTCTTATGGAGCGAGAACGCCTTGCATTTTTAGGTGAACTGATTGGTGGAATTGCACACAATTTAAAGACGCCAATCATGTCAGTCTCCGGAGGGCTTGAAGGGATATATGATCTAATAAAGGAGTATGATGAGTCCATTGAAGATAAAAATGTGACAAAAGAAGATCACCACGAAATAGCAAAAGAAATGGAAGAATGGATTATCAAACTAAAGCCTCATCTTTCATATATGTCTGAAATAATATCTACAGTTAAGGATCAGGCAGTCCACCTAAATGCAGTAACATCTTATTCATTTACGTTAAGTGAAATGATAAAAAGAATTGAAATACTGGTGAAAAACGAGTTGAAGCTTCATCATTGCGAATTAAATATGGATGTTAGAATGGATGAAACAGTAGAAATTTTTGGAGATATTAGTAGCCTTATTCAGGTTTTTGATAACCTTATTATTAATGCAATTGATGCATACGGAGAAGCCAGTGGAGAAATCGATTTAATTGTTGAGAAAGCGGATGATAATAATATATTATTTACTGTACGTGATTATGCTTGCGGAATGGATAATGATGTTAAGAACAAATTGTTTAAGCAAATGGTAACAACAAAAGGCAAAGGTGGTACTGGGCTTGGTTTATACATGTCACACTCAACAATTAAAGGAAGATTTGGTGGAGACATATGGTTTGATTCCGAAAAAGGGAAAGGTACAACATTTTTTATTCAAATTCCAAAAAAATTTGAGACTACAAACAGTGAGCAGAATAGTAACCACGAGCAGATTGCATGACCCTCTTCTTATATAATGCAAAGACAAAGGGAAAATATAAAAAGTCACATCACTATTGCCAAAGCCAGTTTATGGGCAATTTCTCAAGCTATTGACTAAGCTTTTTATTTTAAGTATAATTTGATTATAAGTAGGAGTGATTTTTTATAAATGGACGACTCACCAATACCCGAGCGAAGTATTTTGTGTAATGAAAAAGGAATTAACACGATAACAGTAGCAGATATATCTGCTACTGTTATCGTGTTTTTTTGTTTATATTAATATAGATAAAGAAAAAAGAGTTTAGATTTATTTTTAGGGAGGTTATTTGTTTGACCGATAATTCTTTGTTGGGGCAGTTGCTTTTACAGTTATTTCTGATTGCCATCAATGCAATATTTGCTTCTGCAGAAATTGCTGTTATATCCATGAATGATACAAAGCTATCGAGGCTTGCGGCTTCTGGTGACAAACGCGCTATTAAGCTTGAAAGATTGACCAATCAGCCTGCCAAATTCCTTGCTACCATACAGGTTGGCATAACTTTTGCCGGCTTCCTTGGAAGTGCTTTTGCAGCAAATAACTTTGCAAGCCGGCTCTCTTTCCCAGAGGAAGATACTCAGAAAAAATAA
>ENA-UOOM01001489-UOOM01001489.1-fermentation-metagenome-genome-assembly--contig:-NODE-1489-length-22282-cov-4.682638_pt1 | contig 22282 bp, 22 predicted proteins | sample MGYA00245781_ERZ724031 | MGnify/ENA primary metagenome ERZ724031 (study PRJEB28704, sample SAMN03018317) | fermentation metagenome | biome: anthropogenic terrestrial biome; feature: soil; material... | reverse complement strand
GCAAAACACCATCCATTTACTTGCCCTAGAGAAGAAGACATTCCATTAATGGAATCAGATCCTGGTGCAGTTCGGGCAAAGGCGTACGATATGGTCGTCAATGGCGTTGAAATGGGTGGAGGAAGCATTCGAATTCACAATAAAGAACTTCAAGAAAAAATGTTTGCTGCATTAGGTTTTACAAAAGAGAGTGCAGAAGAACAATTTGGATTTTTACTAGAAGCCTTTAAATACGGTACACCACCTCATGGAGGAATAGCATTTGGTTTAGACAGAATGATGATGTTGCTTCTTGATATTGATAATATCAGAGAAGTAATTGCATTTCCGAAAACACAAAATCACGGTTGCCTAATGACCAGTGCACCAGGTCCAGCAAAAGAAGAGAGTTTAGTAGAATTGGGAATTGAATTGGATTTAGACGACTGATACATTCTATGTAAAAGCAAGTGGTCACCGTTGGTGACCTAAGGTTTTACTTAGAGCGTACAGCATAAAACATAAAGGGGTGATAGTATGATAGAAATAGGTACAGTCGACTCTATAGTAGAAAAAAAGGCTAAGGTAACTATTGAACGTAGTGCTATGTGCGGAGATTGTGGTGCTTGTCAGGTGGGAAAAGATAAACTCACTATGGAGACCACCGTTTTAAATACAGTAAATGCCAAAGTAGGCGATAAGGTCGAAGTAGAGATGGCTTTTAAAAATGTATTAATGGCTTCAATAATTGCCTATGGAATTCCACTACTGTTCTTTATAATAGGAGTAATGCTGTCTTCCCTATTTATAGGAGAAGTTGAAAATCCAATCATAAGCTTTATCTCAGGTCTTGTGCTTATGGCGGTGGCTTTTATTATAATAAAAATACTTGATAAAAAAGGCACATTTTCATTCACCTACGAACCACAAATTACAAATATCATTACAAAAACAAACCCATGATCCATGATTCATGGGTTTGTTTTTTTGTCTTAAATTGTAGTAATAGCTAGCTTTATTTCATAAAAGCCACTAGTAGTGGCCAACGTTTTTACATAGAACGTAGAACTCATATTTATTTAACATAAACATAACATAATAGATGGTATAATGTTATCAGAATTTAATAAAAGCATATTAACAGGAGGAAAAATGGATAAGATACTAGTTGTAGAAGATGAACGTAATATTTTTGAATTAATCAAATTTAATCTTGAAAACAACGGTTATGAAGTAATTGGCGTAGATGATGGGGAATTAGCAATAGGTACAATTCTTTCACAAAGACCTAATCTGGTGATTTTAGACTTGATGCTACCAAACAAAGATGGCATGTCTATCTGTAGAGAAGTAAGAGAGACTGCTGAAATCAAAAAGACACCAATTATTATATTGACTGCCAAAGAGACGGAATTTGACAAGGTTTTAGGCTTAGAATTAGGCGCAGATGATTATATGACAAAACCTTTTAGCGTAAAAGAATTAATCGCTAGAGTAAAGGCTCTACTAAGAAGGTCTGTAAATAGCGAAGAAGAAACATCTACTATTATTAAATTTGATGATATTGAGCTTCATCAGGATGCTTTTCGCGCATATAAAGATGGCAAACAAATAGCTCTTACATTAAAAGAATATGAACTATTATTATTATTAGCAAAAAACAGAGGGAAAGTACTCAATCGAAACTTTTTGCTAGATACCATATGGGGTTATGATTATATCGGTGAAACTCGAACAGTAGATGTACATATACGCCATATTCGTCAAAAAATTGAGGATGACCCTTCAAACCCCCAATATATTGAAACAGTAAGAGGTGTGGGTTATCGGTTTAAAGCATAAGGTGAGAAATGTATAAGAGAATATTAATTAATTTTATCGTTATATTATTTTTATGTATGAGTGCAATTGCATTTGGAATTTACAATACTGCAAAAACGGAATATTACAATGTAATGGAAAATCGTCTAATGGAAACAGCACAGCTGATTCGTTTAGATATTCAAACTATAGAGGATTTTCAATCCATTAATAAACAAAGGAAGTTTAATCGCTTTTCAGGAGTAACGAATTCTAGATTGACTATCATAAGTGAAGATGGTCAAGTGCACTTTGACTCTGAGGCAGACAGCTCTACAATGAAAAATCATAGCAACCGCCCTGAAATTCAAGGGGCATTAAATGGAACAGCCACTATGAGTACGAGATTTAGCCACTCATTAGATGTAAACATGATGTATGTAGCTATTCCCATTGAAATAGATGGTGAAATCATCGGCGCTATTCGCAGTTCTATCCCTCTTCATACCTTAAAAAATGTGACAAATGCTCTTATTAATGATATGGCCATTTCTATTTTCGTCACGCTCATAACAGGTAGCTTAATCTTCTATATACTAATCAAAAACATTGTTAAACCATTAAAAGCCACCACTGATTTTGCAAGGAAAATATCAGAGGGCAATTATAAAAAGCGCCTTAGTATGATTCGAGATGATGAAATCGGAAGTTTGACAGAGTCCCTTAATAATATGGCGGAGCGACTAGAATATTCCTTTGCCAAATTATCGGAAAGAAACTTTCAGCTAGAGTCTGTTTTATCCAATGTAAAAAATGGAATTGTGGCTACAGATGATAAAGAGCAAATAATACTCATCAATGATGCTGCTATTCACATGCTGAATCTTTCAAATAAGGAGGATGTCAAAGGAAAGAATATTTTAACTGCATTTAGAATATATGACTTGTACGAAAAAATCAAAAATTTTGAGTACGATGAATACAATATTAATATTTTTGAATATCGATTTAAAGAGAAAATTCTTAGTATATACGTAAAACAAATTCATTATTCTAATAGCATAAAGACGGGATTTTTGATAGTGGTACAAGATATTACTCAAATTCGTAAATATGAAAATCTTCGGAAGGACTTTGTAGCAAATGTCACGCATGAACTTAAGACCCCTATTACTTCCATAAAGGGTTTTATCGAAACATTGACTTCGGGTGATATAGAAGATGAAAATATAAGGATAAAGTTTTACGATATAATCGATTCAGAGACCAATAGATTAATTCATTTAGTGGAAGATATTTTAACTTTATCTAGTTTAGACAGTCAAGCTACTATAATTCAATCCGAGCAAGAGTTGCTAAATGTGATGGTCTATATGGATAGTATCTATTCCTTGATGGAAAGGCTTACTAAAGATAAGAATATAAGTTTATCTATTCAAATAGATGAAGGGCTTAAAGAAGTTCCTTTTAACAGCGACCATTTTAAACAGCTCATGATTAATCTTATTGACAATGCTATTAAATACAATAAAAATGGTGGATGTGTCCTTGTAAAAATGTACATGAAGGAGAGTTATGCAATTATTGAAGTTCAGGATAATGGCATAGGGATTCCAAGGAAAGATTTGCCAAGAATTTTTGAACGCTTTTACAGAGTAGATAAGGGGCGATCTAGGCATGCTGGTGGAACTGGTTTGGGATTAGCCATTGTAAAGCATATTGTCCAGGTGAATAATAGTACAATTAGAGTAGAAAGTATAGTTGATAAGGGAACTACATTTTTTGTTGAAATACCTTTAAATACGGAGGATACTTGATAAAAGATATCTTCCTAATGGTAAGTATAAAAAAGTAAAAACTACTCATCAAAAGAAAAAGACTATAATTTGCCCATATTATAAAGGAACAATGGATATATTATACTTAAGGCAATCTAGCATTAAATAATAGGAAATAAAAGTTAAAGGATGGGGATATACAACTTAACATATTCTTAACATTGTATTAACGAAGAATAAACCAAGCAAGATAAACCTTATGATAAGATTGGTTTTGTAATAAATTAATCTTACATATTTGAAAGGAGATAATTTCTTTGAAAAAATTATCAATCGCAATGTTAATTACGCTATTAAGTTTTGCTTTAGTCACAGGATGTTCAAACAATGGAGGGTCTATAGAAGAAAACAAAACAGATACAGAAACGGGAACAACTACAGTATCTGGAGAAATTGTTGCGGGTGGATCTACTTCAACAAAAAATATTATGGAAGCTACTTTAGACGAATTTACAGCATTAAATCCAGATGTAACTGCTGAATATAATGCTACGGGCTCTTCTGACGGTGTAAAAAATGCAGATTCTGGTGTATACCAAATCGGAACAGCTTCTAGAAACATTAAAGAAGAAGAAAAAGCCTTAAACTTAACTGAAAAAATATTTGCTTATGATGGAATTGCTGCAATTGTAAATCCAGCAAACGAAATAAAAGATATTACAGTTGAACAATTAGCTCAAATCTACAAAGGTGAAATCACTAACTGGAAAGATTTAGGCGGAGAAGACGCTCAAATCGTAGTTGTTAGTAGAGAAGATGGCTCAGGTACAAGAGGTGCTTTTGAAGAAATCGTAGGATTTGAAGAAAAACTTACAGCGAATGCAACAATTGCTGAAGGAAATGGTAATGTACAATCAACTGTAGCTGAAAATGAAAATGCTATTGGTTACGTATCGTTCACTTACATCAATGATACAATCAAAGCTTTAACGGTTGAAGGGGTAGAAGCAACTACTGATAATGTATTAAACGAAACATATAAAGTCTCTAGACCATTCGTTATGGTTTACCAGGATAAGAACTTAAATGATGCGGGTAAAGCATACATCGAATTTTTAATGGGTGCAGAAGGGCAGGCGATTGTTGAAGAAGAAGGCGGCATTCCTGTAAAATAAATACGAATACTGATTGAATGGACAGTAAAATAGGGCTCTTTCTAAAGAGCCTATTTTCTATAATAATGTATTTTCGAGCATAAGTATTTTAGTAAGAGAACAAGAATTTCTTACTACATAAAATTTCAATCAATCACAGGGGGACAAATTAGTGGATTTAATGAAAGATAACAAGACAGATAAAACCCGCAAAGAAAATTTTTTCAAATATGTATTTATGTTTTGTGCTTTTGTGGCAGTAATTAGCGTATTTGCAATTACCTTTTTTGTTTTTTTCAGAGGGTTAAAGCCTTTTATGCCTGGAACGAATGGTTACTCTATAATTGATTTTTTGACAGGACTAGAATGGAGACCAGGTCAAAATAAATTTGGAATCTTATATATGATAGTAGGGTCTATATTTGCTACTGTTGGTGCCATTGCTATAGGTGTGCCTGTAGGTTTGTTAACAGCGGTTTTTATTGCAGAACTTGCACCCAAAAGACTAGCGGATATTATTCGACCAGCAGTTGAACTTTTAGCAGGTATCCCATCTGTATTGTATGGTGTATTTGGTTTGGCAATCATTGTAAGTATATTAAAAGGGTATTCTCCTTATGCTCAAGGACAATCTCTTTTAGCGAGTACTTTAGTATTAGCTATTATGATTTTGCCAACTGTTGTATCGATGTCTGAAACAGCTATTCGCGCAGTACCATCATCTTATAAAGAAGGATCTTTAGCTTTAGGAGCCTCTAAAATACAGACGATTTTTAAGGTTATTATACCCGCGGCTAGATCAGGCATCTTAGCAGGTGTGGTATTAGGTATAGGGCGAGCTATAGGTGAGACCATGGCGGTTATGTTGGTTGCTGGTAATCCAATTGCTGGAATTCCCACATCTCTTTGGGATAAAATCAGACCTCTTACCACAAATATTGCTCTAGAAATGGGGTACGCATCTGGTATGCATCAAGATCTTCTCTTTTCAACGGGTGTAGTATTATTCGTGTTTATTATGATGATTAATTTTACATTAAATAAGATAATCCAAAAGAAAATAAGTTAAGGAGAGAGTATGAGAAAAATTAAAGATAGTATCGTAAAATTCATTATCATATTGTCCTCCGTAATCAGCGTAGGAATATTAGTTGCCATCTTAGCATTTGTTTTTGGAAAAGGCTTAGGCCAAATTAGCAAAGACTTCTTTGTCAATGAGTACAATTCTTCTTCTTATTATTTAAGTTTTAATGCACAAAGCACAGAATCAGATGTAGGTGAAGACAAGTTATTAGACTCAAAGTACAGAGAGAGAACGTATAATATAATAGAGAAACCAGTATACATTGAAAATATAGGTGGAGCGGTAGGCATTATAGAAAACACAAGGTTGAAAAATACAGATGTTATAATCACTTATGTTGAAAATAAATCACCTATGAGTAAAGCTGTAGATCGTACAGGTAAATCTATTGCTATAAAGGAAGGGTTTAAACTCGATCGAATTAATGGCAAAAAAGTAGAAGATAAATCCTTAGAAGAAATCGTAGATTTATTAGAAGAAACAAGTGGAAAAATCGAGTTAAAAGTAGTTTCAGTAGGCGGAGGCGTATTTCCAAATATTGTTACTACCGTATATATGATATTATTATCTTTAGGAATTGCTGCACCAATAGGGATCTTAGCTGCTATTTTCCTAGTAGAGTATGCAAAACCAGGCAAGCTCGTTAATCTTATTCGCTTTGCTACTGAAAGCTTATCGGGCATTCCTTCAATTATCTTTGGTTTATTTGGTATGGCGTTTTTCGTAGTATTTTTGAAATTTAGCCTTTCTATACTTTCTGGAGCATTGACCTTGAGTATTATTTTGCTTCCAACAATTATTCGGAGTACAGAAGAAGCTCTCAAAGCTGTCCCAGACGCTTATAGAGAAGCGTCATATGGAGTAGGTGCATCAAAATTACAAACCATTAGAAAGATTATCATTCCTAGCGCTATGCCAGGAATTCTTGTAGCGGTAATACTTAGTATAGGACGAATTATTGGAGAGTCTGCTGCTCTATTATTGACCGCAGGAACCGTTGCAAAGATTCCAGATAGCTTGTTTTCTTCAGGAAGTACTCTTACAGTACAAGCTTATTATTTAGCAAAAGAAGAAGGCAATATTGAAATGGCGTGTGCTATAGGAATTGTGGTAATATTATTAGTAATTGTACTAAATATCATTGCAAAGCTTATTACTCGCTTATTTAATAGAGCGAATTATTAATTGGAGGAATAAAACTTGAAAGATCGAAATAAATTTTTTATAAAAGACTTAAATTTATATTATGGCACTTTCCGGGCCCTTATTAATGTAAATTTAAATATTGTAGAAAAAAAGGTTACTGCATTCATTGGACCTTCTGGTTGTGGGAAATCCACACTACTTCGATGCTTGAATAGAATGAACGATCTCATTGAGGGGGTAAAAATCGATGGTGTAGTGGCTTTAGATGATACAGATATTTATGGTGATATAGACGTTATTAAACTTCGAACAAAAGTCGGCATGGTTTTTCAAAGACCAAACCCCTTTCCTATGAGTTGTTATGATAATATTGCCTACGGCCCAAGATGCCAAGGGATTAAGGATAAAGCTACATTAGATCAATTGGTTGAAAAAAGTTTAAAACAGGCGGCGCTTTGGGATGAAGTAAAAGACCGTTTGAATAAATCTGCACTAGGCTTATCTGGTGGACAACAACAAAGACTTTGTATTGCAAGAGCAGTGGCTATGGAACCAGAGGTCATATTAATGGATGAACCGACTTCAGCTCTAGACCCTATTGCTACTTCTAAAATTGAAGAATTGATGGAAAGTCTTAAAGAAGATTACACCATCGTTATCGTTACCCACTCCATGCAACAAGCAGCCAGAATATCAGACAATACAGCGTTCTTCTTATCAGGAGAGGTCGTTGAAAGCGATATTACCTCTAATATTTTCACAAAACCTCGTGATAAGAGAACAGAGGATTATATTACTGGTAGATTTGGTTGATGATAAAAATATATAAAGGTAGAGGTGATAATTTTGGTACAGAGAAAAGTGTTTGAAAATGAATTAACGCGCTTGCACAATGAAATATTGTTAATGGGCTCTATTGTAGAAGATATGTTAAGAGACTCCATTGATTCTCTTTCAAATCGCGACAAAGACTTAGCAGTTGAGGTTATTAAACGAGATGATATGGTAGATGGAAAGGAAATAGAAATACAAGAACTATGTGTCTTAATTATTGCAACCCAGCAACCTGTTGCTTCAGATGTAAGAAGAGTTACATCTGCTTTTAAAATCATCAATAATCTAGAGCGAATTGGAGATCATGCAGTAAATATCGCAAATGTAACAAAAGATTTGTTGGATAAAAAAATTAATTTAAAGGAAATTAATGAAATTAAGAGAATGTCTGAAATCGTCATTGAATTAGTAAAGAAATGCATCGATTCTTATATCAACTTAGACATTAGGCAAGTAGAGGAAATATTAGCATTAGAAGAAGAAGTAGATAATGCTCATCATAATCTTCGTAGAGACTTAGTTCAAAGAATGTCATGTGATGCCAACATGATAGAGCAGTATTCAAAATTTATATTTGTTTCGAGCCATTTAGAACGAGTAGGTGACCACGCAATTAATATATTTGAGTCTGTTAATTATATGGTCACTGGGGAGTATAAGGATTTTTAAAATCAGGTGGTAAGGTGACAAGGTGGTCAGGTGGTAAGCAAAAGCTTAAAAGCTGAATGCTGAAAGCGGAACTTTATAGGTAGAATTCTTGTTGAGAGATCTGTTTTTAGCCTAAGCTTCTGCTCAGTCATCCTGAGCGTAGCGAAGGATCTTGACCTGAACAAAATAGTCACCGATAATGAGCTGAAGAATTTTCCGCTTTCAGCTTTCCGCATTCTGCGCTTTAGCTTCGAATTAACGAAGTAGTACTTCTTTATCAAGTAATGATGAGCTACGCCAGAACTTACAACTTAACAAGTATGAAATACTCATTTTAGGAAAGCCTAAAGATTATCTAGAATAAATCTTTAGGCTTTTGGTGATTTTTATGGAAAATTCAATTTCAGTCATTTTTATTGCGATTATAATGGGGACTTTGGCTAGAGTGCTCATGATACGCGTTGATTATAGGCAATACCCTAGCTATCCACAATCCTTTGTCTCTCACTTAATTCTTGGTTTTGTTGCAGCCTGCCTAGGAGCAGTGGTTACCCCAGCCTTTTTAACTAAGGACTATGGAGCTGTGACTTTTCTAGCGCTTGCTACAGCACAATTTAAAGACATACGAAGCATGGAAAGAGATAGCTTAGAAAGACTTGAAAACATGGAATTAGTTCGAAGAGGTGAGGCGTATATTGAAGATATTGCCAAGCGATTTGAAGCGAGAAATTACGTTTCTTTCTTAACCTCTTTCTCTGTCTGCACGATATCCTCTATATTAAATCATATTTTTGAATTAGAGGTATTTCTATTACTGATTGTAGAGATCGTCTTTGGTTTTTTTTTGATTTTATTTTTAAAAAGCATTCTAAAACCAAATACCATTGCAGATATTGCTGATATAAAAGAAGGCAAAATTCATTTTAAGGGTCCTCTTCTTATGGTAGATGAGGTTGTAATTATGAACATTGGTTACCAAGTATCTAAGGATATTATACTCGAAAAGGGTATGGGTATTACCATTTACCCAAAAGACGAAAACGCCGTGGCAACGCTAGCCAATATTGGACAGAGACAAGCAATTATACACAATCTAGCAAGTCAGTTGGGTATACGAAAAGATGTAGATGAACCAGATTTTACTCCATTAGCAAGGCGAGAACCAAGCACGGGTAATATTAGCTTGTTTATTCTAACCATGAACAATATCCCTCGCGACGGTATTGTAATTGCAAAAAATGTACCAGTTCTTGAAAGTGCTAGAAGAAAACCAGATGGTTCTGAAAAGAAAGAAGGGTAGTAGATGGCTAAGGAAACGATTGTCGCAATTGTTACAACAAATAAAGAAAAAGTGTTATACAGCGGTCCCCCCGTCTTTTATGCAGAAAGCAAAGAAGAAGCGGAAAAAACAGCAATGCTCCTATCAAAGATTACACTGGCAATGATTCACGATGTGGAGAATGAGTGCTTTATTATCGTCCAGCACTAAGGAAAAAAAGCAACTAGCCGCCAGCCATCAGCGACCAGTACTTTAGCTACCTTCGGTAGCTGTAGAGTTTTGATTTGATGGCTGGTTGCTGTCCAATGTCTTTAACTGATGGCTGGCGGCTATCCTTTTGGCCCCAGAGGAATGCCTTTGATACTGGTAGCTGAATGCTGAACGCTGATGGCTAATGGCTGACCCCGAAGGAATGCCCGGCCAAAAAGCTTGCCTTTAATTGGCACAAATGATAATATACATAAAGAATTAATAAAAGGATGGAATAATGGAAGAAGATATTTTAATTGTAAAAATTGATGAAGAAAGTATTGCAGAAGAACTTGATATTGAAGCAGGGGATAAGTTGCTTACCATCAATGGGAAAAAACCTAGGGATATATTAGAATATAGGTATTTGATCAATGATGAGTTTTTGTTAGTAGAAATACAAAAAGCAAACGGAGAGATTTGGCAGCTTGAAATCGAAAAAGATTATGAGGAGCCTCTAGGAATCACTTTTCAGGAAGAGATGATCGATAAGCCTAAGAGTTGTCACAATAATTGTGTCTTTTGTTTTATCAATCAATTGCCCAAGGGGATGAGAGATACTCTATACTTTAAAGACGATGATACTAGATTGTCTTTTCTTTATGGCAATTACGTGACCTTAACAAATCTATCCCAAGAGGACATCGAACGATTAATTGAATACCGCCTTGAACCTATCAATATTTCCGTTCATACGACCAATCCTGAACTTCGAGTCAAAATGCTCCACAATAAAAAAGCGTACAATATTAATGAAGCATTAATAAAATTTTACGATAATAAAATTCATATGAATATACAGATTGTCCTTGTTCCAGAGTACAATGACGGTCAAGAATTAGACAAGACACTTAAGGATTTAACGCAGATGGTGCCTTATATCAATTCGATTTCAATTGTTCCTGTAGGGCTTACAAAGTATAGAGACCAGTTAAATCCTATACGAACCTTTACAAGAGAAGAGTGTATGGGTGTAATCAGACAAATTGATCATTATCAAACCCAAATGCAAGAAAAAATTGGAAAGAATGTAGTTTATGCCAGTGACGAGTTTTTCTTAAAAGGAAATATAAATATTCCTCCTGTGGATTATTATGATTCTTTTGCTCAATTGGAAAATGGAGTAGGCATGGTCTCTCTATTTACGAATCAGTGTTATACCGCTTTAGAAGATACAAAAGGAAAAGTGAAAGAAAAAGATATTACGGTAATTACAGGGGTTTTAGCATATCCCATAATGGATCGTATTGTTCAAAAGATTATGGGTAAGTACCAAGATCTGAATATTCAAGTTGTAGAAATTCCAAATATCTTCTTTGGTTCTGATATCACTGTATCAGGATTAGTTACTGGAAAAGATATTATTGCTGAACTGGAAAAACACCAATTAGGAAGTCAGGTTCTATTTCCAGCAAATATGCTTCGCTTTGAAGGAGATAAATTCTTAGATGATGTAACAGTACATGAGCTCTCTGAGAAATTAAGTGTTCCCTGTATTCCTGTTGAAATAGATGGAATAGAATTTATAGAAAAGTTATTATACTGAGGAGAAAAATAATGCAAAAACCAATAGTTGCAGTTGTAGGTAGACCTAATGTAGGAAAGTCTACTCTTTTTAATAAAGTTGCAGGTTCCAGAATTTCAATCGTCGAAGACACACCAGGTGTTACAAGAGATCGGATTTTTGCTGATTGCGAGTGGCTAGGGCACAAATTTACAATGATTGACACAGGGGGTATCGAGCCTTTTTCTAAGGATATTATTTTGTCTCAGATGAGACGACAAGCTCAGATAGCAATCGACATGGCAGATGTCATATTATTGTTAGTAGATGGACGAGAAGGGATGACGGCTGCCGACTTAGAAGTAGCCAATATGATTCGCAAGACAAGTACGCCCATTATATTAGTAGTAAACAAAATAGAGACAAAAGAATTAGATCGAAATTCCTATGAATTTTATAATCTAGGCTTAGGAGAACCCATCTCTATTTCAGCAGAGCAAGGCTTAGGGATAGGAGATTTATTAGATGACGTCGTAGAATCTTTCGAACGAAGCGAAGTAGATTTTGAAGAAGATGAAAGATTAAAAATTGCCGTTCTAGGCAAGCCAAATGCAGGAAAATCTACTCTTGTTAACAGATTGCTTGGCGAAGATCGAGTAATTGTAAGCAATGTTCCTGGAACTACAAGAGATGCCATCGATTCTTCCTTTAAATACTACGGAGAAGAATACGTGCTCATCGATACAGCTGGTCTTAGAAGAAAAAATAAAATCTATGATGAAATTGAAAGATACAGTATTCTTCGAGCTGTTACAGCTGTAGAAAGGGCAGATGTCTGCTTGCTCCTAATCGATGCAGAATATGGCATTACAGAACAAGATGCTAAAATAGCTGGAATTGCACATAACAGGGGGAAAGCCTCTATTATTGTAGTAAATAAATGGGACAAGATCGAGAAGGACAACCATACTACAAAGAGCTTTGAAAAAGATATAAGAGAAACTCTATCCTTTATGAGTTATGCTCCTATTCTTTATATATCTGCTTTAGAGGGTCAGAGAGTCAATAAAATAATGGAGACTGTCTTACAGGTTGCAAGCGAACATGCAAAGAGAATTACAACGGGTATGCTTAATGATATTATTAGTGAAGCAATACTTTTAAATCAACCACCAGCAGATAAAGGGAGAAGGCTTAAGATTTATTATGCTACACAAGCTAGCGTGAAGCCGCCAACTTTTATATTATTTGTGAATAATAAGGAACTAATACATTTCTCCTATGTTCGATACTTAGAGAACCAAGTTAGAAATTCTTTTGGCTTTATTGGTACGCCGATTATTTTTCTAGTTCGAGAAAAAACAGATAAGGATGGGAAGTGATTTGTTGAAAATCGCAGTAATAGGAGCAGGAAGTTGGGGGACAGCTATTGCTACTTCATTAGGGAAAAAGGAATATGAAGTATCTCTTTGGCATAGACGTGAAGAAATCATTAACAATATAAAAGAAAAAAGAGAAAACACAAAATATTTGCCTGGAATTACAATAGATGAGAATATTCATCCTACTGTAAATTTAGAAGAAGCCCTTATAGATGCAGAGGTTATCGTTCTAGCCGTTTCATCTCAGGCCGTACGAAATGTTTGTGAAAGCTTAGAACCATATGTTAATAGTGATCAAATTATCGTAAATCTAGCTAAGGGATTAGAGGCTGATACCTATTTGAGACTATCTCAAGTAATCAATGAAGTTTTACCTTATAATGAAGTCTACGTATTATCAGGACCTAGTCATGCAGAAGAAGTTGCTAAGGGGATTCCTACAACAGTAGTTGTGTCAGGAGAAAGTCGAGAGAAATCTGAGTATCTGCAAGAAGTTTTTTCTACAGATACGTTTAGAGTGTACACGAATCCAGATATTGTAGGTGTAGAATTAGGAGGAGCTTTAAAGAACATTATCGCCTTAGGAGCAGGTATGTCTGATGGACTTGGTTATGGAGATAATAGCAAAGCTGCTCTTATGACCAGAGGTATTGTAGAAATCAGCAGGCTAGGTAAAGTCCTTGGAGCAAAAAGCGAAAGCTTTGCAGGTTTAACGGGCATAGGCGATTTAATCGTAACTTGTACAAGTATGCATAGCCGTAACCGAAGGGCAGGAATATTATTAGGTGAGGGAAAGCCTCTTGAAGATGTCTTAAAAGAAATTGGTATGGTCGTAGAGGGAATTAACGCTACCAAAATTGCCTACCAAATATCAAATCTATACCACTGCGACATGCCTATTACTACTGCTATATATAATGTATTATATGAAAATGCAGACGTAAAGGAAGTCGTTAATGATATGATGACTCGAAAGAAGAAAAACGAAATTGAAGAAATAAATAGTCTTTATTATCACGGATGGAAATAAAGTTTTAAGTTCTATGTAAAACCTTAAAACATGATAGATGATTTTGTTTTATACAGGATTTTCATTTTATATGATATTAATCTAAAAAAGGAATACATTGAAATGTGTTCTTTTTTTAGATTGTAAGAAAGTATTGCTTTTGGCAAATCTCCTGCCAATGTCTCTTGAGCGCAAGCAAAAAATCTTGACCCTAAAGGAATATCCTAATGCTAGGACTAGCGACTAAAGTGCTAAAGGCACTTTCTTACTTAGAACTCATAACGAATGGCACCGTAGAAGGCAAGAAAAATATCTTTTAAAAAAATAGCATATATGTGCTTCCTCTGAATAAATATTATTAATGGACAATGAATCGAGGAGGAAGTGTAATGAACTTTAATGTATATGAAGATATAGCCAATAGAACAAATGGCGATATTTATCTTGGTGTAGTTGGTCCTGTAAGGACTGGAAAATCAACTTTTATCAAGAAATTCATGGATAAGTTGGTTATTCCAAACATACAGGAAGAATTTCAAGCCTTGAGGGCAAAAGACGAATTACCTCAAAGTGGATCAGGTAAGACCATTATGACTACAGAGCCAAAATTTGTTCCAAACGAGGCTGTAAATATTCAGTTTGACGAGAGTACTAATGTGAATATGAAAGTAAGATTAATTGACTGCGTTGGATATCTTATTGATGACGCAATTGGATCTGTTGAAGATGGCACCCCTAGAATGATTATGACTCCTTGGAGTGAAACACCAATGACTTTTGAAAAGGCTGCAGAGACAGGAACTCAAAAGGTTATTAAGGATCATTCTACAATTGGCATGCTTGTAACTACTGATGGTAGCATATTAGACATACCAAGAGAAAAGTATGTTGAAGCAGAAGAAAGAGTGGTTAAAGAACTACAGGCCATTAACAAACCTTTTGTCATCGTGCTAAATACTAAATTCCCAGATAGCGAAGACGTTGCTGCGTTAAAAGACAGATTAGCTGAAAAGTATAATACTAGCGTTATTCCTGTAGATATTGCTAATATTGAAATAAACGATATCAACACTATTTTAAAAGAAGTATTATATGAATTTCCAATTAAAGAAATTAAATTTAATGTGCCTATTTGGTTTAAGGCCATTGATGAAGAAAATGCTATTAAGAAAAGCATGATGGATATCATTGAAAATAAGGTGAAAGGCTCTGTTAAAATAAGAGATATCTTAAGTAATCCCACAGCAGGAACCGAATCTATAGGAATACGCACTGGCATTTTAGATCTTGGAAAAGGGGAAGTTTCATTTGATATATATGTAGAGGAAAAGATCTTCTACAATACTTTAAATGAAAATGCAGGTCAGGAATTAAATAATAAACTAGACTTGCTCAACTACATACGAAAATTGTCTGAAATGAGTGTTGAATACAGCAGAATTAGAAGCGCTCTTGATAGTGCAAAGAGCAGAGGTTATGGCATTGTACTACCTGACGCAGAAGAACTTCAACTAGAAAATCCAGAGGTAACCGGCAAAGGAAATCGTTATAGCCTAAAACTAAAAGCAAGTGCACCATCTATTCACGTAATCAATGCTCAAGTAGATACTGAAGTTACCCCATTTGTGGGCTCACAAGCTGAATGCGAGCGTATTATGAACGAAATGAAAGAACTCTTTGAAGAGGATCCAGCTAAAATGTGGGAAATGGAGATTTTCGGAAAGAATCTTAACGAACTGGTTATGAACAACTTAAATGGTAAAGTAGGAAGAATGTCTGAAGACCATCAAGAGAAGATCAAGAGAACGTTGTCGAGAGTATTAAATGAAAATGGTAGAGGAATTGTTTTTATTATTATTTAAGGTGTCAGCAAAACCATGTTAGCCACCAGTAGTGGCCTAGTGAGGCGAACTTTGTTCGCCTCTATTTTATGAAGTAGCAAGTTCTACCTAGCTACTGCTTGAGTCATCTTAAGTGCTAGTGAAGGATCCCTACAACCTAACTACTAAGACGGATACCATGTACTAAATCAATCTTTCTTTAATTCTCAATTCTAAATTTCAAGTGCAACTTGTACTTGAAATTTTATCTTGTAATGATTATAATAGTTATATTGTCTGGGTGTAGCGCAGCTTGGTAGCGCGCGTGAATGGGGTTCACGAGGCCGGAGGTTCGAATCCTCTCACTCAGACCATTATCAGTACTTTCAAGGCTTTATATGATTTTTAAATTAGCCTTTTATCCTTAATTTAACCTTATTGTTTTTTTAATTCGTATAAATAAGCCTTTTCCATTTTCGGATTGGGCTTTTGTTTTTTAGGGACAAAATAATAATGTCAAATATCGAAAGGATAATTAGATAGATCCATTTTATTGTTTTTGTATTATTTGATTTTTTGCTATAGAACTGTTGCAAAAAAGATTCACCTTGAATATAATAAATTTAAGAAGAATAATACAGTAAAGTATAGTATGAAAACATATAATTTGAGTTTGTTTATTATTTTTAATAAATTTGTCAATAATAAAAATACGGCATGTTAGCGATTTTTACTCAATGCTACTTAAATGTGTTAGAGTTATCGGAGGCGATAAAATGGCAACAAAGAGTATCTTGAAAAACATTAATATTAAAGAAAAAAATTCTGGTCGTAGATTAGTACTAGCGTTAGAGAACGCTAAGAACAAAAAAAGTAAAGAAGTTACGTATAAGAAATCATACTCCGAAATATCAAAAGATCAAATCAAGGAAATATTTAAGGTAACAGATGATAATGACAGGGTATAAACATGTAAATCTAAATGATTTAGTTATAGAACTAGGAGAGGATGATGTAAAACTCATCCTCTCTACATATTCATGCCCTTATAACAAGGATGTTGAATGGTTTTTAAGACACAAGGCGATAGAGTTTTCTAAACAAGGGTTGTCAAAAACACATTTAATATTCACATCATATAAAGACGAGTTGGTTCTGATAGGGTATTTTACTCTGGCAACGAAATTCTTTTTTCTTAAAAAATCCTCATTAAGTAATCGCCTGAGAAGAAGAATTTCAAAATTCGCCAGATATGATAATGAATTGAAGAGATATCAAATTACTGCTCCTTTAATAGCCCAACTAGGAAAAAACTATACAAATACATATAACCGTTTAATTACTGGTGATGAACTTCTTAAAATGGCTTGTGATAAGGTAAAAGGGATCCAAAACGAAATTGGTGGAAAAGTCGTGTATCTGGAATGCGAGGATAATGAAAGGTTAATTGACTTCTACCGTCAGAATGGTTTTGTTAATTTTGGAAAACGTGAATTAGATGGCGATGAACTGGACAAGTCAAATACGAAATATTATATACAAATGTTAAAATATTTAGATACATAAAATAAGCCCTTTCCATTTTCGGATTGGGCTTTTGTTTACCATTGTGAATTATGATATCAGCTTTATGTATTGATTCCATGAGAAAATCAGACAAAGGTCATAGTATAAGCTGCATAACAGGATGAACATTTCTATATCGTTCAATCCGATAAACGCTTTCTTTGGGATTGCTTTTCTTTGTATCTTTGAAAAAACCAAATAGCACACGAAAGCCAAAAACCACTAGCAAAATATCCCCCAATAATATCACTTGGATAGTGAACACCTAGATAAATCCGACTTGCACCGATTATAATAATAAGTCCACTACTTATCAAAATGAGAATCATACGTCCTAAATGGGAAGGTATACGATGCCATAACAAGAAAGTAATGATTCCGTATACTGCAAATGCATTCATTGCATGTCCACTAGGAAAGCTGTATCCACTAATCACAATCAATCGATAGGAATCTGGGCGAGCACGATGGAAAAAGTATTTTATGAAGGTAAGTGCGTTAATATACGCCCTCGACATTTTTGCATATATTATTGAAGCATATTGTAATATTATGGTAATATAAACTTAGGTAATCGAAAAGCAGGTGTGATTGCCACTTCTCTTACATATGAAAGAAGGGAGGTGGTGTGATATGAGTACATATCAAGCTTTATCTTTAATGATGAGCTTTGGAGTATTACTAATATCACTTATCTCCTATTTAGATAGGGATAGCAAACATAAAAAATAATCACCCTGCCTAGCCGCAGGGTGATTAAGTAATAATTTCTGTGGTAACCCCACCAAGCGGTTCGATTACCCCTTCTCTTATTTGTATTATACCACATAAAAATTTCATGTAAACATCATTCACGTATTAATTTTTTAGGGAAACTAGTACAAGAAAGAACATGAAAGAATGGATGATTACAGTTATGCTTGAAGGTGGTATTGTAGGTAGGGTGAAATTAATTATTGATTGAGGTAACACTAATGCAAAGGAATATGAGGATAACGAGCATATGGTGTTGGTGACTTCCCTCTCCTAAAATTTAAAGTAAAAGGTCATCGTTCCCAAATGCCTATAGCATAAAATGTAAATTAAATTACTGTGAGTTTAGGAGATGAAAATTAATAATGAATACAAGAAAAAGTCATTTTATAAAACAAGTAGTAATTTTATTTATGTTTACTACAATTATATCCATACTATTAACACCTGAAAAAAGAACAAATTTATTGAAGTATATGTTTATAGGGATATTGATTTCAATTATTGTTACTTTTATTCGAAATAAGTTTTATAAAAAGTAAATATAACTATTGTAATCTATGAGTAAGTGCTCAATAACAGAGTGCCTTATATCATTTTGGAACTTAAAAGGTTTGGATATTATATCTTCTGATGGAGAAATAATCTGTGAATGCTTTGCGGCAACTAGTCCAATGAGTAATCAAAAACTTGCGAAAGATTTGGAATGATTAGCCCCTTAGTTGTTAAATAAAGGATGAATACATATGAACATATTTGAAGAATTTTACAACAATAAAAATGAAACACAAGCTGTGTCTATGGCTAAATATATGAAAAATCTTTTTTCATTCCTAGGCTTAAAGAAACCAGAGAGAGCAGCCATATCTAAAGCATTTCTTAGTGAGAGAAAAAAGGATACAGAAGTTGATTGGAAATTTATTCATCAATGCTTTAAAATGCCAGAAAGAGAATTTCAATATTTGGCAATAGATTATATGGAGAAGGTAATTGACCTATTCACACCAGATGATATGCAAAGGATCACGCAACTCCTAATTATAAAGTCCTGGTGGGATAGTGTAGATGCCATAAATAAAATCGTAGGGCATATTGCCATGAAATATCCAGAAGTAAAGGAAGGCCATATATTAAAATGGATGAAATCCGATAATATATGGTTGAATAGAATATCTATTATTTTTCAATTAAAGTATAAAGAGAAAACAGATACTGAGTTTTTGGGAACAGCAATTATATGTAATTCACAAACAGAGGAATTTTTTATAAATAAAGCTATAGGATGGGCTTTGAGAGAATATTCTAAAACAAATAAGGAATGGGTTAGAGCTTTTATCGAGCATAGTGAACTCTCTAAGTTAAGCATAAGAGAAGGCAGTAAATACATTTAGTATAATAACATAATTGTAGAAAAATGTGTCGTGTAAACGGGCGCACCCCTACTGATTGGATTGAGGTTGTAGGGGAGGTCTTTGACCTTCCGTCAAGGGTATTATTAATAATATATTAAGCTATAAGGAAACTGCGTGTTTACGCCAAATAATCGGCATGGTGTTATGTGCAAGGAGCCTTTTATTAATTAGCAAATAGGAATATAAAAACGGTAGGTCTTAAAAGTTTGAAAAAGTGGACGATATGATAAAGTACAATTAACTTTTTTGAAAGGACAGAGAGCATATGAAGGGAACTATTGTCACTACTTGGTTAAACAGCTTGCGCAAAATTTTTTCTGATGAAGTTGTAGATTCTGCACTTGCATCCGTTCATTGGGATAAGACTCGTATTATTCATCCCCTTGAAAATATCCCTGATGAAGAGATTTTTCAAGTATTTACGCAGGTTTCTAAAGATACAAACGAATCTGTAAAAAATATATGGAGGAAAGTGGGAAATCAAAATATTGAAATGTTTCAAAAATGGTTTCCCTCATATTTTGAAAGGAATAGCTTAAGAGGATTTTTAATCATGATGGATGATGTACATCATCAATTGACGAAAATCATTTCAGGTGCAAATCCACCTCGATTAATTGCAACGGAAATCAATGAGAAGGAAATTGAAATAAAATATATATCCCAAAGAGGATTATTCGATTATCTGCTTGGATTATTTGAAGGGAGTTCTGAATATTTTAATGAAAAGATTGAAATTACAGAACTAGATAGAGGGAAGATGGAAGATGGTAGGCATTTTATGAAGATTCATTTGTCCATTGAAAAAAATCCGGACTCGATTATAAATGCTCCTCTTTCTAAACTATTAGGTCTTCACAAGATAAAAAGTTTGCCGTTAAAAATTGCATTCATCCCTACACTCCTCAATATTGTGGGACATTTTATATTTCATAAAATGGATTCTATCGTTCCAAATTTGATTCTCAGTACATGTATGGGAATTGTTGTTTATATAGCAGCGCGTATTACGCTAAAACCTTTGCATAAATTAGAAGATGATATTTCTGCTTTAAAGGATTATGACTTTTCTTATAAATCAAAGTATTATACTCAAGATCAATTCGAGGATGTATTTCATTTACTAAACGACTCAAAGGAGTACATAAAAAAAGACTTTTTGTTTCTTAAGGGTGGAATGGACGATATGGATAATTACATCAAACAATTTTCCGATATTGCCGATAATCTTAAGAAGTTATCAGAATCCATATCTTTAATTGTCAACGATGTGGCCAGTGGTGCAACTCATCAGGCGGAAGAAACAGAAGGGGCAGTTTCCGTATTGATGAATTATATTGAATCCTTAAATGCTATTGTAGAAGAGGAAACAAAAGGTAAAGATGATTTAGAAGAATCTGTAAATCATTTAAAAGCTTCTCAAAGTGAAATTCAAAACGTAAATAGCATGATAAATGCAGTAAGAGATAATTTTTCTACTGTTAATGAGCAAGGTAAGCAGCTATCTATTCAGGTGAACAAAATCATGGATATAGGTGCTACAGTAGAAGCCATTGCCGATCAAACTAATTTACTAGCATTAAATGCTTCGATTGAGGCAGCAAGGGCTGGAGAGGCAGGGAAGGGGTTTACTGTAGTAGCTGAAGAGATAAGAAATTTGGCGGAAGACACAAAGCAAGCGGTTGGAGATATCAATGAGAATTTGCAGTATTTTATTACACAAATTGAAGGTTTTGTGAAAGGAATCCAAAATCAATATACTCAATTAGAAAACAGCAACATGACCTTAGGGAAGGTCACTAAGGATAATGAGAATTCTACAGGTAATATTATTCGCGTTTCAGATGTGATAGTCCATTTAATCTCTCGACTATCTAATGAAACCAGAAATTTGCAGGAGGTTATGGGGCAAATACATTCTTTAGCAGCGATAGCAGAGGAGAATTCTGCATCTTCTGAAGAGATGAGTGCAAATGTTATCCAATATTCACAGCAAGTAATAGATTTAATCGAGTATATACGGCTACTAGATAGTCTGATTGGTAGCTTTAAGCTTGAACTCAAAAAATATAAAATATAAGATTGGTTAGAATTAATATAAGGCGGGTGTCCACTAGGGATGTTTCAAATCCTAGTGGAATGCCCCTTTTAATATTAAAAAAACTATGCTTCTTTTCCTTTACAAGCCAAGAGAATTTATCATCTAGGTGTATAAATTGATTTTCTGAGACATCTAGCAAATCATAGATATATAAGCGATCAATGTCTATATATCTACCTCCAAAATTCGGAGTAAAAATTGCTGTCCATTAGACCTTGGTAGTAGAGTAGTATTTGTTATTGATTGAGGTAACGCCAAGGCGAACTTGTGCACTTTCTAGCTTTTACAGAGTGTGTTAGAATAAATAAGCAAAAGAAATATCAGCAAAAGAAATATCAGCAAAAGAAAAGGAGTGTAAATATGCACATTAAACACATTACTTTAAGAGTTAAAAATATGGAAGAATCCATAAGTTTTTATGAAACAATTACAGAACTAAAGATCTCACGACGTTTTACATCAGGTCCTACAGAGTTGGCGTTTTTGACAAATGGGGAAGGGGAAACGGAAATTGAGCTCCTTTATATGCCAGAAGGTCAAACCTTTGAAGGCAAGGGGATGTTTATTTGCTTTGAAACAGATAAGCTTGATGAGATGCATAAGCTAGCACAAGACAAAGGCCTTAACCCATCTCCTATTCATAACCCAGGGGACGATACTTGTTATTTTTATGTATACGATCCAAATGGCGTGTCTATTCAGTTAAGAGTATTTCCTAAATAGTTATATTAGGTGGTCAGGTGGTCAGGTGGTCAGGTGCTTAATTTATTAATATTATAATAAG
>ENA-UOOM01001487-UOOM01001487.1-fermentation-metagenome-genome-assembly--contig:-NODE-1487-length-22292-cov-168.471017_pt1 | contig 22292 bp, 21 predicted proteins | sample MGYA00245781_ERZ724031 | MGnify/ENA primary metagenome ERZ724031 (study PRJEB28704, sample SAMN03018317) | fermentation metagenome | biome: anthropogenic terrestrial biome; feature: soil... | reverse complement strand
TTTTTTTAAAAAAGGTATTGCAAATTTTAAAAAGGGTACTATAATATAGTTAAGGTCAAAGAAAGTCAAAGTCAGAATAAAGGTCAAAAGAGGTGGTTGAATGGCGAGACTGTCAGATATAATTGAAGATTTTATTAAAGAAATGTTTGACGAGTCGGATAGGAATGTACTTGAAATTCAGAGAAATGAGCTGGCAAATACTTTTAAATGTGCTCCATCCCAAATCAATTACGTTTTAACTACAAGGTTTACTGTGGATAAGGGGTATTATATTGAAAGCAAAAGAGGTGGTGGCGGCTTCATAAAAATTAAAAGGCTTGATATTGATAAAGACGATTATATGAGAAATACCATATGGAATAATATAGGTGATAAACTTTCCCAGCAGGAAGCTGAGGATTATATAAGTTTTTTCTATGAAAGAGACTTTATATCAGAGCGGGAGGCAAAACTTATGAAAAGTGTGGTAAATGATAAGATATTAAATATCTCTCAAAGGGATAATATAAGATCGCAGATTTTAAAATCAATGCTTATTGCATTAGTTGATTAGGAGGTGTTTTTTATGTTATGTCAGAATTGTAATAAAAAAGAAGCAACAGTTCATATTACTAAAATAATTAATGGTGTTAAAACAGAAATGCATCTTTGCGAGGATTGCGCAAGGGAAAATCAGGAGGTTAATTTATCCCAGCCTTTTGGAATTGGAATTCCATTCTCTTTCCAAAATATATTGGATGGGTTATTTGAAGTTTCAGGGCTTGAAAATGAAGAAGCTAATGATGAAATCAGGTGCCCTGTTTGCAATATGAGTATGGAGGATTTTAGAAGAACAGGGAGAGTTGGATGTGGAAATTGTTATGAAACATTTAAAAATGAGATGATCCCTTTAGTTAAGAGAATTCATGGAGGTGTTCAGCATACAGGTAAGGTTCCAAAGAGAACAGGAGGATTACTTAAGGTCAGAAGAGATATAGATAAATTAAAGGAAGAACTTAAAACATCTATAGACAATGAAGAATATGAGAAGGCAGCAGAAATAAGAGATAAGATTAAGGAACTTGAAAAGGACGCAAATAATGAAAATAATAAAGGTGAGGGGGAGAAATAAATGACTAATTTATATTCAAATATGAATGGCAGCGATATAATCATTACAAGCAGGATAAGGCTTGCAAGAAATATAAAAGATATTCCTTTTCCTCACGAGTTAGATGAAAATAAATCAAATGAAATAATAGACAAGGTATATGGTACATTATCAGGTGATAATTTGCAGGGAATAGGCCCTTTTCATCTTGTAAGGTTTAACAATTTAAGCAGTGCGGAAAGGTTTTCTATGGTGGAAAGGCATCTTATAAGCAAGGAGCTTATAAGTAATGCTTCTAAAAGTGCCACTATTTTAAACGAAAATGAGAATGTTTCAATAATGATAAACGAAGAAGATCATATAAGGCTTCAAGTTATGATGCCGGGATTTAAGCTTAAAGAAGCTTTAAACTATGCTAATGAATTAGATGATATTATAGAAGGAAAAATAGACTATGCCTTTGACAATAAGCTTGGATATTTAACAAGCTGTCCTACAAATGTAGGAACGGGGCTTAGAGCTTCAGTAATGCTTCACCTTCCAGCCCTTTCCATTTCAAAGAGTGTAGGAGGAATACGTAATACTTTGAATCAGGTAGGTATGACCATAAGAGGAATATATGGAGAGGGAAGCAGCAGTGAATGTAGTATATATCAGGTATCAAATCAGGTTACTTTAGGCCTTTCAGAGGGAGAAATTATAAACAGTTTAATTGCAGTAGTAAGTAAAATAGTGGATCAAGAAAAAGCTGCAAGACAGGTTCTCAATGAAAAGCAGGGGAAAGAACTTGAAGATGATCTCTATAGATCTATTGGAATATTAAAGTATGCAAGAATGCTTTCATCCCATGAAGCATTAAATCTTCTTTCAAATGTAAGAATGGGGATTGATATGGGAATAATTAAGGATGTTAAACCTGAAGTTGTAAATGAACTTATAGTTAAAGTTCAGCCAGCTACACTTCAGCTTCAATCAGATAAAGAACTTTCAGGTGCAGGAAGAGATGAATTAAGAGCTGCTATTGTAAGAGAAGCTCTATAAAAGAGATGAATTAAGAGCCGTTATTGTAAGAAAAGCTCTATAAAGGATATTGGAGGTGTAAAAATGTTTGGAGGATTTACAGAAAGAAGTCAAAAAGCTTTATACTATGCAGCAGGGGAAGCACAAAAGCTTGGGCACAACTATATGGGCACAGAGCATGTACTTCTTGGAATTGCCTTAGAAGGCGGTCAGGCATCTAAGATATTAAGCGATATGGGAGTTACAGCTGATAAAATAAGAGATGAAATAATAGATGTTGAAGGGAAAGGTGATTTAGGATTCATGCTTTCCGAAATTCCACTTACTCCAAGGACTAAAAGGCTTATTGAAGTTGCAAAAGATGAGTCAAGGGAGTTAAATCATAATTTTGTAGCACCAGAGCATCTTCTTCTTGCAATAATAAAAGAAGGTGAAGGGGTAGCCTATGGAATTCTTTTAAGGCTTGGAGTTGACATGGAGAAACTTTATAGTGAAATAATAGATAACATGGGTTCTGCAGAAAATTCTTCATCAAAAAAGTCAAAAAGGGGCGGAAAGGATGTACCAACACCTAATCTTGATCAATATGGACATGACCTTACCAGTATGGCAGAGGATGGGAAACTTGATCCTGTAATTGGTAGAGACAAAGAAACAGAAAGGGTTGTAGAAATTCTTTGCAGGAGAACAAAAAACAATCCTTGTCTTATAGGTGATCCAGGTGTAGGTAAAACTGCTATTGCAGAAGGCCTTGCTCAAAAAATATATGAGGGAAATGTCCCTGAAATTTTAAGGGGTAAAAGGGTTGTAACTCTTGACCTTGCAGGTATGGTTGCAGGTTCTAAGTATAGAGGAGAATTTGAAGAAAGAATTAAAAATGTAATGAGCGAGATAAAAAAAGCTGGAAACATTCTTTTGTTTATAGATGAGGTTCATACTTTAGTTGGAGCTGGTGCTGCTGAGGGAGCTATAGATGCTTCTAATATATTAAAGCCAGCTTTGGCAAGAGGTGATATTCAGGTAATAGGTGCAACTACTACTGATGAATATAGAAAATATATTGAAAAGGATTCAGCTTTAGAAAGAAGGTTTCAGCCTGTTGTTGTAGGTGAGCCTACAAAGGAAGAATCTCTTCTTATATTAAAGGGACTAAGGGATAAATACGAGGCCCATCATAAAGTTAAAATTACAGATGAAGCCCTAAAAGCAGCAGTTGATTTTTCAGACAGATATATAACAGACAGATTTCTTCCTGATAAGGCTATAGACCTTATGGATGAGGCTGCATCTAAAGTAAGACTTAAAAATATGACTCCGCCTGTGGATGTTAAAAATGTGGAGGGGGAGCTTGAAAAGGTTAGAAAAGATAAGGATGAAGCAGTCAATATGCAGGAATTTGAGAAGGCTGCAAAGCTTAGAGATAAGGAAAATGAGCTTTTAGACAAGCTTTCAAAGATGAGAGATGACTGGAAAAATCAAAAGGACAGCAATATGCCTGAAGTGGGTGAAGAGGATATTGCCAATGTAGTTTCAAATTGGACTGGAATCCCTGTTCAAAAGCTTACAGAAAGTGAATCTGAGAGGCTTTTAAAGCTTGAAGAAACTCTTCATAAGAGGGTAATAGGTCAGGATGAGGCAGTTGAATCAGTTTCTCGTGCAGTAAGGCGTGCAAGGGTAGGTCTTAAAGATCCTAAAAGACCTATTGGCTCTTTTATATTCTTAGGGCCAACTGGTGTTGGTAAGACAGAGCTTTCAAAGGCATTAGCTGAGGCTATGTTTGGGGATGAAAATTCAATTATTAGAATTGATATGTCAGAGTATATGGAAAAATATACAGTTTCAAGGCTAATAGGTTCACCTCCAGGATATGTAGGTTATGATGAAGGAGGGCAGCTTACTGAACAAGTAAGAAGGCATCCTTATTCTGTAGTCCTCTTTGATGAAATTGAAAAGGCACATCCAGATGTATTTAATGTGCTGCTTCAAATTCTTGAAGATGGAAGGCTTACAGATGGCAAGGGAAAGACCGTTGATTTTAAAAATACAATTATAATAATGACATCAAACGTAGGAGCTACTACAATTAAAAAGCAGCAAACTCTTGGATTTGCTCAAAATGGCAATGAGGCAAAAGACTCTTATGAAAAAATGAAGGACAATGTTATGGAGGATTTAAAGAAAACCTTCAGGCCTGAATTTTTAAATAGAATTGATGATATAATTGTATTCCATGAGTTAAATTCAAATGATCTTGAAAAAATTGTAGATTTAATGCTTAAAACGGTTGTTAATAGAATTAAAGGTCTCGATGTTGATATAAGTTACACAGAAGATTCAAAGAAATTACTTGCAAAGGAAGGCTTTGACCCAACCTATGGAGCAAGACCTTTAAGAAGAGCTATTGTTAAAACTGTTGAGGATAAGCTTTCTGAGGAAATGCTTAAAGGAAATATTAAAAAAGGCGATAGTGTAGTAATGGATGAAAAGGACGGAGAAATCGTATTCAGTAAAAAATAAGGAGCGCAAGGCTCCTTATTTTTTTGTAATTTAGATTTAATCCACCGCTGCGATAAGAAATATATTCCATTCACTTTACCGTTCACAAAGAAACTCTATGTTCATTTCATATATTTCTTTATCTTCGCTGTAACTTGTTTACTAATGAGAAAAAGGGGCGTTTAGGAATTGTTTGTTTTAATTATGTTCTTAACCGTCCCCGATATACCAATACGATATATATATATATATATGCTTTACATAATTTGGTGTATAATAAAAGAAATTGTATCATCTTCTATGTCTAAGAATTACTTAATTAAATAGCATTTTAAAGTTTAATGCTTAGGATTGGATGTGTTATTTTGGACTCTAAATTAAAAACAGTTTATGTATGCCAGGAATGTGGCTATAAATCATCGAAATGGATGGGAAAATGCCCAGAATGTGAAAACTGGAATACTATGGTTGAAGAGATAGAAAGTAAAAATAAAAATGATAAGGGGACAGTTAAAAGTATTTCAAATAGTTTGCCTCCTCTTTCTATAGATAAAATTGAAATAACTGATGAAGAACGGTATACGACCTCTATGGCTGAATTTGATAGGGTTTTAGGAGGAGGAATAGTTAGAGGTTCTTTAATTTTAGTTGGGGGAGACCCTGGGATTGGAAAATCCACGCTTCTTCTTCAAATGTCTAATAATTTAGCAAACCTTGGGAGCAAGGTTTTATATGTATCTGGGGAGGAATCTCAAAAACAGATTAAAATTAGAGCAGATAGATTAAATGCTAACTCAAAAGGGCTTTTAATTTTATCTGAAAATAATACTCAGGTTATTGAAAAGTATATTGATGAAATAAAACCTGATGTAGTTATTATAGACTCAATACAAACAGTTTATAGACCAGAAATTGAATCAGCTCCTGGGAGCGTAAGTCAGGTAAGAGAGGCTACAGCTCTTTTTATGCGAATTGCTAAAACTTATTCTATTACAACTTTTATTGTAGGCCATGTAACAAAGGAAGGAAGTATTGCAGGTCCAAGGGTTTTAGAGCATATGGTGGATACTGTTTTGTATTTTGAAGGTGAAAGATACCATACCTATAGAATTTTAAGGGCACAAAAAAATAGATTTGGCTCAACAAATGAAATTGGAATTTTTGAAATGAAAAGCAACGGGCTAAGGGAAGTTTTTAATCCATCAGAGATGTTTCTATCTGGAAGACCAAAGGATGTACCAGGGTCTTGCGTAGTATGCAGCATTGAAGGTACAAGGCCTGTTCTTGTAGAAATTCAGGCCCTCACATCAGCTACAAACTTTGGTATGCCAAGAAGGATGACTAACGGAATTGATTATAACAGGGTAGTTCTTTTAATGGCTGTGCTTGAAAAAAGGGTAGGAATGCAGCTTCAAACTTTTGATGCCTATGTAAATGTGGCAGGTGGATTAAAAATTGATGAACCAGCCTGTGATCTTGGAATTATATGTGCTATTGCAAGCAGTTTTAGGAATATAGCAATTAGCTCAAAAACTATTTTAATAGGAGAAGTTGGGCTTACAGGAGAAGTTAGGGGCGTAAGCTATATTGAAAAGAGAATAATGGAGGCACAAAAAACCGGATTTACAAAGTGTGTTATTCCAAAGGAAAATTTAAAGGGAATGGAAAAGATTGAAGGAATTCAAATTGCAGCTGTTGGGAATATTTATGAAGCCTTGGATGAGGTTTTAAATTAGAAAATTCCACCTTAGGGGTATATAATGGGGTAGAATTTACTATTTTGATTAATACTTATTAATCATCCCCGATATACTATATGCGATATACTATATACTATACTGATATATGTGATACATATATATATATGTATCACATAATTTGGTGTATAATAAAAGAAGTTGTGAAAAAAGTTTTTAGGGGGGATTCGCTTGAACAGTTTAACTTTTGGACTTTGTCAGATGAGGGTTTCAGATGTGAAGGAGGAAAATATTAATAAAGCAGAAAAGATGATCAATGAGGCGGCAGACAGAGGGGCTGATTTCATTGTGCTTCCTGAAATGTTCAACTGTCCTTATGATAGCAGCTATTTTAGAAAATTTGCTGAGGATAAAAACGGAGAAACGGTAAAAGCATTATCTCAAATTGCAAAGAAAAGAAATATATATATTGCTGGGGGTTCAATTCCAGAGAAGGATCAGGGGGGAAATATTTATAATACTTGCTTTGTATTTGATAAGGGCGGTAATATAATTGCAAAACATAGAAAAGTTCATCTTTTTAACATAGATATGAAGGATAGAATAAAATTTGCTGAGTCAGATGTGTTTAAGGCAGGAGATAAAATTACCCTGTTCGATACTCCTTATGGTAAGATGGGAGTTGCAATATGTTATGACATAAGATTCCCTGAGTTTATTAGAATAATGGCACTAAAGGGAGCTAAATTTATAATTGTCCCTGCAGCTTTTAATATGGCTACGGGGCCAGCTCATTTTGAAGTCCTTTTTAGAAGCAGGGCTATAGATAACCAAATTTATATGATGGGATGTTCACCTGCCAGAGACACTTTAACATCTTATATCTCCTATGGAAATTCAATGATTGTGGATCCTTGGGGAAATGTGGTTTCAAAGCTTGGATATGAAGAGAATATTCTTGTTAAAAAAATAGATGTAGATATGATTGACGAGGTAAGAAAATCACTTCCACTGCTTAAAAACAGAAGGGAAGATCTCTACAGCCTCAAATTAAATGATTGAATTATATTTAAGGTGAAAGATTACCATACCTATAGAATTTTAAGAGCACAAAAAAATAGATTTGGTTTAACAAATGAAATTTAGATTTTTGAAATGAAAAGTAACGGGATGAGGAAAGTTTTTAATCCATCTGTTGAAAATATTTATGAAGCCTTAGATGAGGTTTTAAATTAAAAAGGTCCACCTTAGTGGACCTTTTTTAGCGCATAGAAAATTTTCCAAGTGTTTTTATTTTTTCATCTTCTTGCAGCAAAACATCAAACATACTTATGTCAAGCGCATCACATAAAGCTGCAAGATAGTACAGATTCATCCCAATTTCTTTTTCTAATACTTCTCGGCAGTTATCACAAATCTTACCGCCAATTTGATAGCTTAGATGCTCTGATACATCTTCTAGAGATATATCATTTGGCACCTTTTGCTTTTCAGCTGAGATTTTAATACATCCGCAATTAGTAACTGATTTTGCAAGAGCCCTGTTTATTCTTGAGTTAGACTCACCAAGCTTTGTCATTATATCTATTACACTTTTGTGTCTTACTAAAGATTCACCAACAGTATTTTGAAAATCATCGATTAAAATATTTTGCATGAACTCCCACTCCTTATTAGAAAATTTCAAAAATAATAAAAATGTTTTAGCAACTTAGAGCAAATATTTAGGTGGAAGAATATTTAATTTAATTCTTTATAAATATTATAATTATTAATCTCATAGAATGTCAAATGTCTTTAACCTTTAAAATAGCAAAATATAATAATTTTAATATAATAAAGTAAGGGAACTCCGTACATAGAATCCCTGCTTCATTTGCGAGATTCTTTGGGTGAATAGCTTGTAACATTAAGATATAAGAAGCTGCACTGAAAGGAGTGTCCTAAATGTTTAATATTGGAGATAAAGTTTTTTACCCTGTTTTTGGAGCTGGAGTTATAGCTGAAATTGAAGAAAAAAATTTTCATGGTGTAAGTGGGAAATACTATATGGTTAAATTAGTAAAAAACAGTATGCTTGTTATGATCCCTGAAAAGGATGTTAATAATAAGATAAGAAAAGCAGTTTCTGAGGAGGAAGTTTCAAGCATCATGGAAGCTTTTAAAGAAACTGGTATGAATTTACCTGAAAAATGGAATAAAAGGATGAAGATATACAATGATGCTATAAGAGAAGGCGATATTTTTAAAATGTCGCTGGCAATTAAGAACATCGCATTTTTGTCCCAGACAAAAAAACTATCAAAAAGTGAAAAAAACTTTTTTTATACTTTATTAGGTTATGTATCAGATGAAATTGCACTAGTGCTTTCCAAAGATACAGATGAAATTTATAATATTATTTTAAGCTCTTTAAATTTTAATGAAGAATTAAGTTAAGAAAGGTTTATTTTTATTCATAGAAATTGCATAAAAGTAAAAAGAGTCTGAATTCCTTTAAAAAAAATGTCTATCTTTGCAATTTCTATGAATAGATAATATTATATAAATATAGGACTACATATTTAAATAATCGTTCTATTCAAAAAAATGTAATAATATCTTAACTATATTCCATTGCATTTTATTAGCCCTTAATGTATATTTGTATTAATAATTCTTTGAAAGTAAATGAAATCAACTATTAATAGTTAAAATGTGGGTTAATTATTGAAATTGGAAATAAGTAACTGTAAATTTTAACAAAGTTTACACGATAGCTATCATACATAATGCCCTATCTTTTTTAAGGTGGGCTATTAATATTTATATTTATTATTAATTATATAAATTTATTAGGAGGTGGATTAATGCTTAAGAAGACCTTTAGATGGCTTTTAACTGCTTTAGGACTTATTGTTGGTTATTTTTCAACTAGTGCAATCATGAAAACGCTGATTGCGAAGGGAATCATAAATTTTCCAAATCATTCTTTTACATTTGTAATTATTATTATTATTGGTATCATTATTTTTGGAATTATATTTTATGCCATATCACCTTTTATTATTAATTCCGTTTTAAAGGTAACTGCAGGGTTTGAAAGCGCACTTCAAAAGATACCTACAAGTGATATAGTAATAGGAGTTGGCGGTCTTATTATTGGACTTATAATTGCATTTTTACTTGTTGGGGCTATAGGGAGATTCTTTTCAGCAAATGGTACTCCTACTGTTGCTATTATAGGGAGTTCAATTTCTCTTGTTGTAGAAGTTATTTTTGGAACTTTAGGAGTAAATGTAGCCTTAAAGAAAAAGGAGGATCTTTACAATCTCTTTATCGGTATGAGAAAATCTTCGAAGGATAAGGATAAAAAAGGCAAACTTGATTCAAAGCATGGAGGCTGTAAGCCGAAAATACTTGATACAAGTGTTATTATAGATGGAAGAATATTTGATATTTTGAAAACAGATTTTGTTGAAGGGCCAATTGTAATTCCATCTTTTGTGCTTGAGGAACTTAGACATATTGCAGATTCATCAGATGATATGAAAAGAACGAGGGGCAGAAGAGGTCTTGATATATTAAATAAAATTCAAAAGGAACTTTCTATTCCAGTTGAAATTTGTGAAAAGGATTTTGATAACATAGCGGAAGTAGATAGTAAACTTTTAAAATTAGCACAGCAAATGAATGGCAAGGTTATTACAAACGATTTTAATTTAAATAAAGTGGCAGAGTTTCAAGGGGTGCCTGTTCTTAATATTAATGAACTTGCAAATGCAGTAAAGCCGGTAGTAATTCCGGGTGAAGAAATGCATATTCATATTGTAAAGGATGGAAAAGAAGCGGGTCAGGGGGTAGCTTATCTTGATGATGGCACCATGATTGTAGTTGAAGGCGGCAGAAAGTATGTTGGGAATGAGGTAGACGTTGTTGTAACCAGTGTACTTCAAACTGCAGCAGGCAGGATGATTTTTGGCAAAATAAAAAATGGACAGGATAAAGCAGTATAAAAAAGAGACAAATTTTTAAATATAGTATTATAGATATGGAATTAGTGTATGATAAGCACTAATTCCATATTTTTTTATTGACAAAATTTTGTTAAGGGTTAAAAATTGAATTGGAAAGTAAAAGCTATGTTTAAAAGTTATTTGAGACACAGCATAATAAATAAACGGGAGTTGATTTTATGAATTCAGCAGTGATAGTGGCTGGAGGCAGCGGCAGCAGAATGGAAAGTTCTGTTAAAAAGCAGTATATAAGGCTTAATGAAAGGGAAATACTTTCTCTTTCTATAGAGGCATTTGAAAAAACTAACGCGGTGGATGAAATTGTTGTTGCAGTTCCAGCTGAGGATATAAACTATGTAAATGAATATATTGTGGATAAGTATGAATTTAAAAAAGTTAGATGTATTGTTTCCGGCGGAGATACAAGGCAGGCTTCTGTATTAAGCGCTCTTACATCTTGCAATAAAAATACAGATATTGTGGCAATTCATGACGGAGCAAGACCTTTCGTATCTAAGGATGTGATTGAAGAATGTTTTAAGCAGGCAGAAAGCTTTGGAGGAGCAGCTTGTGCTGTTAAAGTAAAGGATACTTTAAAGTCAGCAGATGATGAGCTGTTTTTTTCAGGAACCTCTGACAGGGAGAAGCTTTATATGGTACAAACGCCTCAAGCTTTTAACTATAAAAAAATACTTGAGGCCCATAAGTTGGCAAAGGAATCAGGTTTTTTAGCTACAGATGATACTCAAATTGCTGAGAAGTTTGGAATGAAGGTAAAGATTGTTGAGGGAAGCTATTTAAATATAAAAATCACTACAAAAGAAGATCTCCTAATTAGTCAGGGGATTTTAAACTCATTAAATAAGTGAGATAATTTGCAATTACTGTTTGTACTAATTCGCGAATATGATATAATTATATAAATTATTTTGGAGATGAAAATATGGATATTAGAGTAGGCCATGGATATGATGTACATAAGCTTACACAGGGGAGAAAGCTCATATTAGGGGGAGTAGATATTCCTTATGAAAAAGGACTCCTTGGACATTCAGATGCGGATGTACTAACTCATGCTGTAATGGATGCACTTCTTGGGGCTTTAGCTCTTGGAGACATAGGAAAGCATTTCCCTGATAATGATGAAAAATATAAAGGAGCTAATAGCTTAGGGCTCCTTTTATTGGTTAAAAACATTATAGAAGAAAAGGGCTACAGCATTTCAAATATAGATTCCACCATAATTGCACAAAAACCAAAGCTTTCACCATATATTTATAATATGAGGAAAAATATTTCAAAAACCCTTTGTATTGATATAGATAGGGTTAGTGTGAAGGCAACTACAGAGGAAGGGCTTGGCTTTATAGGTAGTGGTGATGGGATAAGTGCTCATGCTGTTGTACTTTTATCCAAAGTTTAGTGCTCCCTAATATCTAAGTGACGTTAAGCTTCTGGGTAAGTTCTTCTAAGCTTCAGATTACGTTTGTATTTCCTTTTAAGCAAACTTCATTTGAAGCTAAGAACCATTTAATTCAAATAAAGCATTAAAAGGAGGGGAAATTTTGATCGAAATTAAAAATCTTTCAAAAGAATTTAAAAATATAAAAGCAGTAGATGATATATCTTTTAAAGTAAGTAATGGAGAAATTGTTGGACTATTAGGAGAAAACGGGGCAGGAAAAACTACCACACTTAGAATGATTGCAACTATGCTTAAGCCAACAGGGGGGACTGCTGCTATTAATGGATTTGACCTTGTAAAAGAGCCAGATATGGTAAGAAGCCAAATTGGAATTTTGTTTGGCGGAGAGGTTGGTCTTTATGACAGGCTTACTGCAAGAGAAAACATTAAATATTTTGCAGACCTTAACAACATGGATGATAAGGAAGCAGATAAAAACATAAAAGAGCTTACAGAACTTCTTGGAATGGAGGAGTTTATAGATAGAAGAGTTGGAAAGTTTTCAAGAGGTATGAAGCAAAAGGTTGCCATAGCCCGATCCATTGTTCACAAACCAAGTGTAATGCTGTTTGATGAGCCAACTATTGGTCTTGATGTCACTTCATCTGTTATTGTTCAGGATTTTATTTTAAGCTGCAAAAAGAATAATAGGGCTATAATATTTTCAAGCCACAGTATGCAGGAAGTTGAAAAACTCTGCGATAGAATTGTAATAATTCACAAGGGAAAGATAATTGAGGATTCAACTATTGAAGACCTGAAAGAAAAGTATAGCGGAAACTTGGAAGAAGTTTTTGTAAGACTGGTAGGTGGTAAAGATGAACTTTAAGATAATGTCTGTAGTTTTTAAAAAAGAAATTAAGGATATGTTCCGTGATAAAAAAACTATTATACTTGGCATACTAATCCCTCTCCTTATATTTCCAGTAATGTATGGGTTTATGGGAAAATCTATGGAAGATTCTCAAGAGAAGGTTCAGAAAAACTTAAAGATTGCTATTAAAGATGAGGGAAACAGTTCTTTTAATGAATATATAAAATCCCAGGAAAATATTACTATTATTAAATCTCAGGATTTAAAAAAGGATGTCCAAGATGGAAAGATTTATGCAGGAATTGAAATCCCTAAGGATTTTGATGATTCTATAAAAAATGATAAGCAAGTTGAACTTAAAATTGTTTATGATGATGCCAGTCAAAATTCGTCTATGGCTATGGATATTATAAAATCTATGGCTGATACTTATTCAAAGGGAGTTGTAAAGGAAAGATTAATAAAAATGGGAGTGGATGAATCTATTTTAACTCCAATGGTTATTAAAGAGGATATTGTAGCAAAGGAAAAAACCAATGTAGGCAGAATGATTTTGTCTATGATGCTTCCATTATTTTTAATAATTTATTCAATTTCAAGTCCAATGGCTGCAGCTACAGATCTTGGTGCAGGTGAAAAAGAAAGAGGGACTTTAGAGCCTCTTTTAACTACAAAGGCAAGCCGTATGAATTTACTTTTTGGTAAGTTCTTTGCAATTACTCTTATGGGGTTAATTGGAACTATAGCGTCTATTACAGGGCTTTTGATATCTTTTAAGACTTCTCCAAGTTTGTTTGGGGGAGATGCTTCTGTAGTTTTTCCTGCAAAGACTTTAATTATAATTGCAGCTCTTACAATTTTTGTAACTATGATTTTTGGAGCTTTAGAGCTTTCTGTAAGTATCTATGCAAGATCTTTTAAGGAAGCACAAACTTATCTTTCACCATTAAGCATTGTTGGAATGGCAGCAGCATTTTCAACTTATATGATTGATGTGAAGGATATTTCACCGGTTTACTTGAATATTCCTATTGTAAATATTTCTGTAGTTTTAAAGGAAATAATAAATGGTATTTATAATCCAATGCATATTATTTTAACTTTTGTATGGTCAGGAGTTTATATAACTATTTCTATATTGTTTGCAAGGTATATGTTTAGCAAGGAAGAAGTAATTTTTAGAACGTAAGGCTGATTTCTTAATTTTGATTAATGCTTGTTCTGATAAGAAAAATATATTTTATTCAATTTGTCCTTTGCAAGACTAAATTAGACCGAAAAGAAAAAGTCCATATTTACTTTTACGATTATATATGGTAAAAAATAACAACGGCTATAATAAAATGTGTTGAATATTTTTATCCATCTGCTATAATAATATAAAAAATAATATAAAAAACTATGAAGGGAAGAGTAGAAGCTTTAACCATTTAAGAGAGAAGCTGCCACCGGCTGAAAGCGGCTTTAATGGAGGGTTTTGAAGTATGCGTCCTGGAGTTGCTTTAGCGAAACTTAGTAGCTAAAGACGGCAGTACCGTTAATGTTTTAAGTGGGGTTAAATGAATTGTAATATTTATTTAATTCAATTAGAGTGGAACCGCGAAGTCCTTCGTCTCTATGACGAGGGGCTTTTTTTAGATAATTATTAATATATGTAAACTGTGAATTGTGAATAAAAAGAGGAGGTCTATTTTATGGGTATTAAGATTTACAATACTCTTACGAGAAAAAAGGAAGAATTTGTGCCAATAACTGAAGGCGAAGTTAAGATGTATGTCTGCGGTCCTACTGTGTATAACTTCTTTCATATAGGGAATGCCAGAACATTTTTAGTTTTTGATACTGTGAGAAGATACTTTGAATACAGAGGATATAAGGTAAGATTTATTCAAAATTTTACAGATATTGATGACAAGATGATTAAGAAGGCTAATGAAGAGGGAGTAACAGTTAAAGATATTGCAGACAAGTATATAAAAGAATATTATACGGATGCGGATAAGTTAAATTTGAAAAGAGCTACAGTAAATCCAAGAGCTACAGAGCATATGGATGAAATTATAAGCTTTATTAAGGATTTAGTTGACAAAGGTTATGCTTATGAAGTTGATGGGGATGTTTATTTTGAAACAAGGAAATTTAAAGGATATGGAAAGCTTTCGCATCAAAGTATTGATGATTTAGAGGCAGGAGCTAGAATTGACATTGATGAGAGAAAAAAAGACCCTATGGATTTTGCACTGTGGAAGGCTCAAAAGTTAGGAGAGCCTGCATGGGAAAGCCCATGGGGAATGGGAAGACCGGGATGGCATATTGAATGTTCAACTATGGCATCTTCTCTTCTTGGAGAAACTATAGATATTCATGGAGGTGGAGCTGACTTAATATTTCCTCATCATGAAAATGAAATTGCTCAAAGTGAAGCAAGGAGCGGAAAACAATTTTCAAGATATTGGATGCATGCAGCATATCTTAATATTGATAATCAAAAGATGTCAAAGTCTTTAAATAATTTCTTTACTACAAGGGAGATACTGGAAAAGTATGATGCAGATGTTGTAAGGCTGTTTATGCTTTCAGGGCATTACAGAAATCCAATTAATTTTAGTTTAGATCTTATGGAGCAGGCAAAATCTGGCATTGAAAGAATGAAAAATTCTCTTACAAATTTAAAGTATATAGTTGAAAACGGAGAGGACAGGGAACTTACCGCTGAGGAAAAAGAAATAAGTTTAAGGCTTAATGCTTATAAGGATAAGTTTATTGAAGTTATGGATGACGATTTTAATACTGCAGATGGAATTTCAGTTATATTTGATTTAATAAGGGATGCTAATACTAACATAAATGAAGCTTCACCTAAAAAACTTGCTCAAAATGCGATAGAGCTTATTTATGATCTTTTAAGCCCTCTTGGAATTCTTCAAAATACTGATGAGGATGGACTTGATGAAAAAATTGAAAAAATGATTGAAGACAGGCAAAGGGCAAGAGAGGAAAAGAATTTTAAAGAAGCAGATAGAATAAGGGATGAGCTTAAAGCCATGGGAATTATTCTTGAAGACACAGCAAAGGGTGTAAGATGGAAAAGGGCATAAGCATAGGAGGAAAAAATGAATAAAAATTATAGCGCTTTTGATATAATAGGACCAGTTATGATTGGACCATCCAGCTCTCATACGGCAGGTGCAGTAAGGCTTGGGAAGGCAGCAGCTGCTATTGCAGGTTCTGATGTAGAAAAAGTTACATTCTTTCTTCATGGTTCATTTGCAAAAACCTATAAGGGACATGGAACAGATAAGGCTCTTCTTGCAGGGGTTTTAGGTATGGAAACCTACGATGAAAATATTAAATACTCTTTTAGAATTGCTGATGAAGCAAATCTTAAATATGAATTTGTTGAAACGGATCTTGGAGATGTTCATCCTAATACGGTAAAATTTCTATTTAAAAAGAAAAATGGTGATGAGTTATCAGTTACAGGTTCATCTATAGGCGGCGGGAGCATTTTAATAACTGAGGTTGAAGGGGAGGAAGTAGAGTTTACTGGCGATTTCCCAACAATTATTACAAGTCACTATGACAGACCGGGAATTATAACTCAGGTGACTTCAATTCTATCAGGCATGGGAGTTAACATTGCATTTATGAAGGTCTTTAGAACTACAAGAGGTGATAAGGCAAGTATGGTAGTTGAAACAGATAGTCCTGTACCAAAAGAGGCTTTGGATTTGATTTCAAAAATAGATAATATAATTAAAGTTAAAATAATAAATCCAGTATAGGGGGGAAAAAATGATTACAAGTGGACATGAGCTTTTAGAGCTTTGCGAAAAAGAAAATAAAAGTATAAGCGAAGTAGTTATTGAGGATCAAATAAAAGCTTTGGGACTAACAAGAGAAGAACTCTTTGAGAAGATGAGGGTTAATCTTAATGTTATGAAAAGAGCAGCAAAACTTGCTGTTGAGGAGGACATAAAATCTGTAAGTGGCCTTTTAGATGGGGACGCAAAGAGGATAAATGAGAGAAATTTAAAAGGGGATACTATTTGTGGTGATAGAATAAATAGGGCTATGACAAGAGCTCTTTCCTGTCTTGAAGTAAATAGCTCCATGGGAAGAATTGTTGCAGCTCCTACTGCAGGATCCTGCGGAATTCTTCCAGCAGTTTTAATTACAGTTGCTGAAACAAATAATTCCAGTGAAGAGAATATGATAAAGGCACTTTTCACTGCCTCAGCGGTGGGCGGAATTATTGCACATAATGCTACAGTTTCAGGAGCAGAGGGAGGATGCCAGGCAGAATGCGGCTCAGCTTCAGCTATGGCAGCAGCTGCTGCAGTAGAGCTTTCTCATGGAAGTCCTGAAATGAGCCTTGATGCAGCAGCAATTACATTAAAATGTGTTCTCGGGCTTGTGTGTGATCCTGTGGCAGGCCTTGTAGAATCCCCCTGCGCAAAGCGAAATGCAATGGGGGCTGTAAATGCTATGGCAGCAGCAGATATGGCGCTTTCTGGAATTAAAAGTATTATACCTTTTGATGAGATGGTTATGGCTATGTACAAGGTAGGTCGCTCTATGCCCTGTGAGCTTAAAGAAACCGCCTTGGGAGGCACTGCAGCTACTCCAACTGCAATTGAAATAAGCAAAAAAATCTTTGGAAAGGATTAGCAGCATCAGGCAAGTGGTAAATGAATAATTTTTTTATTTCTGTAAATTATATGAGTAACAAGAATTAAAAACATACTTGTTATTTAAATTTTTTGCAGGAGGCGATATTATGGAAAAAGACTTTGAAAAGGGAGAGTACGAGGAAGCTGTAGAAAGGGCTAAAGGAATGATTGAGGCAGGGGTTCCTACTCTTGAAATCATGGACAAAACAGGTCTTGGTGAGGATGACATAAGAAAGATTGTTAAAAAAAGAGAGAGGGAAGGTATGTATTAGCCAGGTAAATGGCAAAGAATTGAGAATTAAGAATTAAGAATGAAGGTTAAGAAATTCAGCTCTGCTGAATTTCTTTTTTTTAAAAACTAAGAATAACCGATAAGAACTATGAAGTTTTGATTTAATTTTTACTTTTAATTCTCAATTCTCCATTATAATAATTCCAGGTTTATTTTACTTTAGTCTTGTAAAATTTTCATAAAACTTGTAGAATTTTTATAAAGCTTCTCATTGAAATTTTAATGTGGGGGATGCTTCCACACCGAAGCAGAAAAGTGGGACTTCACCTTAATAATAGGGCGGGAGTTTTGAAGATAGATAAAAATAAAGGAGGCTGTCGCTATTATATGGCGGTATAAATTCATATGGATGATATAAATAATGTTATTAGCGGAGTATTTGATTTTTCAAATTTAAGTGATATGGAAGTAAGGGTATTAAATCCTCTTGAATGGGCTTATATTGGGGATGCAGTTTATGAACTTTTTGTAAGAAGTCATACTTTATCCTTAAAAAAGGGCGGTATTCATGAGCATCATATAGAATCAGTAAAGTTTGCAAAAGCAAAATCACAAGCAAAGCTGCTAATGAGCATAATGCCCCGCCTTTCTTCAGAGGAGCAGGATATTGTAAGAAGGGGCAGGAATACAAAAACAAATCATATTCCTAAAAATGCTGATGTATTAGAGTACAGGCAGGCTACTGCTTTTGAGGCACTTATAGGGTACCTTTACCTTTCAAGAAAATACAGCAGGGTTTCGGAAATAATGAGGATGGTTTTTGAAATTGATGAACAGGAACATCAGAAAATTTGAATATGCATCTTGTTAATTTAAAATAATTTGGGTGGTGATTTTATGGAAACGAGTTTAAAGGTTAATTTAATTGCGCATACTCCTGAGCCTGAAAAGGTGGTAGCTGCTGCAGCAAAGCTGTGCTACAGCAAAAGTGGAGCAACTGATATAATGGATAATTTAGATAAGGAAAAAACAGATAAGTTTATTGATATGCTTATGAGTTTAGGGCATGAATCTCCTATTGAACATGTAAGTTTCACTTTTGCAATAGAGGGGGTTTCAAGAGTTTTAACTCACCAGCTGGTAAGGCATAGAATAGCTTCCTATTCACAGCAAAGTCAAAGATATGTAAAACTTGAGGGATTTGAGTATGTAATTCCTCCTGCAGTAAAAAATAATAAGGAAGCAAGAGATATTTTTGAAAAGTCTATGGAAAAGGATCAGGAAGATTATGAGAAGTTAGCTAAAATTCTTACAAATTCTCATGTAAATGAGCTTGTGGCATCTGGCATGGATGAAAAATCTGCTTTAAAAGCAGCAGAAAAAATGGCTATTGAGGATGCAAGATATGTACTTCCTAATGCATGCGAGACGAAAATTGTAGTTACCATGAATGCAAGATCCCTTTATAATTTTTTTAATAAAAGATGCTGTAACCGTGCACAGTGGGAAATAAGGGAATTGGCGGAGTTGATGCTTTTAGAGGTTAAAAAGGTTGCACCTTCATTATTTAAATATGCAGGACCTCCCTGCATCAAAGGTGAATGCCCTGAAGGAAAGATGTCCTGCGGGAAGGCACTTGAGATGCGAAAAAAATATGGTAATATATAATATTGATGAAGTAAAAAAGTGGGACTCCACTTTATAGAAGCTATACATTGCACACATTATTGGCAATAAACTTGTAAATACATAAAAGCCTATAAAATAAGCTTTTTTCATAGAACCAGTAAGCTATTTATGGAAATTAATTCTTAAACTTCTTCCAGTAAGTAGATTAATCTGATTTTATAAATAAGCATAAATTTTATATGAAAGTTTTCAAAGCCTTATAATATGCTGGCTTTGCTAATTACCAATTGATTACTAAAGCTGTGTGCAATGTATAGTTTATAGAGGGTGGAATCTTGAAAATAGATAAAAAAGGAGTAATTATATGGTTAAGAGAAATGAATTTAAAGGTGAAAAAAGGATGAATAGTGAAAGAAGACCTCAAGGAGTAAGGGATGATTATAGAGCTAGAGATATAGATGAAAATATTTCTGAGGATATAATTATTGGAAGAAATCCCGTTATAGAGGCATTAAAGTCAGGGAAGACTGTAGAAAAAATATATTTGCAGAAGGACAATATTGAAGGTACCCTAAGAGTAATTGAAGCTATGGCAAAAGAAAAGGGAATTGTAACAAGTGCTGTAGATAGAAGAAAACTTGATGAAATGTCAGGGTATGGAAGCCATCAAGGTGTAGCTGCAAGGGTTACTCCTTTTGTTTATTCTACTATAGATGAAATTTTAAAAGTTGCAGAGGAAAAGGGTGAAGATCCTTTTATTATAATTCTTGATGAAATTGAGGATCCTCATAATTTAGGCTCTATTATAAGGTCTGCCAATGTATTAGGCGCTCATGGAGTTATAATTCCTAAAAGAAGATCTGCTCTTATAACGCAGGTAGTTTCAAAAACTTCAGCAGGAGCTACAGCTTATACAAAGGTAGCCAAAGTTACAAATATAAACCAAACTATTGACTATCTTAAAGAAAAAAAGCTATGGATAATTGGGGCAGACATGGATGGCGAGATATGTTCAAAGTGTAATTTAACGGGGCCTGTTGCTGTAGTTATTGGGAATGAAGGCAGTGGAATATCAAGGCTTGTAAAAGAACATTGTGATATCATTGCAAGTATTCCTACTTTAGGGGACGTTGGTTCACTTAATGCATCTGTAGCTGCAGGTGTTATAATGTATGAAATTTTAAGGCAGAGGAATTTATAAATTGAATGAAGTACGTTATCTTTTTGTTGATGGTTATAATGTAATAAATTCATGGGAAGAACTTAGGGAGCTAAGAGATACTGACCTTGAAGAAGCAAGATATAAACTTATAGATATGATGATTGAATATGTAACTTTAAAGGGCTTAGAGACATATGTGGTTTTTGATGCACATTATGTTAAAGGAAGTTTTGAGAAAAGAGAAAAATATAAAAATATCAATATAGTATACACAAAAGAAGGCGAAAGTGCTGACTGTTTTATTGAAAAAAATATTAAAGATATGGCTAAAAAGGGTGTAGTTGCTGTAGTTACTTCAGACTATCTTGAACAAAGAATAATTTTTCAGATGGGCGGCATTCGTATAACACCAAATGAATTCCTGTCAGATATTAAGAATTCAAAAAAAATAGTTAAAGAAAAAACTACTTTAAAATACACTGATAAAAAAAATAGTCTTGAACAAAATATAGATGAAAAAACATTAAGAAAATTAGAAAAAATAAGGCGCAACCTTTGAAAAGGCTTGACTTTTACTAAAATTACGATATATAATAAACTCTGTATAGTAGCAGTTCCTTAAAATATAAAAATTCTAATAAATAATAATTTTTAATATGTTTTTTTAAGGCTGTCTATAGATCTTTCAGCGGAAGATTTTACCTTGGGGGGGATTGCAATGGAGTATAATGCTGATTATGATTATAAGCCAAGCAGGTTTGAAGCTTATGAAAACATGGTAGACGAAGAAATTGTTATGCTTGCTAAGGATGGAGATAGTGTTGCTGAGGAATATCTTATATATAAATATAGAAGCTTTGTTAAAGTAAAGACCAAGTCTTATTTTCTGATAGGTGGTGACAAGGATGACATATATCAGGAGGGGATGATAGGTCTTTATAAAGCTATTAGAGATTTTAGACCCAATAAGCTATCATCTTTTAGAGCTTTTGCGGAACTTTGCATTACCCGCCAAATAATAACCGCAATAAAAACTGCTACAAGACAAAAACATATCCCGCTTAATAGTTATGTATCTTTAAACAAGCCTATGTATGATGAGGATTCAGATAGAACGCTTATGGATGTTCTATCCACAATAAAAATTTCTGATCCTGAAGAACTCATGATAAGCAATGAAGAAACGTGCAAAATTCAAAACAAGATGTCTGAGGTTTTAAGCGATTTAGAGATGGAAGTCTTAACCGATTACTTGGATGGAAAGTCTTATCAGGAAATTGCCTGTGATCTTGACAGACATGCAAAATCTATTGATAATGCTTTACAAAGAGTAAAAAGGAAACTTGAAAAGTTTTTGGAAGAGGAAGGCCAGGAGCCATAATTTTGCAATTTGAAGTTAAAATACATAACTTCTTATTGACAGTTTTTTTGTAAAAGTGTAAAATAAATTAACGATGGGATTTATATTAACTTTTGCCCACGTAGCTCAGTTGGCAGAGCGTTACCTTGGTAAGGTAGAGGTCACCAGTTCAATTCTGGTCATGGGCTCCATATTTATATCGAATCTGGCATTTGTTTTAACTCTATATAGTTAAACGGATGCCAGTGAAGCTTCCAAAAACTTATTCTGATAAACCTATGGATGTTGCGTAGGGAAAGAGTGTTTGTGTTTTATATAAGACACGCGTGGATAAGTTTATTTTACCAAAAGCCTAGCCGAAAGCCCATTTCAATCACTGGGATTAAGGCTTATACTGCTTAAATATTTATTAAACGTCTTGAAACGGGCGTTATGCTATCACTAATGGATTGCGGGTGCAGTCCTTGATAGTAAAAGTCTTAGGGAAAATAATCAGCCTTTATGTCATTTGTGATATATTGAAAGTTATTTAGTACCTAAGAACCCCATGACTTTAGTAACTGGGAGTTTCAGAACCATTTTATTGATATTATTACATAATAAAGGGAGGAAAAAAAGATGGCAAAGGCACATTATGAGAGAACAAAACCACATGTTAA